>Ga0180432_10003327_pt1 | contig 23072 bp, 20 predicted proteins | sample SS_ome_10_FD_132414 | JGI IMG/M metagenome (GOLD analysis project Ga0180432, IMG submission 132414) | Hypersaline lake sediment archaeal communities from the Salton Sea, California, USA - SS_1_MS_2 metaG | ecosystem: Environmental > Aquatic > Non-marine Saline and Alkaline > Hypersaline >...
TAGATATTATTGATTTTGAAGCTAACTACCCTGATACTGCAGACCAAATTGTGAAATATTTAGAAAATAATAATTTTAAATTCTTGACCAAATTAGGACATGATATTATAATGATTAATAAAGATTCTTGCTTTTTATAGTAAAAATCTTAAACCTGTTACAGTAATGCATTTATGATACAGTCGGTTTCAGTAACATTGGGACACTTTGAAACCACCTCTCTGATCTGTTTCCAGAATGGCCCGTGCAGAAATATGCTCTAGAGCTAAATTAATATCGTTTTTAATATATTGATTCAACATAATCTATTTGATCATGCGCATGAGGATGGAGGATATGTAAAGCTCTGTCATCATAACCTTCACGTGAATGAAAGTACAATATGCACTTCCTAAAAAATTCTCTGGGCGCGTACCTTGATCTTTACCTTCTTGGTAGGAGGCCCACCCCTTGTACCCACAACTGATGAGGTGGTACCAGGAGTACCAGTCACATTAGGGGGCACGGCGGTAACAGCGGGCATTACTCGTACCGTCTTCTGTGGTGTAGGTTTTGTTTGTACATGGTCCTGACCTCGAACAGCGATAGGAACAGGAACTCTGGTCGCAACAGGACTCCTCGTTACTGTGACAGGGCAACTCGTCGCAGCGACAGGAACCACTCGTGTCAGAACGGGCGCCTTTTTCTCCTTCTTACCACTGATTTTTGCCTGAATCTTCTTGATAATGTTGAATAAACAAACCACAAGTGCCTCTAGATGGTAGATAGGCTTACTGCCCATACGTACTGTATGGTCGTATCTTTTCGCAGCTTTGATAATCTCGTATTTATAACGGAATCCACTGTCTGGAATCCTTGTTAGAGTCTCCTCATAAATCAATTTGATAGCATCCGTCGGTGTCACACAATTCACAAGCAGATCATAGATATAACCTCGCAATGTGGTCAGGCAAGTTAGACTTGTGCCAGTAAATATCATATCCACCAATTTTTTCACATGCGCATGTATATCACTGATCTCCGCCATTGGTATGCCCTGTCGATTGGCTAGTTGAGATGGACACTTCATACTGAGGATCTGTAGCTTGTTAATCAATGCATTAAGGTTACGATCGCTATATTTAATCAGATTATTCAGTGATGCTGGACTGACATTCAGTCCCTCCTGTTCGATGATATGTCCCAATATCTCACTGATATCATCATCTGTCGGTGCCGGAACCCTCAGGAGAAGGCATCGACTGAGCAGCGGATCGATCATATTTCCCTCGTTATTAACGAGGAAAACAAACCTACAATTCTTCACATATCTCTCCAATGTACGACGCAAGCTTTGTTGGGCTTCCTGGGTCAGTCTATCCGCATTCTCCACAATGATAACCTTATGAGAGCCTTTACTCATATCAGTCGCACCTAGCTGTAGCTGCATAATCTTTTTGATCATGTCCTGTATAATGCTACGGTCATAGACACCGTGGACGCTTGGATCTATCACGAAATGATAATGACTGTAAAGCATCTGAAACTCAATCGTCTTGTTCGGGTATTTGAATGTAACCACTCTCTTCTTAGCTTTCTCAACGATGGGACCAAAACGCTCCCGGAGGAAGAGCATTGCGCGTGTCTTCTTTCCAGAGCCCTGGATACCACAGAACATAATGTGAGGCAGGTTCTTGACCTTCGCGAGATTCAACAACTCTCGGTTGAGGTCAAAATTGTAATCTAATGTCTCCAGACTTTTCGGATTGTATTTATCGGCAAACAGCCTTGTCCCTGATTCTGATGGATCCATCTTTCTGAATGTCTTGATGTATTGTAATGTCTTGTGATGTCTTGTGATGTGATATGGTGAGAGACCTCTATCCCTTGCAAGATATCCATCAATATTTCCATTTTCCAATGATGTTGGGACACTCTGAAAAAACCTCTCAATGCCTCATCAAAATGATAGGAACCGCTATTTTGCCTCTTTGATAGGGTTGATTGGCGAGTATTATGAGGTCAGGATCAATGGAGGGTATATCATGCTGAAAAATTGAAGTAATACTGCCTATTTGCCTGTACTCGAGCAAATATATTTAATACACATGCCTCTCCTCATGGAAATCAATGCATCTACTATTACATCTACTATTACAACGCAAATCCGCAACAGGGATTTGTGTCGCCCATTGGGTCCATTGAGTCCGTTGGATCCTCCCCCAGGCCTCTCACCAGTTCCTCTGCACACCAACAAGAAATGGTGGCACCATCAGGATCCACCGGACCATCCACCGGACCATCCTCCAGACCATCCTCCAGACCATCCTCCAGACCATCCTCCGGGCCCATTAGGTTTAACCCTTCCTGTCCTCGAGAATTGTCGGAGACTGTCATCACTCCCAGTTAAAAGGATTAGCCACACACACACAGCTGAGTGGCAGATCAAGGGGAAAATTACAAAGGGCTTCTGCAATCTGTTGCCCAAGCCTCCTCGGCGAGTTGTAGCCGGTGGTATCATCCTGGATTCCAGTCTCCAGTATATTCTGCTCATCCGGGGAAATGTCTCCGGGAAATGGGGGCTTCCGAAGGGTGGTGTCAGAGTCGAAAGTGGTGAGACCAGCTTCCAGGGTGCTCTCCGTGAGATACAGGAAGAAACTGGTCTGAAGATCAATGCCAGGATTGAGATTGCTCCATATATCAGCTACCGCCGATCCAAGCTATTCTTGTTTACCTTTCCCTACAGAACTTGTCATGAACAAATTCGAGTTCATGACAAGAAAGAGATCAGTGCCTGTCGCTGGTTCAAAATTGGTGACCTTGAAGCACTAGATAACAAAACGATGATGTTGCGAAGCGTGATGACTCGTCTCGATTCAGTTCGAGGAAGGCTCGTTGCGAACCGGAAGAACTATTGTGTTCGGAATGATCGCCTGACAATCAACTCCTATCTCGGAGTGCTACTGACTGAGTATTCCAGGGCTGGAATTCAACCGCGGGATGCAGTTCGAAAATTGGAGGAAAGGTTTCCGAAGGTGTTTTACCGAACTGACATGTTTCATATCCTACGGGGTACTGGACGGTTTCAAACTCGGTTTCAAACTCGGTTTCAAACTCGGTTTCAAACTCGGTTTCAAACTCGGTTTCAAACTAGGTTTCAAACTAGGTTTCAAACTAGGTTTCAAACTCGTCGATTTCAGAGGACACGACCTCCACAGAGAATTTCCGCGATCGCATAGCAAAAAAATGATCAACTCTGTACAATGCTCTTTGCATGTTGCAAGACAACAAACAAGACAACAAAACTATGTGCAACCCTGAACCGACGACTGAACCAGAACCGAAGCCCATGTGCCTGAGCTGTGGAACTACTGAGGGTGTAGGTGCGACTTCAATGGCAGGTATGCTGTGTGGCCAATGCTGGGTGGAATATTGCCAGGGACTCTGATCCTGGCCCTGACCCTAATGTGAGACTGTTGTTTGGACCATCATAAGTCCACTTTGAAAAATGATCAAGGCACTCTTTGCGCATCCAATACAGCAATAGCAGATACAGGGCCTGAAGAACCGTAGGTAGGACAGGATGAAGAAAACAATGCTGCGCCATCTCCATCGGTACCAGATAAAACAACATTCCGAAGAGTGGTATAATATTCGACAAAGACTTATTACTGCTACCAAGGTATCAGGGTATCTGGAATCGAGCAGATATGGGCCCAAGGTAAGTAGTTATGGTTATGGTAACAAGCAAAAAAATAATGTCACTACCAATCCAGCACTCATTTTTGGAACAAGACACGAAGAACCAGCTCAGAGAGCTCTAGAAAAGAGGTGGGGATCTAAGATCTATGACCTTGGGCTGGGAATACACGAAAAACACTCATGGCTTGGTGCAAGCCCAGACGGTATCATGCTTCTTGCAGACGGGTCTGTTAATCTGGTTGAGATTAAGTGTCCTTATTACCGAAAGATTACTGGCAAGATACCATTTGATTATTGGGTTCAGATGCAAATCCAGATGGAAGTGTGGGATGTGAATGGCTGTGTTTACAGTGAGAATGAGTTTTCGAAACCAGATGAGGACTTTAACAATGAGTCCCAACTTGGTACTCTACAAAAGTATTGGGATGTCAGAGTGCCCAGAGATCGCCACTGGTTTGGACGCATCTTCCCCATCTTGTGCCAAAACAAACAAAGATTGACTAGAGATAAGTGTCTCTTCTGGACACAGGCACGTGACCCATACTGTGTACGTAATTGGGTGATGGGAGATCCGTTGTTGGACTGGTTAGGGAGGTGGTCGGAGAAGTGGTCAGAGGCTACCAAGGATAAGCCCAAGAAGTACGATCTGTCAAGGCTTGCTTCGAAACAAACAAAGAGCTTTCACAGCACTATTCTGGCCAAGATGACAGAATTAGGGCGCAATTATGTTGATATATCAGAAGAATGGTTCCAGAGGTTTGCCCCATCAGACGATGAGTGGAAAACTTATATATCTCAACCACCGATCTACAAGAGTTTTGGTAAGCATCGTATCACTATGCAGGCAATACAAGCCGGAGCACCAGTCATCGCCGATGGACTGCTTTTGGATGAGCCCAACAAAAGATGGGGTAAGGCTGATCTGCTTGTTCGCGAGGATGTTTTGCCGTATCTGTTTCAGAATCAGAAAGATGTGGACAATGAGGATATCGATGAGGAGTTGAACCAGAACAAAGCAGGGATGCGGTACTATGTGGTACTGACTCGATTCTCATCGCTGAATCTGTGTGCGGATGGTACACATCTGCTGAACAACGCCAAGCAGAAATTGTACAAAGCATACATCCGTTTTTTGACTGATTGTTTGCCTGTTGATGTGCAGCTACCACGAGGTTATGTTATTGGTCGCAAGGCATCCTGGACAAGCCGCAATGTCAAGTATCGAAGTGATGGTTATTGTACGAGTTGGGGGTGTGTTGATTTCCGTGATAAGGATAGCAACTACAGTACGATTGTGAATGATTGCCTCGAGTGGCTAGAACGCGTCGACAAGGAGGGTTCGGATTGGTCCCCTCTGCAGCAACAGAAAAAACGAAAGCGGATCACTGAACTATGTCCAAACATGAAGAATCAGAATGATTATCCATGGCATGAGTGCAAGAAACGCTTGGCTGAACAGACAGATGAGATCACACAGATTTTGAACATCGGCCCTGATAAGAGGAACAAAATGCTCGAATCTGGAATCCAGGGGTGGAAAGACTTGAGTCTCGATCATCTATCTACTTTTAAGGTCGCTAACAAGAAGGCTGTGAACAATATTCTAACAGCGAATCGTGAAAACAGGCTGATCGGTTTGGCAGATGTTGCTCAGAACCTTCCACCACAGGCAGATCTTGAGTTCTATTTCGATTTCGAGACGGTGAATGACCTGAATGAACACATTGGTAAAGAGCTGTTCGACTCTAGCCCGGGCATTGGAGGTCAGTCCAATATCATCTACATGATAGGTTGCTATGTGAGAGATAGTCGCACAGGTCAACATGAGTACTTGAATTACCTGGTAGATGAAATAACACCAGAGAATGAGCGCTCTATCCTCAAGGATTGGTTTCGAGATCTCAAAGAGATAATGGCGAAGTGCAATGATGGTGCTAATAGTGCTAATAGTGATGATAGTGCTATTGATAGTACTGATAGTGATATTGATAGTAATGATGCCAGAGGCTTGAGAAAACGGAGGCGACGACGCCTCCGCAGGAGAGACAGGGTGGAAGCCAGTAGGACCAAAAAGGCTGCAAAGATGTGCATGCGCATGTTTCATTGGAGTCAAGCTGAGATCATCCAATTGAAAAGAGTTCGAAAAGCATATGGAGACCTTGTCGAAATTGGGGAGTTTATGGAGAACACCGATTTCATCGATCTTTATGAGCTTTTTAAAAAGAGCGAAGTTGGCATCCCTGGTGCATTCAACTATGGTCTCAAGAGTGTTGCTAAATCATTACACAGTCTTGGGAAGATCAATAGTACATGGGAGGAGAATATGAATGGCGCTGATGCGATGGTAGCTGCCTGGCACCTCAAAGATAGGACAGACCACGAACCACATACTCATCACAATGCTAAATATGGTAATGGTACCTTGATAGATCCAGAGGCTCTGGTTTCCACCAGAAATGAGAACAAGGCAGATGCCCTGTCCAAAGAGATCATAATATATAATTACTATGATTGCAAAGTGATGGATGAAATCACTGAGTTCATCCGATCTGTGTGAAAAGGATTGTTTGCGAAGATCACAGATGCCGTTGTTGAATGACAAAGGCCCATTGTTGAAGGAGTTGGCGTACAACCGGACTGATGCTGTAGTCATCAACCAATTGCTTTGGTGATTTGGCAACAAGTGCAGCTTTTTTGTGGATTTTGTTTCTCAGATTGCTTCTCCATCGTCCTCTCGGCCCAGCAGCACGATTGAATCGGTCGATTTGCCTATCATCATCATGTGATCTTTGTCCTGCATAGAACCTCATATACCATTGAACCCATCCATATGGGGACTGGGGGTCTATCCATCCTTTTTCTTCCCAGTACCTGAGACTGGTGCCGCTTGTCACCTTGTATTTGTTGATTTGTTTGTCACAAACTGGTGACACCACATATTTTTTCAGGTCTCTGGGAAACCAGTGTCTGGGAAACTCATTCCAGACATCAGTGTATTGCTCTCCTGTCACACAAGAGAAAATGGGCCGAAAATATGTGCCTCCGAAGCTCCCAAAGTGAAAAATCTCCTTGGGAGTGAGGTTGGGAACAAATTCAGGATGATCACTGAACAGTATATCTCCATTTGCTTTCCTAGAAGGTATGACATTTGACTGATGGGTTGTCATCTTCCCTGGATTGGAGGGGGTAGTGCACTTGACAGAACCGGAAACCATATACTACATAACTCTAGCCAAGGTTTTCTTTGAAGAATGCGTAATTGGGGTCCTCATAGCTTCTTACAGCAAATGTGATAGTCTTGAATTGGCCTTGATACAGCGTGATCGCCTCCTGAAATAGTTCAACTATGTCCCCAAGCGGATTGTGGAATGCTCCACAACCCAGTGCACCCAGGACCAAATGCCTGTGACCCATCAGCAATGCAGTCTGAAAGATTGTGTGAATCTTCTCCCTGGTGATGGCTTTGTGATCTGGATCAGCGAACCGTTCTCCTCCATCACCATCACTAAGTTTTGGAGGGTTGCGTATCGCAGCAACCGCAATACAACTGACTGTGATAGGAGTCTCCATCAACTCATAGTTGGCATCTTTGAACACGGTCACGTTTGGAGAATAGATTCCGCTACTGTCATAGATAGGATAGTAACCTCTCATTTTGTTCAATGTCATGAAATAGTTACTCCTGCGAAAGAGGTCCTCCTCTTGTGAGTAGCTACCATGACTAACCCCTCCACCAGGAGTTGTTGCATTCGCCATGTTCAGAACAAGTGGGGGCAGATCATCTTCTGTCCATACAGTGCTATCCCGAACTATTGCCGCCGCCTGTGTGAAACTATCCAGAGGACTGACAGAGACTGTAGTTGTAAATGGTCCATGCTGTTCACAACACATCTTGTCAGGATCATACCTGACCCTGATACTGGAAGTCTCATTCGGATAGCTATTGAGGGCGATCCGCTTCGTGTCCAGGTATACCCTGGCATTTTGCTCATGGCCTGCTGAGCGATACTGTCCTGAGCGACCTGCTCTTGTTTGTGATGTCATTGTTTCAAGTCAATGGAAATCCAGTGTGACAACAGCCTTGGATTCCAGCTGAACCAATCATTTTTCAAGCTCACACATACACAGCAAAAGTATTTAGAAATGTTTTCTAAAAATGATCCTGACGCACAAAATAGAATATAAAGATATCCCACAAAATATACATAAATAGAAGTATTGTTGATCGATGACATTCTCACTTAAGCTGAAGACTGTCCAGAGCGACATTATCAAGACACTGTTTGAGGCTCTCAAACAGATTCTGTCCGAGACCAACATTGAATTCACCCCAGAAGGCATGCGTATCCTGACCATGGATGAATCTCACTCAGTCCTGATCCGTCTAAACCTTGAGGGTGATAAGTTCAACGATTATCATTGTCCAGCCCCAATTATTATTGGCGTTGATCTGAACCAGCTGTTCAGTCTGCTCAAATCGATGGGTAAGGAGGATGTTCTCACCTTCTATATACGTGATGACGATCCCAATTGCCTGGGTATCGTCATGGAGAACAATGTCAAAGGGGAAATCAGTTGTTATCAGCTCAAGCTACAGGAACCAAGTTCCGAGCAGTACAAGATTCCACAGCACGAGTACCCTTATATCACAAATATGCCATCTGCCGATTTTCAGAAGATTTGTCGCAACATGAAGAACCTGTCTGCAGAGCGCATGGATATCAAGCACCACAAAGATCAGCTCTTTTTTCGCTGTGAAGGAGAATATGCCACACAAGAGACAATCCGGACGTCTGGTACCAATTTGCAACTTATCAAGACATCTGACAAGATGTATGCAGGAACATTTGATCTAGATAAGCTTGTTGATTTTGTGAAATGTACTGGTCTGGGTAGCACGGTCACAATCCTCATGCAGAACATGTATCCCCTCATCTTCATCTATCCAGTGGGTGGGCTCGGTGATATTACACTCTGTTTGGCACCACTCAACAATAGTGAGTAGAGGTTAACCCGGATCTAGTTTTCATGTAACCACCACTGTTTGTACGGATGACATAGAAGCATACCCTCTTCTTCAGCCTTACCGATGGAACCTCCATCATACACTGTACAGTCCTTGGAATGACCAGGAGTAACATATCCTTGATATTTACTATCTATTCTAGACATCGTGAAGTGACAATGCATTGCGATTGATGCGAATAGTACTTCGTGAAATATCAAGCGTCCTAGCTTTGCTTGAACCTTTGCAATCTCATGAACTAATCGATCACTCAGGCGACATATCATATTGAGGGAAGCCGCGATGGAGCCTTGCCAGCTCTCTGACAAGAGCGCAGCTCGGTCCCAATGGGACCATGCATCACGATCCATATGTTTCACCCATTTGGGATAGATCAAATCTGATCTCACACTCAGGTGATCCTCTACCAACTGTGAGAGTCCGATTTTTGAACTCAGATATACATCATCCTCTAGGATCCAGGTATATTGATACTTTACCTCGCCCCTGTTACGGCTCTTTTTGACCAGATATCGCAAGGCCTTATCCCATGCACAGCATTTTAGGAAGCTTGTGGCTCCCCAAAATCCATCACGAATTGCTCTATCATTGTTGATATGAATCACCCTGATCGATTTTCCACCCAGGTGTGTCGACGGATTTTCCTTCGACCTCCGTTCCATATCTCGCACTGCCTGACTGGGCTCTGTATCAGAGATGAGTACAAGCTTCACGGAATGTGTCGGTCCTGTCGGTCCTCCTGTCGGTCCTCCTGTCGGTCCTGTCGGCCCAGACTGCAACAATTTATCACTGTATGCTTGGTACAACTCAGGGGTAACCTCCGTGCAAAGGATTAGGATGCGCGACAACATACGTATATATATATTACGTGCATATATTATGTGTGTGTTCTGATGAGAGCCAAACAAGCTTTGCTAGAAAATCTCCGCAAAAGTACATTTTGCCGGATTCAGCCATCCTCTCTCGGTGGAGTCGGCGTGTTTGCTGTGAGAAACATTCCAGAGGGCATTGATCCATTTCAGACAGTGCATGGTGAGAATGTATCCTCAATAGATATCTCCCCAATGGAGCTGAAAACCCTGCATCCGAATGTACAAAAGATGGTTCAGGATTTTTTTATGCGCAGTCCGAATGGCAATTACCCTATTAGTGTAGATGGTCTGAACAGCCTGAGTATCAGTTACTATTTGAACCACTCTTCTGACCCAAATGTTGGTATGGTGGATACCGGGTTATGCTATTACACCTTTACCACCAAGCGCCGTATCAGGGTAGGTGAAGAACTTACTATAGACTACTATGAACACCATGATGCTCAGGGCTCTGGCTTCGGACTTCCCATATCATAGGGACAAAAGAGGAGTGTAATAGTGTGGGCTTGAAAAAATTGACCACGATTTTGAAGATGTAGTGTATGTCACACACACACACATATTTTATTCCATAATGTTTACTTTTCTTGTTCTGACATTCTTCCTGGCGCTCTCGGTTGCCACTCCCAATCCACTCGATCACAGCGACAGCAGTGATGTCTCAGATGTCACGGATTCTGGTGCTACCAGTACCAGCGCCGATGTTGTCGAACCGGATCACTCCGATGCCTCGCCATTCTCTTTCGATACGAACCCAGTAATCGAGCTGACCGAGGGCAACCACATCGTCCTTCGTGGTGAGATCAACGAACAGATGGTCAGCAAGGCTATCGTCGATCTGGGCAATGTTGACAGCAATGATGTACTTATCTACATCACCTCTCCAGGTGGTTCAGTAATGGCTGGCAACAACCTGATCCAGTTTCTCAGCTACCTGCGCCAGAAGGGCAAGCGTATTGTTGGCATTGCTGACCAGGCTGCCAGCATGGCGTTCTGCATTTTTCAGGAATGTGATGTCCGCTATGTCACCCCGAGCAGCATCCTCATGCAGCACCAGATGAGTGTTGGTGTGAGCGACCAGTATGAGAACCTCAAGAACCGCATCAAGCTGCTGGACTCCATCAATCGCGATGCGACTAAGCGCCAGGCTGCGCGCATTGGTCTGACCGAGGCCGAGTTCAATGCCAAGGTTCTCTCGGACTGGTGGATCTATGGTGCCGAGAATGTTGATGCGAACACTGCTGATGGTGTTGTCCAGGTCGGTTGCTCGCGCACACTCCTTGAGGAGACTGTCGAGCAGACTGTCCGCACCTTCTTCGGTCCAGTCGACCTGGTCTTCTCGAAGTGCCCTGTCTCGCGCGCTCCTCTCGAGGTCAAGGCCACTTTTGAGCAGCAATCCCTTGAGAACATCGAGAAGTTTCGCGATGATTGGCTCAAGGCCCAGACGATTCGTGTCCACCTCTGAGCAACTACTCACTAAGAAGTAACTACAACTGACTGTTTTGCATATCTTTACTTTGGTTGGAAAAGTTGAAAAATCTTGTCGACTGGTACTTATTATCTCGATAAATAGTAAAGGAATTCATAAGTAAATTTTAAATGACTGGGCCTACCCATGAGGATCCACATCCCTTCAATGAAAAAGGGAAGGAGATTGTATTGGTGATGACGGGGACATTCAACCCGGTGCATAAAGGACATATAGCCAGTATGGAGATTGCCAGGGACTACTTGGAGAAGAATCATGGTTACCAGGTAACGAAGGTCTTCGTATCGCCATCGCACGAAGATTACTTGCAACACAAGAAAGCTCGATCATCAGCGACCGGAACCGACTGTGATCGTCGCATTTACTTTTCTGGTGAGGATCGGATCAAAATGCTTGAACTGGCTCTGTCCTCGAGCAGCCTGTGCGACATTGCCCATGTTGATCGTTACGAGATCGATGAAACCAAATTCATCACCCACACAGAGGTGTGTACTCACATAGAGCAACGTGAGAGTAGGCCAGTGGTATTCGTTGCAGGAGCGGATTTGGCGAAGCGATGCCGAGGCTGGACTGCTGAATTTGCAGTATGTGTTGTCGGGAGAAAGGATGAGAAGCATCACACTGAGATTCATGGTCGCACTCTCTACACAAGCACGGGACGCGTAATTCTTCGCGAGAATCGAGAGGGCTTGCGGTTTGTGTGCAGATCGAACGATACAGATATCAGTTGCGCTAGTTCCTCTGCAGTGGCACGTGGACAGCTTGACTATTTACCAGATGCTGTCAAGGAACTGTATTGCACATTGTCCAAGAAATATGTTGTGTAATCAATCGATAACCGATATTCGAAAATTAAATATATGCATAATATATTTAATTATTCATACATTATTTATACAACCATGCTGACACCACCGCCAATACCTCCAAACCTTACTTTGCAAGCGAGCAATGAATACTACACCTACTTGTATGAACACGAGAACAATATCAATCACAACTCTCGCGAAGAGCGTATTCGCAGACTCGCGTATATAATATGGGTCCACACTGGTTGTGAAGATTCAGCCAAAAACTGGCAAGATGCTGAAAAAGCTCTGGACGCCACTGCCGCCAATACCCAGTGATACTGTAAAATCAATATAAAATAGTTTCGTAATATATATATAGTAACAATCATACATATGATTACATATGGAAGCGATTGTTCTGGACTAGAAGCTCCATACATTGCATTGTGCAATATATTGGGTGGCAACAATGTCAGGCACATATTTTCATGTGATTCTGACAAAAATGTCCAAATGTCAATCAAGGCGAACTTTGTCCCCGAAATTTTTACTGACAAAAATGTCCAAATGTCAATCAAGGCGAACTTTGTCCCCGAAATTTTTACTGACAATGTTTTTGCTGATGAAATTCAAAATAGACCCCATGTGGATGTTTACACCGCGGGATTTCCGTGTCAAACATTCATTACTGTCGGCAGGAGAGAAGGATTTGATGATGATCGAGGAATAGTCTTCTTTGCGATTTATGAGTATGTAAAACACAGACAACCCACAGTCTGTGTGTTGGAAAATGTGAAAGGATTACTGAATCATGATCAAGGGAGGACGTTCAGCACGATCATCTCCATGCTGGAGGATTTGGGCGTTTATAACATTTACCACAGCGTACTCAGTCCACACGAATGTGGTTGGCCTCAACATCGATCCAGAGTTTTCATTGTTTGTATCACAAAAGTTGACCAAGTCAAGGATTTTGAATTCCCCAGGAAAGAACCACTCAAACTGTTGGCAAGCAATCTTCTTGATCCATCAAAAACACAAACAGACCCACTCACTCCATTCAACAGGAAAAATCTGAACATCCACATCGCAAATGTCAAAAGAAAGTACAACAAGAACATCATGAAAGATTACTACTTTACTGATTTGGGAGCATCAGCCGCCTTTGGCAAGCCCATGCATCAGGTCGTCCCCTGTTTGAAAGCATCAAGATGTAAATACTACATCACAAAGTGCAAGAGGTTTTTGACATTGGAGGAGATTGAAAGAGTTCAAGGATTTCCTCCATTGAACATTGAAGTAAGTGATTCCCAATATCTGAAACAGATCGGAAACTCCATGTGCATACCACTTCTTGAGAAGCTGTTTTTGAATATTTTCAGATCTGTTGGATGGATCAGGTAACTGTTTTCATGGCTTTCAAGCTCGAAGTAGGGGCTTACCTTGAGCAGCGCGAAATTCATTCAACACGCCAAGAGAGAGCTCATCCTTGGTCGCAAGTGCGCCACGTGTCACTAGGATCTGCAGGTAGCGCTTAACAGCAGATTGGGACCCTTCAGACATACCGAGCCAGAGCTGAGTGATCTTTTCGATCAGTGCATGGTAATTAGGATCAACAATCTGTTGTACATCAAGACCAACAAAGAAGGTATCATCGCCCATCATAATACGATGCAAATACAGTTCCGACTGAGGATTTCCAGTCTCAATCGGCATTTTCACTATATTCATAAAACCTTCGCAAACCATTCTGGGGTTTACTTTGCGCGCCGCAGACAACTTGTCATGATATTTTTCGAGGTCCATATCTCCTGGGAAAGCCTTCTTAAGAACCAGGAATAGCTCATCCATCTTACCACCAAACTTGCCCAGTTCTGACATAGGTGTACGGCTCATCTGTTGTTCTTGTATGTGCTATTTTATAATAAATGGCGAGGAATCCTTAAGTAGGTTTCAGACGCGAACCAGGAGGCGCAGAAAATTGTTTCAACAATATTACAATCATATGATGTCACACCAAGAGATGACGGTCGATCCCTATAGTGCACATGGACAAGGATATTCACTGAACAGGGCTATGGATCAACCTGGCAATCGGCCCCGATCTAACCGACCACCAATCAGTTCAATAATGGAATCACTACCATACACATGCACCTTGTGCTATCAAAGGATAGAAAGCCTCAGGGATCTTGTCCGGATCGATTGTGTTTGCAAAGAGCCATACTACCATTATCACTGCCTTCCCCCACTCCCCATCCATCATTGCAGTTTGTGTTTGCGCAAAAGCCCTCCATTTAGGGGTATCCGAGCTCTGTGGGATATGTACACCTATGATGAATGGAAAGAATATATTGATTCAATAACAGCTTCAGAGAGCAGGAATGATGTCATCTCTGGCCAGGATATGGAGATTCGGCGCTCATTATATCATGACTTGATACACAATGGGATATCATCAGAGTTAACAGCTCGAAGAGCTGGTCAGAATCATGTGTCTCGTATGGTGGCGAAGAATCATCTTGTCATGTCATTCTGGGAAATGGTGGGCAGAATGGTTGGGATGAATGGATACAGAGAGTGGGTTCGGCGATATCTGACTGATCGTCTCGAGGAGAGTCTGCATGTATGGCCTATTCGTGATATTAGACTTGTCTATAAGCCGAGCTTCTTAAAAGGGCGACCGGAGCCGGTCATCCAGGATCACCAACAATTCTTGGAGAAGCTTGAAATATGGTCGACTGGACTGTTCAACAAAGACTTCAACTGGCAGGGGATATATCTGGGTGGAGAGTTTATCTGGTCGATACTGTATAACACCAGCATTGTTAATGAATCTGTTGGGCCAGGAGCATTGAAAATCCACCTATTGAACCGCGGCCGCGCAAATGTTGTAGCGGCTATCACCTCCATAGTCAGGAATATAAATAAATCACATAGAAGATGTCGCATCCTCTACCAAAGAGCAGGAGATGGAGATGGATCCGACCATCGACTCAGACTCTACATCCAGGGATGGTCTCAGCAGATTTACATAATAATTCATGACACAGATGATGTTAGATGTCTACTAGCTCCCTGCCCCGGAACCAGGTCATGTGCTCCATGGAATGGCGGCTTGGTCGCTAACAACAGAGAGATCCTGTGCAATATACGATGGATTGATAGTCTTTTAACACGGACCACACATTGTGACAGTGTCGAACTAATATCGGATATTCTCGAGCATGGCTTCATAGCTGATGTGGAGACAGGAGGTCCTCAAGATGACACTGACACACAACACAATACGCTTGATATAGCCACTATACACAAGATATATGAGGATTTAGATCAAGATATGACGGTGGATCCAGTGAGACCAAGGTGGGATCAGATCAAGTTCATTAGTTGGTCCACGCCTGAATCGGCTCTTGGTTCATATGGCATAGACCCGGCCCACAAAGAACTGGAAATACTATTTGATAGGATACATTCCCAGCATCGTGGTAGAGGGAGCACGATCCTATCAGATCCATACTTACCACCACGAATGCGGTGACACAAAGTGAAGTTTTTTGAGGACTTCAAACCTATGTTTCAAACCTTTGGTTTCAACCCTTTGTGTTTCAAACCTTTGGTGGTTGGTCTGGCTTAGGCCACCGGGACGCTCACCGGCTGGGTCGCCACGGCGCCGGCCGCCATTCCGCACCAGTTGCGCAGCTTCTCCAGGTTCGTCGGAGTCGCGATGTCGGCGCCCGCATTGCGCTCGCGGCACCAACCCTCCATCTCCTTCTTGATCGAGCTCTCCCAAGCCGGGTTCGCCTTGATGGCCGCCCACTTGGCGATGCGATCAGGAGCGTATTCCGCGCCGAGCTTGTCGCCCTTGCCCTTACCGTGGGCAATCCGGAAGATGGCCGAGTGCAGCACCTGAAAGGCAGTGTACGAGGACACCTTCTTCGCACCGCTGCCCTTGGCGACCGCAGGGACACCGTGGACAGCCTGGTACTGCTGCAGGAAGGCTTGCTGCTGAGCCTTAGTCATCGCGTGGTAGGTGCCCCGCACGTGTTGCTTCTTGGCATCAGAGCTGGCGTCCGCACCTCCAGCCAGGCCAGGGTAGCCCTTAGCCTTCTGGTCGGTCTGCCAGGCGTCCCAGGCGGTCTGGGCACGCGTGCGGATCTTGCCGCCGCCAGCAGCAACAGGCACGACCGGCGCAAGAGCAGGAGAGGCCACGGCTGCGGTCTCCTTGGTCTGCTTCTCGAGCTGCGCCGCGAAGTGCAGAAACAGGTTGTAGATGGCGCCGGGGGTGCCATCGGTCGGGTTCTCCGCCTCTTCCATGTAAGCAGCGTAGAACTGCTTTCCGAGGTCCATAACGGCATCGGAGTAGGCGGGGGTGGTAGTGGTAGTGTTGTTAGTGTTGTTGGGGTTCATGTTGAAAGTAGTAAAGTAGTAATAGTAGTCGGGAAACATTATAAGTCCCTCAAAACCGACTTCATTTTTCACTCATAATATACCCTCCAGAGGATAGTATGCAGGGTATATGTGTTGCCAGGGGCGGACTGGCTCAGTCCCTGAGAATCTCTGGCCCATAGGTTGCTCTGATCTCAAAGAGCCCAAAGGATCCTGAATCCGAAAATATTTTCGGACTACGCTACAGTATACAAAGTGAGGTTTGAAATACTTCGGACTTAGAGAGTGGTCTCTGCTAGGAGCTTGATCACTGGTTGTATTCAATCAAAGTAAGTTTTCTAGGGTGACTTACAACCTGTCTTTTTTCAGTATTCATCATCAGACTCGTAATCAAGTATTTCGGCATGGATTGGCGGCAGACGACTGGGTACGATGCTGTTGGGGCCTACCTCCTCGCGAAGGACATCTCTGCCCGCATTACGTGCGGCTTCGCACAGCAGCAGTCTTCGCGTTTCACGCTTGTGATAGTTAACCAGGGCCAGGATTGGGTCTGGGGCGTATTTTGTTCGCCCTCCGCAAGCGAAACACCTGAAATTTGCAGTCTGATTTCCGTCGATGTAATGTGATGCATCAGCCGGTCGGATGAGTACGCTTGCCTCCTTGCAGTTGCCACATGTCAGGATGACATTGAGCGGACGCGATGCGCGGGGTGGGACTGTTCCGGTAAAAGAGCACACTCCGTGAATAGTAGAGCTTGGGTTCATGTTGAGCAGCAAATTGTAATCAGGAAACATGGTAAGCCCTCAGAACCGACTTCATTTTTTTTACTCATGATATATCCTGCATACTATCCTCTGGAGGCTTGAAAAAAGTGTGTGTGTACAAAGTGAAGTTTGAAGTATTTCAGACTTAGAGTGATGCAGAATCTTACAGGTACATGGCAGTGAATTCATCAGCTGTCATAATCTTGGTCCCGAGTTTCTCAGCTTTGGTGACTTTCCCACTGGTCCAGTTGTCATCCTTTTTGACAAGGATGTCCGTCTTGCCACTCAGACTCTTTGAAACAATACCGCCCAGGGCGGTCGCCTGCTCCTCGAACCCCTTGAAAACACCAGTAAATACAATAGTCTTTCCAATGAGCGACGGTTTCTTCGCTCCTGGGATTGATGGACCCTGACTCACGGTCGGTAGGCGCACAGGCGGCGGTGTAAGTTTGGGCATGGCGGCAACACGAGCCGCACGAGCCGCATCCTCTGCAGCCTTGACTGTATCGATATCCTTGAACAGTGCCATCTGAACCATGCTGCTCCTGTCATAGTCAGCCTGATCATATTCTGAGCGTCCGGTTGCATTCAGATCATCTGTCATCTCGTCAATATTGTTCCCAAGAGACCTAAATACAGTCTTGGTGGGGGTGGGAGAGTTGGCAGGGAAAATGGTATGTGCCACCGGCACTCCAGGCCTACGCAGATTGACCGCAATCCACCCTGTCCGATAAATACCATATAGGAATGGGATAAACTTAGGCAGTCCACGGACTAGAGCCGTCCCAGTCTTGGCCTGAAATCCAGGAATGGCAACGATACGGGAAAGGAGCTGAGACCGCTCCTCGGCTGTGCGGAAAGGTTGACGCAGAAAGTCTGGCATTGCATCAAACAATGCTTGAAGTCTGCGGGAACCGAATCCAGCCCCGAATAGGTTGCTCGCTGCCATCAGAACAGTCAGATCTGTGCGACCCAGCTTATCATGCAGACTTTTCCAGAGTTTCTCAGCCATCTTGCGTTGAACACCGGGCAGTTCTTCCAAATCCTCAACTGTCATATCCAATATATCGAGAATGTCGGTTTTCGCAGGCAGGTTGTATTCAACGATCTTCTGTACATTGGAATCGCCCCAGTTCGCAACTCCCAGTTTCTTGAAAAAAAATTGGACACGAGAGAGCATCACGGCTGGATCCATCTCTGGGTCTAGTAATGAGATGCTGCGACCTGTCTCATTCCATTCATAAGGGACTGATGGCATTTGAGGTTGGACAGGGCGCAGATTGGCAACGATCTGAGGAATAACATCACCTCCACGAGTAACTCTGACAATCGCACCCGGACCAATGGCCATGTCTTTGACATATGCAGCATTGTGCATTGTTACATTCTCGATAGTAACACCCCCAACACCCACTGGTTTGATGACCGCTACAGGATTCAGCTTACCATCCTTCGAGGTATTCCATTGGACATTACGGACAATACTCAGAGCGGATTCAGTGTCCTCGCTGTCCGTATCAAACTTGAAGGCCATCGCATAATCTGGGAAAGCATCGCCCACCTGGATAGTTCGTGCTGGTAGAACATCTTGGGTCACGATCAGCCCATCGATCTCATACTCAGAATCACGCTTACGGCGCAACAGTGTTTCGCGCAACTCGCTAAGCGTCAGCTGTGGCACGCGAGTATACTCATTGTGGACCACATGAAATCCAAGTCTACCCAGATTCTGGAGCCCCTGGGTCAGACCCTTGGGCCAGGGGTGGACGAGCTCATATGCAATAAAGTCGACGAACTTGATGAGTCCGGAGCGCAGTGTTTTCCCCCCAATAATACCACGCGCCACATTACGGAGAGCGAATCCCTTGCCGAAAGTCTTTTCAAACTCCTCGATTGGGATAACAATCTCACCGCGGACCTGTAGCGAGCCATGTTCCCTGATCATCGCCTCAAGTTCGAGGCTGATGGGGAGTAAGCCACCAGGAACGCTCAAATGAGGGAGGATCGCAGACAGATCTTCGCCAATCTCCCCATCTCCACGTGAAGTGAGCAGCACAACAACCTTGTTGGTCTGCGAATCGATGCCATAGATAAGGCCGGCTGACATCCCATCTACCTTGTCAGAGATATTGTAAGGTCCCGGGTTGTTCGCGATCCAGTTATTCCATTTCGAAATATCTTTGGGTTTTGACTTGTCCATGGAGGGCATGAGGAAGGGCAATCGGATCTTCTGACGCCAGAGGGGATTTGTGTAGACCCTGTCTACCAGATGAGGATAATCATCTGGATTGAAACTGGTCTTGGTTCCTGCTCGGCTATGGGAGCCAGGGTCAGAGTCAGGGATAGCCGAACCAACTTGCTTCAGGACTGGGTTACCTGGATCCAAAAGGCTCAATACCTCTTGAATCTTATCAAACTCAGCATCTGTGACGAGTGGTTCTGCATTGTAATAGGCTGCACTCAGTTCGGTCACCAAGTTGGCGAGATCAGGAATACGAAGCTTGGCTGCATATTCCAGCTTATTGTCAGTCTGATCCCACTCCTCCCATGAGAATGCATTGCCCAGGACAATGGATGATACCGCTGGTGGAACAAGTCTGGGGATCGCGGTAGGTGGAGGTGTGAGTCTGGGCATCGCGATAGGTGGAGGTGGTGGGAGTCTGGGGATTGCGGTAGGTGTGGGTGGTGAGAGTCTGGGAATTGCGGTAGGTGGAGGCACGAGTCTGGGCATCGCAGCAGCAGTAGGGAGCGGGACTCCACCCAAGTGTGTCGACAGCCTTGAATCCAAGGCTGGGACTCTGGCTCTCTGTCTCTGAGGAATCATTTATATGTCTTAATCTACTCCTGTCCAAAGTGACAGAGAATATTCAATTTTGCCAGGACAATATATGCACGTGTACACAGGCCACACGCTTCTATGGATGATATGCTGCTCGACCAATTACAGTCGGTTTCAAAGTGTCCCAATCTTGGTGGAAACCACTGTACAGGAGGTAAATTTTTTGGAGGACTGCTTTGCGAGAACTGTTTGACAATTTACAGCAATCAGGATCAAGCATGCTGCCATAGATCCACATGTGATTGTTGCTACCTATTTTGACAAACCCTGATACAACACCTTTCGCCACACGTTGGTGATGCCACCAATTGCACCCTGTTGCATTTTTGTACTGTATGATCTGACCCGACCGGACAGCTTTCCGCAGATCGTCCACACACTTGGCACAGTAACCAAATCCCCACTCTGAACCCTCAACATATGTTCGCTCTGAACACTTCATCCTTTGAGTCTCATCAAAGAAGGCATAGAGACACGCTGTCATTTTTCCCTCCCACACACTATGTATGACCAAACATCTTGCTCACTGATTCCCCATCCAATCGTCGACGAACAACCTCTGCCAGCAAGGGAGCTGCAGAGAATACTGACAGTTTGTCACATTTCTTCAGATTCTCCTCCTGTGGGAGGCTATCACTGCAAATCATGCGAACCACTTCCGGAGTAGAGTTCAGTCTTTCGATTGCCGGTCCACTCAGAATACCATGGGTAACAACAACAAAAACACCAAGAGCTCCTGCTCTGACCAGGACCTTACTAGCGGCCTGGACTGTACCGAATGTATCACACATATCATCGAAAATGATGGCCCATCGACCCTTTAGAAGGGAGAGATCACCGAAAATCTCTGTCTTCGTGGTATCCACGAAATTGGGCCGAGTATAGTCGCGTGTCTTGGAAAGACAGAGATACTTGAGCTTCAGTACCTCCGCATATCGTCGAGTACGCTTGAATGCACCTTCATCTGGACTGATTCCGATGAAACAATCCTGGTAATTCTCGCCACACAGCAGTCCGGACCGAAGATACTCTGCGACTGGTGCGATGGCATAAAGGTTCTCAACTGGAATCGACTCGGGGAAAAATCCCTGAATGCTTGCTGAGTGGAGATCAAGACAGATCACATGATTGACTCCAGCTGTTTCCAGGGTGCTTGCAAAAAGTCGTGCGGAGATAGCCGCGCGGCAACTGTCTTTCTTGTCTTGACGAGCATAGTAGTAGTTTGGCATGATGAGTGTAATCCTCTTTGCTCCAGCCCTTTTCAGTGCACTGATTGTCAACAGTGTGGCCCAGAGATGATCGTTGACAGTGCGTTTCACATCTGCGGTGCACACCAGGAACACTTCTTTCCCATGTACTGATTCCTGAATGATTGGACGACACTCACCATTGCTGAAATACTCGATCCTCATTGGACTGAGTGGTACTTTGAGCCGCTCACAGATCATATTGGCCAATGTTGGATTCCCATCTGGAGAGAACACGCGAACTTTTTTCAACACCTTGGACGGAAGAGAGCTATCTATCTCTGACAGACTCTCTGTCCCAGGATCAAGGTCGCCACTGTTTTCACTTTCACAGTGCTGGTCACTCTTTTGCGCCTGTTTTAGCGATACATAATCCTTGCGGAATAGACCCCTCGTCTGTGTGGTGATACAGAGCCCATACGCCCATTGTCCAGTTGGATTGTAATCCACGACATAGATGAGATCACCTTTCTTCAGGGTTAGTTCCTCCAAACAAGTGGGCACGTAGTCGCACATTGCAACTACTATTTTACCATTGCGTATGTGTTCCTCCTCCCTGTGCCGGTGTTCCTCCGATCCTGTCGGAGTTACTGGCTCCCTGAGCTGTTTTTCACCTTGAGGCTCTTGTGCTTGGTGCGTAGGAGTCCTCTCCGACGCGTTCTCATCCAGCGTCTGACCATCATGTGTATGTTGTGTTGTGCTGTGTTGTGTGTTTTTGCCACTGTTCCCAAGGGTATCAGATTGATTCATTTTTCTGCTCGTTCGTTATGGTGTGGATTTAGGGACAGGCGTTTCACTACATAGTTTCAATTTTCCACCTACCCCATGACGGGTTCGAATTTGTATTTATATTTGCGAATATCATACTGAAAGATTCGCCTGACAATCTCGCGAGTCTGTGGTGTATAATAGTAGCTATAGTGCATGTGATCGGTTGTATTTGACTTCTTGGTATAGTCAAAGGGGGCAATGCCTGGGAAATGCTTCTCAATGATTGGGTCCAGATCCTCTTGCAAATGCTCCAGTCGAACAACATAATCAATGATCTTTTTCCCCTTTTTGTCATGGAACATCTCATAACTGTTCCAGCGGTTGCGGATCCCATGCTGCCATTTTGGTACCTCTTGTTTGACAAAACGTGTAAAAGCTGCACGAACATTCTGGATCTTCTGTCCCCTTCGGGCATAGAAAAATAAAGAGACGATACGAGCCCATGGATTACGTACCGTACTGATTTTGATATAGTCATCCCATTTCCACCCTTTTTTCTCAAATTCCTTGCGAATCTTGACAGCAGGCCAGTGAACCATGGATCCATATGTTCTCCCAAATGCCTCTAGACATGCTTTATTGTTCTCTTTCCCTGAAAATTCACTGTATGGTGCGAAGAATCCAGCCATCGTGCTACAACCACATTTCCAATTGCTTACCAACAAGAACTTGTGTGTATGACTGAACCTCATCTTGTATACAATACTCAAGGTAAAAATCCCAGGCCACACACGCATACGTCGTTCCGACTGTGAATAGGCCAATACACATATCATACCTGCCTGATATCAAGGGCTGTTACATCATCTACCTCTTATACAGGCACCGTACGCACCACAATGGTGCGGGCAGCGTGCACTTTTTTCTGAGAATTTTTGGATTTGGAAATTATTTTTAATCCTCCAAAATGTTTGTGAATTTTCACATCTCAGTTACTGTAATTGTATTACTATTAGCTAGGTCTGAGACACCAAAGTCTTCTGGGCCAAGAACTATCAATCCACCTCTTGTACAGCTACCATTGCTGCAGCGTACACTTTTTTCTGAGAATTTTTGGATTTGGAAATTATTTTTAATCCTCCAAAATGTTTGTGAATCTTCTGAGCCAAGACCTATCAGTCTACCTCTTATACAGCTACCATTGCTGCAGCGTGCACTTTTTTCTGAGATTTTCCGACTTTGAAATTTATTTTTAATCCTCCA
>Ga0180432_10003328_pt1 | contig 23068 bp, 23 predicted proteins | sample SS_ome_10_FD_132414 | JGI IMG/M metagenome (GOLD analysis project Ga0180432, IMG submission 132414) | Hypersaline lake sediment archaeal communities from the Salton Sea, California, USA - SS_1_MS_2 metaG | ecosystem: Environmental > Aquatic > Non-marine Saline and Alkaline > Hypersaline >...
ACGACCCCCTTAAAAATGAAAGCCCGTTTGATAGATTGACCGGTTGATCGAAGCGATGTGACCTATTATTTGAGCCCCAGGTGTCTCGAAATCACGATCCTCTGGACCTCGCTCGTCCCCTCACCGATCTCAAGGAGCTTCTGGTCCCTGAAGAACCTCTCGACCGGGTACTCCTTCATCAGCCCGTATCCGCCGTGAATCTGGACCGCCTCGGTGGCAACCCTTCTCATGACCTCGCTGCAGTAGAGCTTTGCCATCGCGGCGAGCTTGCTGAAGTCCTTTCCCTCCTCTCTCATCCAGCATGCCTTGTAGAGCATGTTCCTCGCGGCCTCGATTTCCATCGCCATATCGGCAAGCTTGAAGGCGTTGATCTGGAACTTCCCTATAGGCTGGCCGAACTGCTCCCTCTCCTTTGCGTACTTGAGGGCCTCCTCGAAGGCGCCCTGAGCGCCCCCCAGGCCCATCGCTCCGATGGAGAGCCTCCCTCCATCAAGCGTCGAGAGCATCTGCCTGAATCCTTCCCCCTTGTTCCCCAGCAGGTTCTCCCTTGGAACTGTGACGTCATCGAAGTAGAGCTCTCCGGTGTCGGACGCCCTCCACATCATCTTCTTGTTCATCTTGACCTTTTTGAAGCCGGGCGTGTCCGAGGGAACGAGGATGCAGGAGATTTCCTTTTTGCCGTGGGGCGTGGTCCCGGTAACGGTCTGGACAATGGTCACGCCGGCCATCTCGGACGCGGAGTTCGTTATGAATATCTTGGAGCCGTTGATGACCCAGTCGCCGTTTTTCAAAACCGCGCTGGTCTTCGACGCCCCGGCGTCCGAGCCGGCGTTCGGCTCGGTCAGCCCGAACGAGGCCAGGATCTCGCCGCCGCAGAGTTGCGGGAGCCACTCCTTCTTTTGCTTTTCACTACCGAAGTAGTATATGGGGCCTATCCCGAGGGAGTTTCCCGCGGCCACGGTGGCCGCCTGGGAGGCGTCCACCCGGGCGAGCTCCTCCACGGCTATGATGTAGGAGATATACCCCGCATTGGAGCCGCCGTACTTCTCCGACACAAACATACCGAAAAGCCCCAGCTCCGCCATCTGTCTCGTGATATCGACGGAGAACTCTCCCTTTTCGTCGAGCTCCTCCGCCTTCGGTTTTATCACCTCCTCGGCGAAATCCCTGACGGTGTTTCTGAGGATGTTTTGTTCTTCCGAAAGTTCGTAACTTAGCATGATCTATACTATCTCAAATCTGTTTGCCTGTTTACTATGCCGGCTCATACCACATTAGGAGCATCGGGTGAATCACCGGCTCCGCCGTGTAGACCACCTTTACCGGCATTCCCGTCTTTATTTTCGCCCTGTCGGTTCCCCAGTTTCTCAGCTGGTGTGTGAAGAGGCTGTCCGCCCCGTCCATCTTGACCATGGCGAGTACGTAAGGCGTCTCCACATCCATAAAGCCGGGCACGAACTCGCTCACCGAGAAGCTGACGAGGGTCCCGGTTCCCGGGAGCTCCTTCCACTTGCATATCTCGAGACAATCTGGGCACACCGGCCTGGGGATCGCCCAGACGAAGCCGCACTTGGGACACTCGGTTGCGAAAAACTTCTTGTTTTCCAGCTCGATGAAGAACTTGGAATATTTCCCGAGGCAGTGCCTGTAGGTTATCTCCATGTTCCACTCGATCCGCATGATCTCGCGAAAGTCATTCCACGGGTCCTGATCCTCTCTATGGATCGGATCCCAGTGGAGCTTAGGTCCCACCGGATCGTCCGCCGTGAAGACCTGAAGCTTTGTTTTTACCATCCCCCTGTCCTTCGGATCCAGGTCTTTTACCTTAGGGAGCTTCGGGTACAGCGTCTTTTCCGGATCTTGAAAAACGTTCTTTGCCATCTTTATATCTCCTCTCTTTTAGTCGACACGACGGAATATGTTGACGGCCACGAAGGTTCCCGTGCCGCCGTGGGAGTCCATCCCCCCCTGGCCGTTAATAATCTCGACCTGTCTCTGTGGATGGGCCTCTTCTCTCAACTGGGTGAGTATCTCTATTCCCTGGTTGATCCCGGTGGCGCCCACCGGGTGTCCCATGCCGATCAGTCCGCCGGATGTGTTTACCGGAAGCTCGCCGCCGAGATCGAAGTAGCCCTCCTCGTAGAGCTTTCCGCTCTGCCCGTGTCCGCAGAGCTTAAGGTCCTCGCAGCTTACGAGCTCGACGCCGGAGTAGGCGTCGTGGACCTCGAAACAGTCGAGCTCCCTGGCCGGATTCTTGATGCCGGCCATCCTGTAGGCCTGCTCGGAGGCGACCTTCTTCGCCCTGAAGTGGGTGATGCCGGGATACGGAAAGGGCCTGTCGGCGAGACGCATGAAGTCAGTCCCGGAGCCGGTGCCCACCATCTCGATCCTCGGCTTCCTGTACCACGATGTGGAATGCGTCTTCGCCCACTCCTCCGTGGCGAATATAAGACACGACGCCCCATCCGAGAGGAGACAGTTGTCCAGAATCTTATAGGGAGAAGTAATAAGGGGCGAGTTCATCACGTCGTCCACCGTGATCTTCATGGGGCTCTGGCCGTACTCGTTGTATATGGCGTTTCTGTGGTTCTTGACGCTGGCGAGCGCAAACTGCTCCTCCTTGGTGCCGTACTTCTCCATGTGGGCGAGCATCATCAGCGCGTAGTATGCGATGTAAAAGCCCGCCACCTGAACCTCCCAGTCGGTGTCGGACGCCAATGCGATGAACTGCTGGGCCACGTCCGACGGGACGTGGCGCCCCATGTTCTCCGATCCGTAGACGATCATCGAGTCGCAGAGGCCCGCCTTGATGTAGGCGTAGGCGTTTCTGATGGCGAGACCCCCGGTGCCGCCGCCCCCCTCGACCCTGAGGTTCGGCTTTGGGCACATGCCGATGGAGTCGTGAAAGATCGCCCCCTGCTTCAACTGCTTGTCGAAGTGGTCGGAGAAATAGCTCGTGGTGGCGTGCTCGATGTCGGCCATCTCCACGCCCGCGTCCTTGACGGCCTCCATAGCCGCCTCGACGATCCAGTCGCGGATATTGCCGTCCTGGCGCTCGGCGGCCATCTTGGAGATACCGCCTCCCAGAACGAAAACCCTTCTGTCGCTCATAGATATCCTCCTGTAATGTTATTTTTTCTGATTATCTAATTTTTTAACCGCACTGTTTTTCTCTCATTTCAAAAAACGGGCGAACAAACAAAGTTGGCTATAATAAGTCGGTCAATTTCCCGCCGATCCCGAAATGAATGAAAAGCCGTTTTCGGATCCAACTCATGTCCCCGTGGGAAATGAGTCTCCGCCCGTAAAACAGTCTCCAAGTTAATTATATACTTTGGTTATAAGAACTCAATATCCTTTTATCCTTCCTTGTCCCTGTCCCGTCTTTGGGACCGTCCGGCCGACATTTATGGTTATGCCCTGGGCCTTACGTTTCCCCTTATCCACTCGACTATCTTATCCGTATCGTCCCCGGGGGTGAATATCTCGCCCACGCCGATCTCCTTCAGCTTCGCGATATCTTCATCCGGGATTATCCCGCCGCCGAAGATGGTGATGTCTCCGGCGCCCTCCTCCTTCAATAGCCTGATCACCTCGGAGAAGAGGTGGTTGTGGGCGCCCGACAGGATCGAGAGCCCCACGCCGTCCACGTCCTCCTGAACGGCGGCGGATACGATCATCTCCGGCGTCTGGTGGAGGCCGGTGTAGATCACCTCCATACCGGCGTCACGAAGGGCCCTGGCGACGACCTTGACGCCCCGATCGTGGCCGTCAAGCCCCGGCTTCCCTATCAATATCCTGAGTTTCCTGTCGCTTCTCAATTACATGACCTCCCAATAAAAAACGGCGGATTTTCCTCCACCGTTTATATATAACCCGGATCTTTGTACTCCCCGAAGACCTCCTTTAGGGTGTCGGTCATCTCCTGAAGGGTGGCGTAGGCCCTGACCGATTCGAGGATGTGGGGCATGATGTTTTCCGTCCCCTCGGCGGCCTTCTTGAGCTTCGCAAGCTCCTCCTTAACCTTTGCGTTTTCCCGCCTCTTCAGGACCTCGTCAAGGCGCTCTTTCTGCTCCCTCTCCACAGACTCGTCTATAATGAGGGTGTCTATCTCGCTCTCCTCCTCCATGACGTATTTGTTGACGCCCACCATCACCTTCTCATTGTTCTCCAGCTGCCTCTGGTAGTGATATGCGGCGTCCGCTATCTCCCGCTGGGGGAAGCCGTTCTCTATGGCGGCGATTATTCCGCCCATCTCGTCGATTTCATTGATATATTCAAAGGCCTGCTCTTCCATCCTGTTTGTCAGCGCCTCGACGAAGTATGATCCGCCGAGGGGATCGGTCGTGTTGGCGACGCCGCTCTCGTCCGCTATTATCTGCTGAGTCCTCAGGGCTATGGTAACCGCCTCCTCGGTTGGCAGAGACAGCGTCTCGTCCAAGGAATTTGTGTGGAGCGACTGGGTCCCCCCCATGACCGCCGCCAGGGCCTGAATCGTTGTCCTGATGACGTTGTTCATCGGCTGCTGGGCGGCCAGCGAGCACCCGGCTGTCTGGGTGTGGAAGCGCAGCATCATAGACCTCGGGTCCTTGGGATCGAAGCGCTCCTTCATGATCTTCGCCCACATCCTCCTGGCCGCCCTGAACTTGGCCACCTCCTCGAAGAAGTCGTTGTGGGAGTTGAAGAAGTAGGAGAGCCTTGGGGCGAACTCGTCGACGGTTAGCCCCGCCTCGATAGCGGCGTTGACGTAGCCTATGCCGTCGGCCAGCGTGAAGGCCAGCTCCTGGACGGCGGTGGAGCCCGCCTCCCGGATGTGGTAGCCGGAGATGGATATCGTGTTCCAGCGGGGCACCTTGTCCTTGGCGAAGGCCAAAAGATCGGTGATGATCCTCATCGACTCCCTGGGCGGGAATATCCAAGACTTCTGGGCGATATATTCTTTTAGAATATCGTTCTGGATCGTTCCCCCGATCTTGCTTGATGAAATCCCCTGCTTTTCCGCCACGGCGATGTACATGCAAAGGAGTATGGAGGCGGGGGCGTTGGTGGTCATCGATGTTGTGACCTTGTCCAGCGGGATGCCGTCAAAGAGGTCCTCCATGTCGGCCAAGGTATCTATCGCAACGCCACACTTTCCCACCTCCCCCATGGAGCGGGTGTCGTAGGAGCATATACCCATGATTGTGGGCATATGAAAGGCGACGGAAAGCCCCGTCGTTCCGTGGGAGAGGAGGTATTTGTACCGCTCGTTCGTCTCCTTTGCCGTGGAGAAGCCGGCGAACTGGCGCATCGTCCAGAGGCGCCCCCGGTACATCGTAGGGTAGACCCCTCTCGTGAAGGGGTACTCCCCCGGAAAGCCGAGGTCCCTGATATAGTCGAAGTCGGGGAGGTCCCAAGGACCGTAGAGCCGATCTATCTCGGCGTCGCTGACCGTAGTGAACCTTTCGGGCCTTTCGGGATTTTTCTGAGCGAACTTCTTCAGGGTCTCCTCTTCCCAGCGGGCCTTTTCCCGGGCGACTACACTGGGCTCGCCCTTCTCCTTGTCTTCCTTTTTATTTACCGCCATAATGTCCTCCCGACCAACAGAAGGTGTTATTTATTTGATACCGTTATTATATACCGCTATTTCACAACACTGCCATATTTATATTATGTTATATCGTGTGCCGTCCACCGGCCGTTCTCTGTAATCGAGTCCCAACCCTCCCCCTGTTATCATTCCCGACCCCGGGCTTACCTCTCTATCCCCACCCTCGCCTCGATCCCGGCGTTGTAGGGGTGTTTTACCTCGACCATCTCTGTTACAAGGTCAGCCCTCTCGATTATCTCCTTCGGGGCGTATCTCCCGGTAAGGATAAGCTCCACCTCCGGGGGCTTTTTATCGATGATCTCCAGTACATCATCGAGCTTTATCAGGCCGAAGTCGAGGGCGACGTTTATCTCGTCGAGGATTACGAGGTCGTATTTGCCGCCCGTTATCAGCTCTCTCGCGAGCTTCAGTGCCTCTTCCGCCATCTCTATGTCGACCCGGGCGGGGTTTTTCTTGTCGACGAAGTCGGGCCTTCCCATCTGCTTTATGGTGATCGTCTCCGAGAGCTTTTCGGCCGCCCCAAGCTCGCCGTAGTAGATCTCCCCCTTCATAAATTGTATTATGTAGGTCTTCAGGCCGTGGCCGCTCGCCCGAAAGGCGAGGCCCAGCGCCGCCGTTGTCTTTCCCTTTCCGTTTCCGGTGTAGACCTGAACGAGTCCTTGCCTTGCCTTTTTCATTCCCCTTCCTTTTCGAGCTTCTCGCGCATTCTCTGCTGGAATTCCTCGACCTCTGTTTTCAAGAGCTTCAATTCTTCTATCCTGTGATCGATCTCCCTTGAGTGGTAGTCGAAAAGCTCGATGATACGGGGAAACACCTTGGAGTTCTTCCTGTGAATCTGGTAGATGGCGTTGAGCTCCTGCATCTCGGCAAGCGTCAGACCCAAGAGCTTGAGCTTCTTGATGAACCTCAGCCGCCTGAAGTCGCTCTCGGAGTAGACCCTCTTTCCCCCCTCCTTCCTCTTGACCTGATCCATGAGGCCGATCTCCTCGTAGTAGCGGATGGTCCTGGGGGAGATGTCGAGCCTCTCGGAAAGCTCGCTTATCGACATGTGGTCGTTCTTCGGTGCTTTGTCGTCGTCTTTTAAAACATCGGCCGCGTATTTTCCGGCCATCAATAAGTCCCCTTTATCTTCGTTTGGTTTTAAAATTGTATCTTACAATAGGGGGCGCTTTGGAAATCGATGGGTTTACGTCAATCACGTCAACCGGTCGCTTTTTCAATACCGCTGTGAAGCCCTCCCCCAAAAAGTGCCCTGCCCCCCCCATCCCGCAGTCAATAATCTTCCCAACCCTTTCCTCCCTTGTGTAGGGATAATTTCCCGACCCCCCTCTCTGCCACGTTACGTAAACTGGCAAACCATTCTAATAATTATCAGAGAAGGGGGGTGTTGTCAAGAAAAAACTTGATTGACTCTTCAATCAACCTCCTTTTTTGCGGGCGACCGCGGGCTGTTTTTTCGATTTTCTGGCCGGATCGTAGGGATAAAACCCTTTATATTATCCGTCATCGGTGATATGGTATAGGGAGAGGATGGTGTTTTCTTTGTCTGATATTTAAAAGGCTGTATATTGTTTATGGATTTCAATTTCGAGCTGATCATCGTTGCCCTGGGCCTTATGCTCATCATCGAGGGAATTCCCTATTTTGCCTTTCCCCATCTCGTAAAGCGGCTTATGGCGGAGGCGTTGAAGCTCCCGGACGGGCTGCTTCGGATATTCGGGTTAATCGCCCTCGTGTTGGGCCTTCTGTTTATATATTTGGGCAGCAGGGTGTTGGGTTAAGGGGCCGGTATCTAATTTGTCATGGTTAACCGACTCCATAAATAGTATACAATCATCTTGACATTGCCTCCTAAATGTGTTCTTATCTATAAGTTTACTGTATTATCGTCGGATTTTTAAGGGTAAAGGATTGGGGGGATGGGGGAGGGGCGTTTTGGAAAGTTATGGCTTTGACTTCTAAGCTTGATTATGTATATGACCTTCCCGAGGGATTGATAGCCCAGGTGCCCGCCGAGACGAGGGGGGCGTCGAGGTTGATGGTTTTGGACAGGCGCGGGGGAGGGAGGGTCGGCCACCATTCGTTTTCGGATATCGGCGGCTTCCTTAAGCCGGGGGACCTCGTTGTAATTAACGACAGCCGGGTCGTGCCGGCGGTCGTTCACGGCCGGAAGGTCAGCGGGGGAAGGGCCAGGCTCTTGTTTCTCGGCGATGGGGGTAACGGCGGGGGAAAGGGTGAGAAGAGTTATCGTGGCTACCGCTGTCTGATCTACGGGAAGAGGGTGAAGGAGGGGACGAAGATCGAGCTTCCGGGCGGGGCCGAGGCGGTTGTGCTGGGGAGGGGGGAGATGGAGGGGGGAGACGGCTTCGGCGGCGGGTACGTGGTATCCCTTGCAGGGGGGGATTGGGAGAACCTCTTTGACTATCTCGAAAGGTGGGGGAGGACGCCCCTTCCGCCGTATATAAAGCGCTCAGGGAACGGATTCGAGGGGATCGAAGAGGTCGAGGGATTCGATCGGGAGCGCTACCAGACGGTATACGCCAGGCCGCCCGGATCGGTGGCGGCGCCCACGGCGGGGCTCCACTTCGACGAGGGGATGATAGATAGATTGGAGGGGGAAGGGGTCGAGTTTGCGAGGGTAACCCTCCACGTGGGTCCGGGGACGTTTCTCCCCATAAGGTCTTTAAGGCTTAAAGATCACGTCATGCACGGGGAGGAATACGAGATAAGCGGCGAGGCGGCGGATGCCGTAAACAGGGCGAGGGGAGAGGGGCGGAGGATCGTGGCCGTCGGCACGACGACGGTGAGGGCTCTCGAGAGCGCCGCGGATGAGAAGGGAAGGGTCAGGGGCGGAAGGGATGTGACGTCGCTCTTCATAGTGCCGGGGCACAGGTTCAGGGTCGTGGACGTTCTATTCACGAATTTTCACCTTCCCCGGTCGACGCTGATCGTTCTGGTCTCCGCCTTTTGCGAGGCACCGGAGGTTTCGGGAAGGGAGATGATCATGGCCGCCTACAGGGAGGCGATAGAGAAACGGTACAGGTTTTACAGCTACGGCGACGCGATGTTGATACTCTAGTGTAGTGGGCAGGACGTTTTTGGATGAGGTGGCGGATATTTTTTTGGGGGGGGTCGGGATGAATATTGGGGAGTGGAATATTTAGTTGAACTATATATAAATATCAGTCGGATTAATATTTAAGACACCTAATCGGGGGTCGAGGGAAACGGGCGATTTTTTTGGGGGGGGGGTAGAGATTGATATATCGGGATGCGGCGAGATACGGCAAGTGGGGCCGATGTTCTCTTACAAGATAACTCATAGGAGCAGCGAGTGCGGCGCCCGTATCGGGGAGATCGAGACGCCCCACGGTGTCGTCAATACGCCGGTCTTTATGCCGGTGGGCACCCAGGCGACGGTCAAGGGGATGAGCCCCGACCGCCTCTCTGATCTGGGGGCCGAGATAGTTCTTTCAAATACGTATCACCTTTACCTGAGGCCCGGACACGAAGTGATAGAACGGCTGGGGGGGCTTCACCGGTTCATGGGCTGGGACGGGCCGATCCTTACCGACAGCGGGGGGTTTCAGGTCTACAGCCTGGGGGAGCTGAGAAAGCTCTCGGAAGAGGGGGTGAAGTTCCAGTCCCACCTCGACGGTTCGACCCACGTCCTCACCCCAGAGGGGGCGGTCTCGATACAGGAGTCGCTGGGGGCGGACATTATAATGTGTCTCGACGAGTGCACTTCATACCCCTCCTCCTACGAGGACACTAAGAGGTCGATGGAGTTGACGCTGAGGTGGGCCGAGAGGTCAAAGGGTGCGAAGGGCGGCAATAATGACAGACAGGCGCTTTTCGGCATCGTTCAGGGTGGGATGTACGAGGATCTGAGGAGGGAGTCGGTTGCCGGGACCGTTGATATCGGATTTCCCGGATACGCCGTCGGGGGGCTCTCGGTGGGGGAGTCAAAGGGGCTGATGTACGAGATGGCAGAAATAGCCCTGTCGATCTTGCCGGAGGATAAACCCCGATACCTGATGGGTGTGGGCACGCCGGAAGACCTCGTAAATCTGTCGGGGATGGGCGCGGATATGTTCGACTGCGTGATGCCCACGAGAAACGCCAGGAACGGCACCCTCTTTACGTCGAAGGGAAAGGTGATAATAAAGAATGAAAAATACAAGGATGACGGTGTCCCGGTGGACGACGACTGCACGTGTTACACGTGCAGGAATTTCTCCCGGGCGTACCTCAGGCATCTTTTCATGGCGGGGGAGATACTCTCGTCGATATTGAACACCCTGCATAACCTCCACTTCTACTTCTCCGTTATAAGGGGAATCAGGGAGGCGATTGTCGGGGACAGGTTTTTGTCCTTTAAGGAAGACTTTTTTAACAAAATTGAGGGAGATTTGTAAATGGTACCCTTGGAAATTATTTTCGCCCTGTCACAACCGGAGGGAGGACAAGGCAACAGCCTCTACTCGCTGGCTCCGATAGTACTCATCATTGTTATCTTCTATTTCCTCCTGATCAGGCCGCAGCAGAAGCGCCAGAAGGAGCATCAGGGCATGATAAACGAGCTGAAAAAGGGGGACAACGTTATTACCGCGGGGGGAATCCACGGAACCGTTACCGGGGTTGCGGATAACGTCGCCACGGTCGAGATAGCCAACAACACCAGGATAAAGGTTACGAAGTCGTCTATCGCGGCGGTGAAGAAGGAAGGGCAGCCCATAAGCTCGTAAGCTGGTTTCGGCGGCGGTGTCGCTCCGGGTACGGTTATACAGAGGGCTGTTTTATTCTCTCTCCCCCTGCATCCAAGTTGTTGCTTGGTATATAGGAAGCAGCGGGAGAAGTTGAACCTCTTCAGTAATGGAAAAATGAGAAATATATTTACTGAATTTTGATGTCAGTAAAATATTAATGTCGGGTGATATTAGGGGCAATTTTTAAATCGATATATCTGTTTAGGATATATCGATAGAAAATTCCCCTCAGGAGTAAAAGATGATCAAGGATTTAAATATCAGAATTACGATTATTGTCGTTGTGGTCCTGGTATCGATAGCGTACCTGACGCCCACCTTCTTCTTTCAAGAGGAGAAGGAAATGCCGGAATTCTGGAAGAAGGCGAAGATACTCCCCACGAAGACCCTGAACCGGGGGCTCGACCTCGAGGGGGGGATGCACATGCTCCTCGGCGTTGACCTCGATGAGTCCCTTATCAACACGATGGACAGGATGACCGTGGAGATAAAGGGGTATCTGGACAAGGAGGAGATCCCGTACAGTGACGTTGAAAGGCACGGCACGGACGGTATACGCATCGTGCTGACAGACCCGGAAAAGCAGGACGACCTAAAGGCATATATCAACAAGACCTACAGGTTCTTCGAGGTCGTCGAGACCTCCACGCTGGGGGGCAAGTTCGAGGTCACCTACAAATACAGGGAGAAGGACCTCTTGACCTTCAAGGACAGGACGGTGGATCAGACCCTGGAGACGATCAGAAACAGGGTCGATGAGCTGGGCCTGGCGGAGCCGGAGATCGTAAGGCAGGGTGACTACGATATACTGGTTCAGCTTCCGGGACTGGCGGACGCCGAAAAGGCGAAGTCCCTTATAAAGAAGGTGGCGCTTCTGGAGTTCAAGCTGGTCGATGACAAGAACGACCTGGAGGAGGCCCTGAAGGGAAACGTGCCGGAGGGATCGGAGATACTCTATCAGAAGATAAAGGACAGGGACACGGGGGAGCTCTTGGAGAGCAGGCCCTATCTCATCGAGAAGAAGACCCTGATGACCGGAGAGGTGATTACCGATGCGAACATCAGCATAAGCACCACGGGCAGGGGCTATCCCCACGTGGTGATAAATTTCGATTCGAGGGGGGAGGCCCTCTTCGAGAAAATATCCGGCGACAACGTGGGGAGGAACCTCGCCATCATCCTGGACAACTCCGTCTATTCCGCCCCGGTAATCAAGACGAGGATCTCGGGCGGCTCCGCCATCATCGAGGGGAGCTTCACCAGGGAGGAGGCGAGCGAGCTGGCGATCGTCTTGAGGGCCGGCGCCCTTCCCGCAAAGATAACCGTTCACGAGGAGAGGACGGTGGGCCCCTCTTTGGGGAAGGATTCGATCCGAAAGGGCTTTATGGCGACCCTGGTAGGCGGCGCCCTCGTTATAATCGCCATGGTCCTCTACTACGGGGCCTCCGGGCTCGTGGCGGACCTGGCGCTCTTTCTGAACATGATAATCATCCTGGCGGTCATGAGCGCCCTCCAGGCGACCCTGACGCTTCCCGGAATCGCCGGAATCGCGCTGACCATAGGCATGGCCGTTGATGCTAACGTCCTCGTCTTCGAGCGAGTCAGGGAGGAGCTGAGGCTGGGGAAGACGCCGAGGGCCGCGCTGGAGGGGGGCTATTCCAAGGCCTTCCTCACGATTATGGACGCCAACGTGACGACCTTAATCGCGGCGCTGGTTCTCTTCCAGTTCGGGACGGGGGCTGTAAAGGGTTTCGCTATTACCTTGAGCATCGGTATAGTTACAAGCCTCTTTACCGCCATATTCGTTTCGAGGACCGTATTTGAATTTATAACTTCCCGCTTCAGGATTAAGAGACTAAGCGTATAGAGGAGGAGCTAAAATGGAACTGATAAAGCCGGGAACCAAGATAGATTTCATCGGTAAAAGAAGGTACGCGTACGTCTTCTCTCTGATCCTCTTAGCGGTCAGTATAGGCTCCCTAATTCTTCACGGGGGGCCGAACTACGGAATAGATTTCGCCGGAGGAAGCCTCATTCAGATTAAATTCAACAAAGCGGTGGACATTCAACAGATAAAGGACGTCCTCATCGAGATGGGGCTTGAAGACCCCATAGTCCAGAACTTCACGGGGGGGGAGGAAAACGAGTATATCATTCGTGTCGTGAAGACCGAGATGGATATCACCACACTGTCGGAAAACGTGAAGGAGGGGCTGGACAAACAGTTCGGGGTTGGCTCCGTGGAGGTACGCCGGGTGGAGATGGTCGGCCCCAAGGTCGGGGAAGACCTGAAGAAGAAGGGCCTCTACGCCGTCCTCCTGGCCGTTGTCGGGATACTGATATACGTATCGGTCAGGTTCGAGTTTCGATACTCCCTGGGGGCCGTCTTTGCGTTGGTCCACGACGCTACAATTACGCTGGGTGTGTTCTCTCTGTTTAACCTCGAGGTCTCCCTTCCCATCGTGGCGGCGATCCTCACGGTAATAGGGTATTCGATCAACGATACGATAGTCGTATACGACCGGATAAGGGAAAACATGAGAAAGGCGAGAAAGACACCGGAGGGAGAGGTAATGAATGAGAGCATAAACGAGACCCTCTCGAGAACCATGATGACGTCGGGCCTTACGCTGTTGGCGGTTTTGGCCCTCTACTTTCTGGGCGGCGGCGTAATTCACGACTTCGCCTTCGCCCTTATCATAGGCATCGTGATAGGTACTTACTCATCGATATACGTTGCGTCACCTGTGGTCTTGATATGGAACAAACTGTTTCCGCAGAAAAGCCAGGCTCAAAAAGGGAAGCGAAAGAGGAGATAGCGGCCCTGATTCCGGCCTACAACTCGGAGGATACCGTCGGCAGGGTCGTTGATGGAATAAAGAAGTATGTCCCTGACGTCGTTGTCGTGAACGACGGCTCGGATGACGATACAGAGAAAATTGCCCGGGCCTCGGGCGCCGTTGTCATAAATCACGAGAGCCGCCGGGGAAAGGGGGAGGCCCTAAAGACCGGATTCGCGGCCCTGATCGATAGGGGCTATCGGGTGATCCTCACGATGGACGCCGACCTCCAGCACGATCCCGGGGACATTCCCCCATTGATCGAGAAGTATCGGGAGGGGGGCTTCGGAATGGTCATAGGCTCGAGGATGGCATCAAAAGTGAATATCCCGAGATACCGCCTCGTTCCGAACCTCGTCGGCAACTTCTTCCTCTCGAGGGCCTCGGGAAGGGAGATCGAGGACAGCCAGTCCGGAATGCGTATATATTCGGTGAAGCTGTTGAAGGCTATAAACCTCACCACATCCCGATACGATACAGAGGCGGAGGCGATAATAAAGGGAGGAAAGGCGGGATTTCGATTCGCCTTTGTGCCGATCAAGGCAATCTATGCCGAGGAACAAAAAACCTATTTCAGGCCCGTTGTTGATACGTACCTCATATCGGTCGTTTATCTCAGAAGCCTTTTTTGGAAAACTAAATCGAGGCAAATATAATAATAATTGTTCTTAAATAGACATTTTTTCTTGACCCTAATCCGAAATAGTAATAAAATCGGAGAGAACTACAGAGGTTGATTTCTGACATGTCACTTTACGATGAAACAAGAAGGTTCGTCCTCGTTCAGACCATACACCACGGTATAGGCGTTCTGTCCAAATTCTCCGACAGGGGCCTCATAAACACCACCTACTGGATGGAGAAGATCACAAAGAGGGATCACTATAAAAAGGCCATAAAGAGGATCAGGGAGCTCTTCGAGAGCGGCCATCCGAGCTTTACCGTCCTCAAGAAGATCCTCAGGGAGACGCACCCCCGCCACAGGAAGCGTCTCGTCAAGGCCTTCATAATAAACCAACTCCTGATCGGGAGCAACCGGAGAAAGGATTTCTCCGAGACCCCAGGGGGTTTCTACCCCCCCGGCCTTATGGTCCTCTCCCCCACGATGAGGTGCAATCTCAACTGCTTCGGGTGCTACGCCGGCAGCTACGACAGAAGCGAGGAGCTCTCGTTTGCGACCCTCGACCGGATCCTCAACGAGGGGAAGGAGATCGGGATGTTCTTCGCCGTTGTGTCGGGCGGGGAGCCGTTTTTCAGAAAGGACCTCATAGACCTCTTTGAAAAGCACCACGACGTCGCCTTTCACGTCTACACCCACGGGGGGCTCTTGGACAAGGACCTCGTCAAGAGGATAGCGAGGGCGGGCAACATACTCCCCGCCATAAGCATCGAGGGCTTCGAGGAGGAGACCGACAAGAGGAGGGGAAAAGGCCACTATAAAAAAATCATGGAGGCGATGAGGCTCTTGAGGGAGGAGGGGGTACTGTTCGGATTCTCCTCGACCCAGACCAGGCAGAACGCCTCCTTCATAACGAGCGAGCCCTTCATAGACCACATGGTCGATGTGGGATGTGTTATGGGTTGGTATTTCTCATACATACCGATCGGGAGGGAGCCCAACCTCGACCTCGTGCCCACGCCGGAGCAGAGGGACAACCTGAGGAAGTGGGTGCTCCACGTCAGAAACACGAAGCCTATCCTCGTGGCCGATTTCTGGAACGACGGGCCAGTGGTCGGGGGCTGTATCGCCGCCGGTAGAAAATATTTCCACATCAATTCCAGAGGGGACGTGGAGCCCTGTGTTTTCGCCCACGTCGCCAGCCATAACATAAACAACACAACCCTGAAAGAGGCCCTGAACTGCGATCTCTTCAAATTCATCAGGGAGACGCAGAAAAACAACGAAAACCACCTGAGGCCCTGCATGATTATAGATCATCCCGAGGTCCTCAGGGAGGCCTGCTCCATGGAAGGGGTGTACTTTACGCACAAGGGGGCGGACAACATCGTCTCGGAGATAGCCGATTTCCTGGACAACTACGCCCTGGAATACGCCGAGTTCGCCGAGAAGGCCTGGGAGGGGTATGATCACCCATAGCATCCGGGCAAAGTGGGGGTTGGGAATGATTATTGGGGGGAGTCGGGAAATTGTTCTTGCGTAAGGGAGGGGTGGGAAGAGTTGATGGTGGTTAATGTGTAACTGGTAAGGCTGTGCAAATTCTTTAATGGGGGGGGAGGGGTGGATGATTGACAGACAATCAAGCGGTGGGTGTGTGTAACTTTTTTAGGGGGGAGGAGTAAGATTAGTAGATTAGCAACCGGTGGGTGTGTGCAATTTTTTTAGGGGAGGGCACTTGAATCTATTTTGAAACGGCTGACGGAGATGATATAGAATATGGTTTTTTTTATAAGGTCGGGCTTGATGCCCGTCGAGTTGTCTTTGGCAGAGGGCGATGGAAGAAAGGCCCGGGGTGTTCGGGCTTTTCTTTTGTTTATTGTGCTCGCCTTTTTTCTCACTTCGTGCACCCTCAAGGTGACCAAGCCCACATCCGATGTTCCCCCGTATCTGAACGCAAAAGAGATGATCGAGGCCCTGAACACCGCAGCCGCCAAGGTCGAAAATATAAAGGGGATAATGACAATCCGCGTCCTGAACGCAGAGGGCGAGGCGGAAGAAAGCATGAGCGGATACGTGGCCTTCGCCCCGCCGGACAAGATGAGCTTTTCGTACGTGGGCCCCTTGGGGATGATCTTCTTTGCGGCCATAAGGAGCGGGGAGAAGGTGGTCTTCTATTTCCCCCAGCAGAGAAGGGCCTACGTGGGGAGCGTAAACGATATGAAGGCGGGGCCGCTGAACAATACACTCCTCGTAACCCCGTTCGCGGAACTTAAGGGAGAGATCTTTCTTATCGAGCACCGGGGTGCCGTAAGCACCCTTTACGGGCTTAAGAGGGTTAAGGAGAGATGGGAGATATCAGAGAAGCTGGTCGTTGACAGGGCGAAGATGAGACCCCTGGAGAGGCGATTTTTTAAAGACGGGGTGGAGGAGCTTCGGATCAGATACCTCGAATATACGGAAATCGACGGCATTTCAATTCCCGTCCTCGTCTCTATAAAAAACATGGGAGGTAATGGAGACGCGGGCGAGATCAAGATCGGCTTTAAGAAGGTCGAGCTGAACAAGACGCTTAACCCGGAGGTCTTCGACACGGAGGTCGGGGAGGGGTGGATGGTGGATAGTATCGATAATTTCGTCATCCCGAAATACTGAAACGTTTTTCAAGGGATCGGGTGGAGGGATGAAGTCCGTCACCACCGTGTAGAAACCGGGGCGGAGAACGAAAGACCCCCTCTTCGCTTTTTTGGCTTGAATTATTTTTAACAATCCAGTATTTTGTATTTATTGGGGAATCTTAAAACTCTTAATCAGGAGAAGAACTATGAGAGGAAAGAAAAGCTTGATGTTACTCCTTATCTTGTCGCTCTCCCTTGTTTTTGCCGTTAGCGCATATGCGCAGCGGACGGTGGCCCAGACCCACTCCTTCGCCCTGGAGAAGTGGATTACGGTCAATCTAAGCGTTGAGGGTATTTCGGTAAAGGAGATCAGGTTTTACAACGATACCAAGACCACGGGGGGGACCTTCGGGATAAATCCAACAAGAGGGCCTTACATGAACTTTGTGATCTATAACGATACACACCACGAGGTGGATTATGGTATAGCGGTTGCCCTATTCGATAAGAAGCACAAGTTGATTACGGCCGAGTCATATACGCACCCGGGGGAATTTGATCCCGGAGAGAGACATGAGGGGACAATCATCTTCGGTCCCGTCAACAGGAGATACCGCGAGACTTCGTATTTCAAGATGATCCTGGAAATCTACTGATTTTTCGAGTAGAGACACCACTTTTTTAGTTAGTTCATATCTTGTTTTATATCACTATTCTCATAATCGGGACGGCGGCCTTTGTCCTGTTTGTCTTGCTTCCGGCCCCAATGACCCTTTTCTGTGTCGTTGGGGCCGTGTCTCTTTTCATCTTACTTGCCTGGTTTTCGCTGTCGATATTTGTGGTTCAGGTCCCCTTCGTCTACAGAGCAAAGATTAGGGGGGATAAAAGCCGGCCCCGTGTGGCGCTGACGTTCGACGACGGCCCCCACCCGAAATTCACGCCGATGGTACTTGATATTTTAAAAAACCACAATTTTAAGGCGACCTTCTTCCTCGTGGGAGAAAAGGTTCTCGCCGAGCCGGAGACGGTGAAAAGAATGGTCGACGAGGGGCACGGAATCGGAAACCACTCGATGTCCCACGTCCACCTCCTGAGCCTTATGAGGACGAAAAAGCAGATGGAGGAGATCCAGGAGTGTAGTAGGGCGATTGCGGACACAGCGGGGATATCGATCGCGACCTCGACCGCGCCACGCTGGTACAGGCCACCGATGGGTTACAAGACGCCGTCCACCTTTTTGGCGGCGAAGAGACTGGGCCTTGCCGTCGTGGGATGGCACATCAAGGGTTGGGATACGTTCTACACCGACTCGGAGAGGATCGCATCTTCCATACTGGAGAGGGTAAAAAACGGATCGATGGTACTCCTCCACGACTCCTCCACGCTGAAGGGGGGGGCCGCAGACCGGTCGCCGACGGTGGATGCGCTCCCCGTTATTCTATCGGGGCTAAAGGATATGGGTCTCGAGCCGGTCACCCTGGACGAGCTCTTCGATACGGGAGGAACAAAATGAAAAAGGTCTTGGTTTTTGTCCTGTTGCTTCTTTTCGCCGCCGCTTTCCCGGCCTCGGGCGAGCCTGACGAGATCGACGACCTCTTGAAGGGGATGGAGGCGTTCTGGGCAAAGGTCGATACGATGGTCTGCGATTTCACCCAGAAAAAGAGGCTCCCCCTCTTCGATGCCGAGATCGTCTCCAACGGGAATTTCGCCTACAAGAGGCCGGGGACGATGATATGGCGCTACGACCCGCCGGAGGAGACCGTGATGGCCGTGAGGCCGGGGGTTGTCACGATCTACTTCAAGGCCAACAACAGGGCAAAGGTAATTCACCTGAGCGATGACGAAAATTACCCCCAGGCGATGACCTTCGGCCTCGGCGGGACAGGGGATCGGAAGGGGCTTAAGGATAAGTTTGACACCTCTTTGACGAAGAGGGGGGACAGGAGGACTCTCACATTGATCCCGAAGGAGAAGGAGGCTGGAGGTCAATTTGAAAAGATCGCCATTACTTTCAAGAAGGACTTTACCCCCGTATCCACGGTAATTTATTACTCCGCCGATGACGTGACCGCCTTCGAGTTCGAAAACATCGTGATAAACGGCAATGCCGACGAAAAGATATTCGACCTGGTGCTGCCGAAGGGAGTTGTAATCGATGAGATCGGATCGGGTGAGTGAGATACAAATGTCCCGGCAAGACATTCGATATTGAACTACCCCGGGCTCTGGTTCCCCCTTACTTCTTTGAAAAACCGCTTTACTCACCGGCCCCTAAAACCCGTTTCAATCATATTTAAATGGTTTTAGTCCAATCGATCCCCTCTTTTTCGATTTTTTCGCCCGATTTTATTTTTTTGTCGACATTTCCCCCTTTTTTAAAGAAAATGCGACTTTTTTAGGCGGGTTATATCTAAAAAAGTGTTGACATAGTAGGATATTTTATATATAATTCTATAAAAGTTATGTATAAATTCTACGTAAAATAAAGGGGGAGGTGGAACGATGAGGGCAAAAACGTTTCTGGTCGTACTCGTTGTCTTGATGATCTCGGCTCCTGTTACTTACGCCTGGGACAACGAGGTGCACACGCAGATGGTAAAAGACGCCATTGCGCTGTGTCCCAAGGAGCTCAGGATTTTTCTCAAGCAGAACATAAATTCGGTGATCTACGGCTCCCGGGAGCTGAACATCTCCCTTTCAAGCCCCACCTCCTACGGCTACAACTACAGGAAGAGCTACTATGTGCCGGAGGGGGAGAGGGGAACGGCGCCCGACGAGGCAAAGATCATCTCCAATACGGTTATAGAGCTTCTGTCGAAAAAGTCTCCCGATGAGGACCTCATAGCCCGTCGTATGGGCTTGATATGCTCCTATATCGCGGACTCAATTCAGCCGAAGAGATACATCGGGGTCGCCCCCAATTACCCCCTCGATTATCTCGTCAACGAGAAGAGGCTGACAGTTACTTACAACGGGCACAACGCCGTCGAGGATTTCTCTAAGGATCTAAAGGATCTCGTAAGGGGCACCTGGGACAAGGACCTTACCGACGAGCAATATTATGACCTCGCGGTGAATATTATCGTGGACTCATGGGTGACGATCTGGGAAAAGGCCGGCCTTCCCCCCGGCCAGATCATCGCCGCCGGATCGCAGATAAGGCCGATTTCGAAAGATGTCGAAGCGGCGGTAAATAGAAAGCCTGTGAGGCCCGCCACTTATTTCGACCTTAAAAATCTCGAAAAGGCAAACGTTTACAAAGATACGGATTTGAAGAAGTATCAAAATGAAGAGGGTTTCAGTGTCGATATGGAGGGTGAGGGGAAGGGGGAGGGGGGGGAGACGGTTTTGAAGCCCCCTAAAACTCCACCTGAAGGGGGCGGAGAGTCCGGGACGGAAGGCGGTGAAGAAACCGTTGGAGGCGAAACCGATACGGAAACGGAGCCCGCGGACTGATGAAATATCATGAGGCATGAGGGCGACGGGCCTTCGACGGATCTGCCTGGCGAATAGTATCTCTGAATAAGAGGGGAGTTTTTTCCCCTTGAGGTCTGCAATACTCGTTAGTTTAAAAGGGTTCTTCGATATGCGTAAAATTGCATCTATCTTTTTTACCCTCTCAATCATCTTGTCATCCTTGGCCTTTTTGGCGGCCGGGGAAGAAGCAAATGAGACGAGCGGCAAAACCCACTACGACGAGGTCGTAAGGATATTGGGAGTCCTCAGCGATACCTACGAGAGGGAGGACATCTCCTCCTTTATGAACAACGTCTCCAGAGATTACGATGGAGACTATCTCGTCTTGGAGGAGGATATCACCAACGAATTCGCCCAGTACGACAATTTCACAATAAACATCAAGGTAGACAGGGTGTCGTCAAGTGAGGATAAGGGCCTTATCTTCGCCGATACCCACTGGGACAAGCGTCGGGTCGGCGTCGATGACGGCAAGAAATCGGCGAGTCACGGAACAACGCAGTTCATTTTCAAGAAGGGCCCTGAGGGGGAGCTGCTCCTCGACGGGATGACGGGGAGGGCCGTTTTCGGCGAGCATTGAGGTCGCCGCAGTTGAAAATCTATAGATTGTAGAAGGCCGCCCATTAAATGAGGGCGGCCTATTTTTTTTCGGGATTTATGTCGAAGTCACCGAGGGGTCTTTATATATTGTTGTTTCAGGCTTGCTATTTCAGGAGCGACTTCACCAGGTCAACCCCGGACTGGGCGTCCTCCCCGTAGCCGTCCGCGCCTATCTCGTCCGAGAACTTCTTGTTCAACGGGGCGCCCCCCACGATTATCTTGTATTTGTCCCTGATCCCGCCCTCGGAAAGGACGTCTATTACCTCCTTCATGGCGGGCATCGTGGTGGTAAGCATGGCCGACATACCGATGACGTCCGGGTTGACCTCCTTTGCCCTGTTCAGAAACGTCTCTGGGGTCACGTCCACCCCGAGGTCGACGATGTCGAAGCCGTTTCCCTGAAGCAGGGCGGCGAGGATCTTCTTCCCAATGTCGTGGATATCACCGGAAACGGTCCCCAGCATGATCGTCCCCTTCGCCCTGTACTCCCCCTCCTTCAGGGTGGGCTCCAGAAACTTGTACGAGTTGTCGTAGGCCCTGACGCTCAACAGCACGTCCGGCAGGAAATACTCGCCCTCGCTGAAAAGCTCTCCCACCTCGTCGAGGGCCGGGATGAGGGAGTTATTCAAAATATCGCTTGCTGTGATTTCTGAGTCGAGGGCCTTTTTCGTCAGCCCCTCGGTCTCGTCGAAATTCATCTCGATTACCGCAACTTTCAGCTCATCGAGGATTTTGTTTGTCATCGAAAACTCTCCGTAAATATCACTGATTCTTGAAAAACCATTTCATTAAAAAGGGGGAGATTATTATCTGCCCCTATCTTATGAGTGTAAAAAGCTCCAAAACTTTTTTAAAAGGGGAGGTGGCTGCAGTCTCATTTAGAGAGATACTCTGTTGTGCAAAAGAGGCTCTCGGGCGGTCGCGACCATCTTCACCGATTCGGCAATAAGTTTGAGGCCGCCCGCCGGCTATCCTCCCCTTTCAACTTGATGAATTCTTCGAGAAGTGTAAGCCTTTATACCTCCCACTCGGCGGCGTAGAAGTCGTCCATCGTTCGGTTTTTTACCATCTCGCAGTAGTCGTCGAGCTCTTTTTTCATCTTCGGGTCGATATCCCTCGGCTTGTGCTTTTCTAGGATATTGATCGCCCTGTCCCTGGCCATATCGACCATGTTGACCTTCCCCTCCTTCTCCCAGATGTCCCTCTTCTCTATGCTCGCGAGCTTCGGCAGGAAGTGCTCCTTCCTGAAGTTCTGCTGGGTGTGTCTCTCGGCGATGTAATTTCCGTCCGGCCCGACCTTCTTGATTACGTCCACGGCCAGCGCGTTGTCGTCGACTTCGATCCCCCTGAGGGTCCTCTTTACCGCCCCTATAAGCTCGTCGTCGATTACAGAAATCTCGTGGGAGCCGCCGATGGACGACTCGATGGTGCCCACGCACGTGATGTAGTTCGCCCCGGCCATCGCCGCCAGCATGATCGATCTGACCCTCTCGACGCCGCACTGGATGTCGAGGACCTTCGATTCGGTGGCCCCCGCCACCACCCGGCAAGGGATGTCGAAGTGGTGGGCGAGCTGGGTGCTGGCGGCGCTGATCATCCCCGTCTCGACGGCGCCCAGGTAGACGGTGCCCCGCCTCATCTCCGCTATCGTCGAGACGCTGCCGTAGAGGACCGGGTTTCCGGGGTTGACGACCTGCGCCATGACGATGTGGGCGAGGATCTCCGCGTTGTGCTGGGTCAAAAGCCCCGCGAGGGTAACGGGGGCTGTGGTTCCGGCCATCGCCTCGGGCGACGGGATTACCGGCTGACCGTACTGTGCCGCGACCATCATCCCCTCGATCTGGATCTGGGATGTGGACAGCGGGCTGTGGATGCTCACGATCGACATGTAGGGATGCTTCTTCTTCATCGCATCCTTTCCCCCCATTACGATGGCGGTCATCTCCATCATGTCGGTGGTGGGCATCACGCCGTACGCCCCCATTCCGAAGGACTTCGTGCAGTTCTCCGCCCAGCCCCTTATCGTCTCCGAGTGAATCGTTTGCATCGGAATGTCGTGGGGCCAGTAGTCCATCTGATTGGATACGATGTTGTCGAGATATTCAAAGAGTATGATGTGGTCGGTGGTATCCTTGAGGGTGGTCGGACGGTACTCCCCGGTCTTGAGGTCGTACATCCCTATGGCGGTGCCGAGACCGCCGAATATCTGGGTGTCCGGATTTACCACCCATTCGTTGTCGGGGTCCGCCCCGCAGATAACGAACTCCCTGGGTACCTTCTTGAGGTAATCCTCGATAACGCTCTGGGGGAACTTTACAATCTTTGTGGCCTCGTCGACCTTGCAGCCCACATCGGCGAGCATCTGCCTCATCTTCTTGACCTCGACCTTGATTCCCACCTCCTCCATCAACTCAAAAGACAATCCGTGAATCCGCTTGATCTCTTCTTCGCTAAGAACCTGGAATTTTGTACTCTTCATAGCTTAAACTCCGTACCTTTCTTTGGAATATTGTTAAACTGAACTTTCTCTGTTTACCTATATATAAGGCTATTGCCCG
>Ga0180432_10003329_pt1 | contig 23063 bp, 19 predicted proteins | sample SS_ome_10_FD_132414 | JGI IMG/M metagenome (GOLD analysis project Ga0180432, IMG submission 132414) | Hypersaline lake sediment archaeal communities from the Salton Sea, California, USA - SS_1_MS_2 metaG | ecosystem: Environmental > Aquatic > Non-marine Saline and Alkaline > Hypersaline >...
GAGTTCAGCCTGCCGGCAACCGAGTTGTTGACGCCAGCGGCGATATCGATCACGTCCATGCCCTCGTTGATCAGGGTCACCACCTCCGACTCGGCGAACACGCTGCACTGGCTGGTGATATTGGCCGGACTCTTCGACTCCAGGGACAGCTTCGATATGCCCTCCAGGCCGCATTCCAGCACCCGCGCCATCGCCTCGAAGAAGCGGCCCGTCCCCGCCGCACAACGGTCGTTCATCACGAACTCCAGCACATTGCCCTTCTCGTCAATGGACATCACTTTGCAGTCCTGCCCCCCTATATCGACCACCGTCCGTACCGAGGGGCACATCCAGTTCGCCCCCCGGGCGTGACATGTGATCTCGGAAACGTTTTCGTTAGCGAATGGCACCTTGAGCCTGCCGTAGCCTGTGCCGACGATATAATCTATTTCCTCCAGCGATGCAATGCCGAGAGAGCTCATGGCCTCCTCCATCGACTTGCGCGCCGTCTCCTCCGGCTTGGTGGTCGACGGGATTATGGTGTAGGACTTGAGCTTACCGTCGACCATAATCGCCGACTTGCCGGTGGTGGAGCCTATGTCGCATCCTGCAACGATCATATTTACGTACCTTCTTTCTGGCTTCCTTATACGCTATCTCTTCCCCAGACCGTGCTGGCTGAAGAACCGGGAGAGTATATCCTTGACCTCGTCCGGCGAGGTGTATCTCTTATCGAACAGGTCCAACCCGATGTACAGGAAGGGTACGCCTATCTCGCGGCACTTCTCCCGCATCATGCCTACGTTGGCCGACCCGTCCTTGTGGCCCATGTGCCCCGGCCAGATGACGCAGTCGATGCTGTAGTCCTTGACGATCTTCTCTATATCGGTGAGGAAGTGGTCCGCCACGCCGCGCGCCTGGCGCACCATGGGGAAATCGTTGAGGGACCTCTTGGCCATATCGTGGAACATGGTCTCCTCGTTCTTGGTATCGATCGGGGTATAGGGCGTATAGCCGAACATGTTCATCACGATATTCACTCCCCACTCAGACTCCATCCACGGCTGGATGTCGAACTGCCACAGCAGGGGCAGTATATCGAACCACAGCACCCTGATCCGCTCCCCGCCGGCTATAGGTTGAACCTTTTCCTTCACCCGCCTCTCGGCGTTGGCTATCAGCTTCTTGAACCACTCCTCTCCCCCGGGCTTGCCGACGTTGTAGTAGGTCGCCATGGCGAAGGCCTGCGGCGGGCCCAGTGTCCAGTCATGGGGGCAGGGTATCGCCCGCCTCAGCTCGTTGTACTCCTGCCACAGGGCATAAATCTTGTTCGACTCCTCACACACCTCCCGCAGGCGGTCGATGTCCAGCTTCTTGCCCGTGATCTCGGAGACGAATTTAACCAGCTTCTTCATCTCATTAGCATAATAGTTGATCGCCCGTTCATTGTCCCAGTAAGGCGGGTCGGCCCCAAAGATGGGCACATCCGCCCAATTGCCGTGCTTGATCGCCTGGTGGGCGATGACAGTGCCGTCGCAGGGGTGCAGCAGCGCCACCAGGGCGCTGGGCTTGGGGCTCATATCGGCCTCCACGTAGTACAGCAGCAGCCGCAGCACGGTGCAGAAATCGCTGCCCAGCAGCCTCTCGCCCCCATCCACATCATCGGCTACGTGCGGGGACTCGATCCCCAGGAACGCCGTCTGGGCAAACATCCACCACGTCACGTCCATGGCGGTGAGGAACTCCGCCGAGTACGGGTACCAGCTGGCGATGAACGGCTCGTCTTTCTCGATGCACTGTAATACCTCGTTGCTTCTGTCCATCACTGCCTGGATCACGGCGCGGTTGATGGCCCCCTCCTCCGAGGTATCCGCCGCCAGCATATCCTGCAGCATCTGCATATAGGCGATATCATCCTTGTAGAGCTTTATCGCCTTCTCCGGTTGCTTGGGAACTCTGCTCATCTTCTGCCTCCTATGCTTTCAATGAACGCCTGCACCCTGGTCCTCAGCTGGCCGGCGCCCACCACCGCGTACTCCCGCTCCAGCCGGATCAGGGGTATCTTGGCCGCCTTCAGGTCCTTATCCATCATGAACAGCTCGCCGGTCCACAGGTCGCACATCACCATACGCAGTCCGATGACGCCGTCCACCTTGAACTCCTTCACCATGTCCTGAACGAACTTTGACCTGTTCGGCTGCTGGTCGAACATGCGGGGGCAGGCGGGCTTGTCCTGGATGTAGTACTTGGCGAGGGCATCGATCGGATCCTTGGTTTTCTCGTCCACATCCGTCCAGAAGATGCGGGTGCCGAAGCACAGCGAATCGGTTACCACCAGACCTCCCATGTCCTCGATCACCTTTACGTAGTTGGGATCGTCGAGGATGCTGCCCAACAGCATCAGCCTGACCTTGTAATCCTTGATCCCCTCCGCGCCTTTCAGTTCCTCCAGCAGCTCCTTCAGCATCCCGTTATATTCCGCGCGGGGCATGCAGGTGCTGGCCACCACCACCGCCAGCGACTCGGCTCCGGTGATCGGCGGGTTTTCCTTCTTCCGCAGGTCGTAGAGCTGCCGCAACAGCCGTCGCGTCTCGTTGTGCACCTTTATCGCTTCCCGCAGCTGGTCATCGGTGATCTTTACCCCGAGGTGCTTCTCAAGCGCCCCCTTGAAATTCACTATCTCGTCCTTGAACCACTCGACCTGTGTATCGGTGGTCATCTTGGGAAGGCTCATCATAACCGGCAGGGGTGTATGCACCTTCCGTCTCCAGTTGTCGTAGATGCGGCGCACGTGGTCGCAGTTGTTGAGCCACACCACGCCCTCGAGGAAATCGTAGTCTCCCGACAGGCCCGCGTTGAATGCGTGGCGGCAGAAGCTGCAGTTGATGCTGCTGAGGTACGCATCCGCCAGCTCGGTGCTGGTGCTTCCGGTGGCCCTCACCCGCATCGGTACCATGCCGGCAGCGGTGATGACCTCCTCCGGCCCGTAGGAGCAGAAGTATCCCATCACCTTGCCGCCGCCGTCGATCCACCTCTTCAATACGGGGTTAAGGATGGTCTTGGTGGCTTCCTTGAACGTGTCCAGGGCTTTAGACTTGACCGTGGTTTGCATCCGTTCCTCCTTCCAAAGTCAATCTTGTACCGATCCCGCTTGATATTACTTGATATTATTTATAGATGATTAATGGTAAATTATAAGGCTAAAATTTGCGCTGTCTTAATGTAAAACAAATATCATATCTTGTCAATTTATTGTATGAGTCCATAACATAATTTGACTATATGCATATGTTTAACCTGTCGGCATCGAGAATAGGCAGATTTCCCACTCTAAATAATCAGAGTAGCCATTATTGACAAAAACTACCGATTTTATTTAATATTATACTATAGTGTGATATAATGTATCCGATTTTCGATTTTTCCCTCTGCAGGGGGTAAGATATGAGCGCGATGAAAGAGCCTCTGAGCAAGGGTCAAAAGAAGGCTGGTTCTAAGCTGCGAAGCCTGTTTGAGTACGAGGGCACGACGCGGCAGGAGGCACGGACCAAGGATGCATTGCGGGAGTCAGAGGAGAAGCTGCGCATTATGTTCCAATCAATCAAAGATAGTATCGTTGTCGCCGATTTGAATGGCGTCATAGTAGAGGCTAATGATGCCGCACTCCAGCTTTATGGATATGACAAAGCGGAAGATATGATTGGACTCGATGGTATAAATCTGGTTGCCAGAGGTGAGAAAGATAAGGCAATAGCGCACTGGAAAGATGTAATCGAGGGTGATGGTAACAGGGAGAAGGTTTACAACTATACCGCTGTTAAGGCAGATGGGACCCACTTCGAGGTCGAAGCGAGCAGCGCACTTCTGCGTGACAGGCATGGCGAGCCGGTGGGATTTATCAGCATATCCCGGGATATGACCGAGCGCAGGCTTGTCGCTGAAGCGGTGCGAGAGTCCGAGGAGAAGTTCAGGGCTATCTTCGATAGCTCTACTGACGGGATTCTTCTCGCAGACATGTCCAGCAAGAGATTTTACATGGGCAACGAAAAGATCTGCAGGATGCTGGGCTATAGACAGCAGGAACTCTCTGCCCTGGGGATATCGGATATACATCCCGAAAAGGAATTGCAGTATGTTCTGGGCCAATTCGAGAGGCAGGCTAAAGGCGAGATAGATGTGGCTCTGGATATTCCGGTGAAGCGCAAGGACGGCAGCGTGTTCTATGCTGACGTCAGCTCGGCGCCGATCCACCTCAATGGGAACACGTATGTCGTGGGCCACTTCAGGGATATCACCGAGCGCAGGCGCATGGAGGCGGAGCTGGAGAAATCGGCCAAGAAGCTGCGCATCATCATCGAATCCATCGGTGATATACTCATCATCACCGATATGCAGCTTAATATCACCAGCGCTAACGAGGCCGCAGTGCGGGAGCTGGGCTGCAGCAGCAGTGAAGAGCTGCTGGGACAGAGTGCGGTGGCACAGGTAGCCGAGAAGGATCGTGCCAGGGTCACGGTGTATATGGGGAAGGCGCTGGCTCAGGAGCGCAGCGGTGGTTCAATAGAATATGCGTTTGTTTCCAGGACGGGCACGGAGTTCGATGTAGAGGCTAGGACCGAGATACTGCGCGACTGCGCCGGCAAGCTGGTCGGGCTGGTAATCACCTCTCGCGATATCACCGAACGCAAGCGAATGCAGGAAAAGGTCAGGGAGTCGGAGGAGAAGCTGCATACCATCCTCGAATCGATGGGCGACGGCGTTATCGTGCTCGATATGTTTGGCAATATCACGGATGCAAACGATGCTGCCGTTCGGATGTTCGAATACGGGAATAAGAAAGAGCTTGTGGGGAAGAGCGCTATGGATACCATCGCCGAGAAGGATCACCAGAAGTGTGCCGAAGCCATCCAGAAATCCATAGAGTCCGGTGGGACTCCAAGTAGCCTGGAATTCGCGATGGTTACCAAGGGTGGCAGACAGTTCGATGCTGAGCTAAGCACTTCCATGCTGCATGACAGCCAGGGGAACATGACCGGGTTCGTTGGTGTCATCAGGAATATAACCGAGCGCAAGCGGATGGAGGCTGAGTTGGAGAAGGTGGCGGAAAAGCTGCGAATCGTTATCGAATCAATCGGCGATATGCTGTTTATCACCGACCTAGATCTGAATCTGGTGAACGTTAATGAGGCGGCGATCAGGGCGCTGGGCTACGAAGACAAGCAGCAGTTGCTGGGCAGGAATATAGTTGAGCCTGTTGATGTTAAGGACCGCACTCGCGTCGCAGTAGACATGGGCAGGGCGCTGGCGGGCAAGCGGGCTGAAGGCATATCTGGATATACACTTGTCGATAAAAGCGGCAGACAGTTTGATGTCGAGTCCACCACTGAGATACTGCACGACTGCGCCGGCAGGACGGTTGGGCTGATAGTTACCGCCCGTGACGTAACCGAGCGCAAGCGGATGCAGCAGGCGGTGAGGGCATCCGAGGAAAAACTGCGCATCATGTTCAATGCAATTAAGGATGGCATAGTAGTTACCGACATGATGGGAAATATCGTGGAAGGCAATGATGCGGCATTCCACATGGCCGGATATGAGAGCCTGGAGGAGATTACCGGTAAGAATCCGGTCGAGTTCATAACCGAGAAGGATCGACCAAAACTGGTGGAGGACCTCACCGAATTTCTTGAAACAGGGCGGGCTGCTAACCATCTCGAGTACACTATGGTGAAGAAGGATGGCGGTGAATTCGATATAGAGTTAAACATATCCGCCCTGCATGATGCAGATGGCAATACGACCGGTTTTATCGCGGTGGAACGTGATATAACCGAGCGCAAGCGGTGGGAGGATGCCCTGAAGGAGTCGGAGGAGCGGCTGCGCGCTATGTTCGATTCCGCACGTGACGGCATCATCATAATCGACCTTGAGGGCAATATGCTCCAGTTGAATGATGCAGTGCTGAAGATGACAGGGTACAGCCGAGAGGAGCTTATCGGTAAGAGCGCCCTGGCGTTCGTCGCTGACGATGACCGCATGAAGGTTATAGGGGACATGGCACAGACCATTGAAGACAAGCACCTGAAACTGTTGACTTCTTATAATCTGGTGAGGAAAGACGGCAGCGTTTTCGAGGCCGAACTGGGCAGCGGGATGATGCTGGATAAAGATGGTAATATCACAGGATTCATGGGTGTTCTGCGTGATGTCACCGAACGCAGGAAGATGCAGGAAGAGCTGCGGCAGACGGCAGAGAAGCTGCGTGCCATGTTCGATTCGATGAATGACGCGGTCACCGTTGTAGACATGAACACCCGGATCGTGGAAGCCAATGAAGCGGCAGTGCGGCTGCACCGATATAATGATAAAAGTGAAATGATAGGGCTGTCCGGCGCCGACCTCATCGCCGAAGAGGAACGCGAGAAGGTGGTCGAATACACCATGAACGCTGTAAGGGAAGGTTCCACTCATGAGCGGAAGCATTGCAGGCTCCTCAGGGTGGATGGGACACAGTTCGACGCTGAGATCAGTTTCTCAACCTTGTTAGACAAAGAGGGCAAGATCGTGGGTTTCCTGACGATTTCACAGGACATCACCGAGCGCATACGCATGCAGGAGGAGCTGCGCAAGACGGCAGAGAAGCTGCGCATAATAATCGAGTCTATCGGCGATATGGTTATCATCACCGACAGGGATCTGAAATATGTAAATGTCAATGATGCGACGGTACGCGCGCTGGGCTTTACCAGCAAGGAACAGCTCGAAGGGAAAGACTTCATCCAATCGATTTCGGAAAGGGATAGGAGAACGATTAGAAGGGAATTTATGCAGGCCTTAAAAGAAAAGAAGGCTATCGAAGTAATCGGTTACACCATGATGTCGGCTGATGGGAAAGAGTTCGAGGTCGAGGCGACGGTGGAGATATTGCGCGATTGCGCCGGTAAGACAGTCGGCCTGGTCATCAGCGCACGCGATGTAACCGAGCGCAAGCGCATGATGGAGAGGCTGCGCGAATCGGAGGAGAAGAAGCGGCTGATATTCGAGTCTCTGAGGGACGGTGTCATGATCGTCGATCTCAAGGGCAATGTCGTAGAGGCGAATGAAACCGCTATTCGTATGCTGGGTTATTCGCGTGATGAGCTTCTGGGCATTAGCACGCTGGATTTCGTCGCGGAGAAGGACCGCGAGAAGGCGATCGACAACGCTGTGAAGCTGGTGAGTGTGGGGGTGGCTGATGACTATATAGACTACACAGTCCTGAGCCTGGTTACCAAGGATGGCAGGGAGATCCAGGTGGAGCACAGCACAGCCCTGATGCGCGATGCCGCTGGCAGGCCGGAGGCGGTGGTCGGCATCTCACACGATATAACAGAACGTCGAAAAATGCAAAGGCAGCTCCTTGAAAGCGCGGAGAAAATACGCATAATGTTCAATTCCATAGCTGATGGCATCACTGTTACCTCACTGGACGGAACCATGATTGAGACCAATGAGGCAGCGGTTCTGCTGCACGGATTTACCAGCAAAGAGGAGATGCTCGGGATGAACGGCATCGAGCTCATCGCGGAGAAGGATCGCAAGAGGTGCTTCGATAATGCGGTGAAGGCACTGAAGGACGGCCAGGTGCAGCCGCGCGTGGAGTATGCCCTGCTGAGGAAAGATGGCAGCGAGTTCGATGGGGAGTATACCCTTGCTCCGATGCATGGCGAGTCGGGCAGGATCGAGGGATTTATCGCCGTGGTCCGTGATATAACCGAACAGAAGAAAGCCAGGGAAGCCCTGCGCGCCTCTGAAGAGCAGATGCGCATCATGTTCCAGTCCATCCACGACAGCATAATGGTGACGGATCTCATGGGCACGATCGTGAATGCCAACCAGGCGGCAATCCGCATGTCGGGGTATAAACGGGAGGAACTCATCGGGAAGAATGCCATAGAATTCATCGCCGAAAAGGATCGGCAGCGTCTCATGGACTTGATGGTGCAGAATGCACAGGGCGGCGGCACCGAGAATATGGAGTGTACGTTCGTTATAGCTGACGGCAGCGAGATAGATGTTGAATCCAGTTCTGCCCTGATGTATGATAGCGCTGGAAACGCATCCGGATTTATCACCATTGCCCGTGATATCACCGAGCGCAAGCGGGTGCAGCAGCAATTGCACGATATGCTGGAGGATCTCAAGCGCTCCAACGCCGAGCTGGAGCAGTTCGCCTACGTGGCATCGCATGATCTTCAGGAGCCGCTGCGCATGATATCCAGTTACACGCAGCTAATATCGCGACGCTACAGGGGCAAACTGGAGAAAGACGCGGACGAGTTCATCGACTATGCCGTCGATGGTGCCAACCGGATGCAGTCGATGATACAGGCATTGCTGACATATTCACGCGTCGGCACACGCGGCAGGGAGCCGGAACCCACCGATTGCGAGGCCATCCTGGTGAACGCGCTGAAAAATCTGCAGGCTTCCATCGATGAAAGCAAGGCGGAGGTGACACACGACCCGTTACCCGTTATAATGGCGGATGATGTGCAGATGGTGCAGTTGTTTCAGAACCTTATCGGCAACGGTATCAAGTTCCAGACTGAGGGGGTCGTACCACGTATCCATATCGCAGCAGAAGATAACGGAGATGATTGGCTGTTCTCGTTCCGCGACAATGGGATCGGCATCGACTCTCAGTACAAGGAGCGCATTTTCGTCATTTTCCAGAGGCTGCATGGTAAGCAAGTCTATAAAGGGACAGGCATAGGGCTTTCCGTGTGCAAGAAGATTGTTGAGCGGCATGGTGGTAAAATATGGGTAGAGTCAGAACTGGGTAAGGGAGCCATTTTCTGCTTCACCATTCCCAAGAAATGCTGAAAGGAGGAGGTCTAAGATGTACGATCAAGAACGAGGCAGCCCGGTAGAGATCTTTCTAGTAGAGGACAATCCCGGTGACGTGCGTTTGACTGAAGAGGCGCTCAAGGAAAGCAAGGTGCTGAATAATCTTCACGTGGCGATGGATGGAGTGGAGGCCATGGAATATCTGAAGCGCCAGGGCAAGTATTCCGACGCGCCGCACCCGGACCTGATACTTCTGGATCTTAACCTGCCGAAGAAGGATGGACGTGAGGTACTGGAGGAAATCAAGGCTGATGAGGACTTGAGGCGTATACCGGTGGTGGTACTGACGACATCGAAGGCGGAGGAGGACATACTGAGGATGTATGATCAGCATGCCAACTGTTATATCACCAAGCCGATCGACTTCGACCAGTTCATAGAGGTGGTGCGCTCGATAGAGAATTTCTGGCTCTCTATAGTGAAACTTCCACCCGTTTAGGTATGGAATTACAGGCAATTTCTAACGAGAGGGGGATGCGCAAATGATGGATGAGCCAAGGGGTAGTGCCGTCGAGATTCTACTGGTGGAGGATAACCCGGGAGATGTGCGTTTGACACAGGAAGCGCTCAAGGAGAGTAAGGTAACGAACAATCTGTATATCGCCGGTGATGGTGTGGAGGCCCTGGCATTCCTGCGCAAAGAGGGCGAGTATGCCGATATGCCGCACCCGGACCTGATACTGCTGGACCTGAACCTTCCAAAGAAGGATGGCCGCGAACTGATTGAAGAGATCAAGTCCAACGAAGAGCTGAAGCGCATACCTGTGGTCGTCCTGACGACATCCAAGGCGGAAGAGGATATAATGCAGATGTACGATCGGCATGCCAACTGTTATATCACAAAGCCGATCGATTTCGACCAGTTCATAGAGGTGGTGCGCTCGATAGAGAACTTCTGGCTCACCATAGTAAAACTGCCTTCGGATTAGGGAGAGAGGAGGTATGGGGTTGAAGATATTACTGGTGGAGGACAATCAGGGTGATGCCCGTCTCATACGGGAAATGCTTGCCGAGGTAACCACTGAGCAGTTTGATCTGGTGCATGTTGAGAGTCTGTCCGACGCCCTGAAGACGCTGACCCAAGAGCCGTGTGACATAATCCTGCTGGACCTGGGGCTTCCCGACAGCCAGGGGATCGATACTTTCAACAACGTATACGAGAGAGCCAAGATGGTGCCCATCGTGATACTGACCGGCCTTTCCGACGAGGCTTTCGCTATCACCGCCATGAGGCAGGGGGCGCAGGACTATTTAAGCAAGAACGATGTGGAGCCCAACCTGCTGGTGCGCGCTTTGCGCTATGCCATAGAACGGAAGCGGCTTGAGGAGCGCATGACGCTCACCGCTCAGCTTACCAAGGCCATCGGATCGAGCCAGGAGATCAGCGATGTGTATGAAAAGTTCGCCAAAGGCATAAAGCGCCTGGTGGATTATGACCAGGTAACTATCACGCTAGTAGAGGAAGGCATGCTGCGTTTCGTCACCGTCTCCTCGGATGAGGCCACCGAGTTCGTCGACGATGCGGTTGTGCCACTGTCAGGTACGCCTACCGAGTGGGTGATAGTCAACAAGCGTCCCAATGTGGAGAAGGACTTCTCCAAGGAAATGAATTTTCCCTTCGACGAGATAAACTTCGGTGAAGGTATGCGTTCGGCGATACGTTTGCCTTTGTTCTCCAAGGGCGAGGTGTTCGGCACGCTCAATTTCAACAGCCGTAATCCGGACGCCTACGGCGAGCGGGACCAGGAGATACTGGAGGAGTTTACCGGGCAGATAGCGACGGCTATCAAGAATGACCGGCTGCTGAAAGAGGCCAAGCGTCGCATACAGGAGCTGGAAATCGCCTACAGGCAGCTTGCGGACAAGGCCGCCGCATCAGCCAAGGGTGGGCAGGAATCCTCTGAAACAAAAACCTAGTTCCCGGGTCGGTGAATACCGCGTTCGATAGCATTACGCTGAAGGCGGCACTTTAGAGTAATTCTTTATGCGCTTGGGAAATTGCTGCCATGTAAAAAGGCAGCGATTTTACTTTTCGGGCGCAGTCGACCAATTAACAGCAGTAGATAGTGTGCTGATACGGTGGCAATCTTGTTTCACGTGCGCTTGATTGCGGGTTGCTTTTCAACAGCCCTGTACACCCGGCACAGCAAACCCCTGAAATAGGAATCCCCGGTATAGTCGCAGACCCCGGGATCATCGGGCAGTATCGAGTCGATGTTCGATTCCCACACGCCGAACAGCGATGGTTCTGCTTCAGGCATCTCGGGGTACCACCAGTAGCCGTCGGCGTGCACGACGTCGGGCGGTAGACCCTCGACCAGTTGCGCCCGCTGTTTTACCCTGCCCAGCGGCGTCTCGATGTACACCTCTTCCCCGTCGGCGATACCCAGGCCGCTGGCGGTCGCCGGGTTTATCTGCAGAAGCGGGTGCGGATAGCGCTGCCGCAAGCTATCTACCTGCCGGTGGGACGAGTGATGATACGCCCGTACCCGCGAGCCGCTTATCAGGATCAGCGGATAATCCTGTGCTATCTCCGGGGTCGAAACGGGGCTCTGCGGGGGCTCGCGGTAGCCCTCCATCGGGTCGTATCCCAGCTTCGTAAAGATGCCGGGCGCCAGCTCCACTTTGCCGGAGAATGTGCCGAAGCCCGTTTTTTCGTATCGTTGATATTCTCGCGGCGGGGTGTATCCCCAACTCCTGGCGAAATCGCTGAAGCTCACGCTGGCGGGCTCCAGCAGCCGGTCGAACCATCCTTCGAGTGTCGATGGCCACATGTCCCCCTGCCCCAGCCGCGCTCCAAGGTCGCACCACAGCTGATAATCGTCGTGGCGCTGGTGCAGCGGCGATACGGCGGCCTCCCTGCCGATGTAGGCGTTAGACATGCCCCACATGTTGATCATGTTCGGACGCTCCAGCGCGTCGGTGGCCGGCAGCACGTAATCGGCGATGGCGGCCGTGGGCGTCATGAAATGGTCCATGGCGACATGCAATTCGAGTTTGTCGCTCTTGAGTGCATCGTAGGCATGGCGGCTGTTACCCATCGAGCACAGCGTATTGGTCCCCTGCGATATCATTGCTTTGATGGGATAGGGGTCGTCGTCGAGTATCGCCTTCCACAAGTAGTACGGCGCGGGGTAGATGACGTACTGCGCCGCGCCCCAGCCTTTGGGGTAGACCTTCTTCATCGCCTCGCGGTACATCTCCAGCGCTTTGACCGATGCGATGGGCCAGCGGTGGGCGCTAACGTTGTCGCGTGTCCTTATCGGGTGGTTTATCTGGTATTCCCAGTCGACCTCGTCGAGGAAGGCGGTGTACTGCGGCCAGTCGCTGAAACGGTTGCCGCCCTCCCTGTCGATGTTGCCGGTTATCGCCCGCAGCCAGCACTTGCCCAGTACGCCGCTGAGCCCGGCGCCGCTGCCGAGGTGGCAGTTGGCCACGCCGTAGGACAGCAGCGCGGCGCGGGCGGTGGCGTACATTCGAGCTGCACGGACGATGTCCTCAGGTGGGACGCGGGTGATCCGCGAGGCCTCTGCCGGGGGGTAGCGCCGCGCGAGTTCGCTAAGCTGGTCGAATCCGGTACACCATTTCTCGACGAAACCTCTGTCGTACAGACCCTCCTCGATTATCACATTGAGCATCCCCAGAGCCAGCGCCCCATCGGTCCCCGGGCGGAGCTGCAACCAGATATCGGCTAACGCGGTGCAGTCGGTCGGCCGCGGGTCAACCACGATAACCTTTGTGCCCTTCTCCTGCGCTCGCCGCCAAGATCGCCACAGTCCCGGTGCAGATTGCGACGCATTGGCGCCCCACATGACGGCCACCGCCGTCTTCTGGGGATCGATTCCCTCCGCCCAACTGGTCACGGTGTCGTACCCGTAGACCGCGCACTCGGCGAGGAACTCCGCCTCGCCGCAATTCTTGCCCAGGTGAAAGAAGTTGGGGGTGCCCCACAGATTGCACCACTTCCAGGCTGCGGGGTCGCCAGGACCGTGTGGCGAGCCGCCGAGTACCGCCACCGCCTCCGTGCCGTAGCGGTCGCGGATGCCGCCGAGCGTGGCAGCGATCTCATCCATCGCCTGCTCCCAACCGATGCGTTGCCACTTCCCCTGTCCCCTGCCCCCCAATCGCTTCAGGGGATAGTTCAGGCGCTGCGGGTGTGTGTGGTACTCGACCGTTGCAGCGCCGCGCTCGCACAGGCGTCGGTTCATCACGCTGTCAGGGTCGGGCTCAGTGCTGACCACCCGTCCATCGGCGACATGCGCCAGCAGGTGGCAGCCGTTGCCACAGACGGGGCAGGTGCCCTTTTTGACGATCGTTTCGCTTGTACTCATGTTTCATCTCGGCCGCGTTGGTGCATCTGTATCAGCTCCAGCATCACCCCGCCGATGCGGTCGCTATCCAGGTAGGCAAAACCGAAATTGATATCGGGGTAATATTTGTGGAATACCGGATGGATGCCCTCTTTCTCCAGTTTCGCCAGCGTGCCACGCAGGTCGTCTACCCGGATGCCTAGGTGGTGCAGTCCCTCACCCTTCTCGCGCAGGAAGTCGGCGTATGGTGTGTCTCCCTCCAGCGGCTGTATCAGCTCTATCTCGATTTCTCCAAATCGAGCGCGCGCCAGCTTTATGCGGCAATCGATGGAGCGCCCACTGTAATTCACGCCTTTCATCTCCAGTTCACTGACCTTGAAAGGTCCCCAGCCTAATGTCGAGGTGTAATATTCGATTGTCCTATCAACATCGTTCACCACTATGCCGACCTGCGAGGCCGCAGGGAGTCTGGAACAAATACTATTCTTCGCCATGTAAAAAATCCCTTAATCGATTTAAAATATTATACCAGCTTTACAAATGGGATATAATAAGCATGGTTTTTATCATGATAAGCTCAGTTATTGACAAGGCTGTCAAAAATAGTATAATTACCTGATTACTGTAACTACAGTTTTAGATGGAATCGATATGAAAGCTGCTCTAGTACGAGGACCCCGCGATATCAGGGTTGAGTCGGTGGACAGGCCGGCGATACAGGCTGATGAGGTGCTGGTGAAGGTAAAGGCCTGCGGCATATGCGGCACCGACCTCCATATCTACAAAACCGGCAAGACCACCAATAAGATATTGGGACACGAGTGGAGCGGAGAGGTGTCCGAGATTGGCTCAGAGGGGGAAGGACTGAAGATTGGTGATAGGGTGGCAGGAGTGGGCTACCGCATCTCCGGACAGCAGGTCAACGTGCCCGGTGAGGGTCTCGACGGCGCCTTCGCCGAGTACGTGGCGGTGCCCAAACCGCAGGTGGGCAACTCCTTCCTGAAGCTGCCGCGGGGCCTGAGCTGGGAAGTAGCTACTACGATCGAGCCGGTTTCTATCGCCTGTTTCGTGGTGGAGCAGGCGCAGCTCCAGCCCAGGGATGCTGTCGTCGTCTTTGGCGCGGGCATGATCGGCCAGTGCATCGTCCAGATATGCAAGTCCCTTGATGTGTCGACGGTCATCGTCTTCGAGCCCTCCGCCATGCGCCGGGCCATGGCCAGCGAGATGGGCGCCGATGAGGCCTTCAATCCCCTTGAAATCGACCCTGTCAAGGCGGTCGAAGAGGCGACTAAAGGGTGGATGGCCAGCGTCGTATTCGAGTGCAGCGGCGCGCCTGCAGCCCTGCCTGCGGCATTCAGCATGGCGCGGTTCTTCGGCAGGATCATGCAGGTGGGCTTCTTCGAGCGGGACGTCAGGTTGAACACCGAGCTGATCAACCGCGCGATGATCTACAGGAACCTCACCTGGCGCGGCTGCGGCGGGCAAAAGTGGGACATGGCTCTGGAGATGGTCAGCAGCGGCAGGGTGAATACGCAAAAACTGATAACGCACGAATTTCCTCTCGACCGCGTAAAACAGGCCTTCAAGGTTCAGATGGATACAGAGAAGGCCATCAAGGTAATAGTGAAACTATAGCCCCCGGATGGAGCTGCGTATTGACGGATGACCTGCTGGAACGATTGAAGCTCGCCCTCCTCGACCTCGACTTGTCATCGGCAGTGGCGCTTGCCAGGTCTGCCGCCGATGTCCCCGATGGCGCCATCGCCGCACAGGCGGTCGACGCCGTATCGCAGGCGCTGCAGACCGTCGGCAGGCGTTTCCAGGACGGCGAATGGTTCCTGGCAGAGCTGGTCTACGCCGCTGAGATAGCCCGTGAGATGCTGTCCGTACTTTCCCCGCAGATCGACAGCCACGCGGCAAAATCGGCTGGCACCATAGTCGTCGGCACGGTGGCCGGAGACCTGCACGACCTGGGCAAGAACATTTTCATCAGCTATGCGCGGAGCGTGGGTTTCCACATCATCGACCTGGGCATCGATGTCCCGGTACACACGTTCGTAGACGCCGTCAGGCAGCATCGCCCCATGGCGCTGGGCATGTCCTGCATCATGACACCCATGGTGGTGAACCTGGAGCGGGTGGTCGCTGAATTGGAACGGCAGGAGTTGCGGGGGAAGGTAAAGATAATCATCGGGGGGGCGGCCCTCACCGCGAAGTACGCCAGCGGCATCAGCGTGGATGCCTTCGCCCCGGACGCGGTCACCGGCACCGATATCGTTAACGGCTGGAGCGCGGAGTGGACTTCAAGCAGCGGATCCTGACGGCGCTGAACCACGAGGAGCCGGACCGGGTGCCAGTCATGGGCCTGATCATGGACCCGGCCACGGTCAACCACATACTGGGCAGGGATAACCCCGATATAAGCGCCGTGCTGCAGCAACCGGAGTCGCGGGCCGGCCTCATGCAATACATGAACGCTTCATGGTATGACATCTACTGCGGCAATTTCGCCGACGCCCTGGAGGCAGCCATCAAACTGGGCTTCGACGCTAACTGGACCATATACGCTTTGATGCAGGCGGTCGAAGATCCGCAGGCAAAGCTGGGCATCTCCTGGCGCGATGTGCACGGGCGCGTGTGGGAGATGGGCGACGTGGAAGGGGCGGGACTGACCTTCAACTACAGCCGGCCGCTGTGTATCACAGAGGATGAGTGGGAGGTCTGGGTTGCGGATAAAGGGCCGATGTTCGACGAGCTGGTTAAACAGACAGCCAGCTTCCACAAAGAACTGGCCGCGCGTTACGGCGATCGGATAATGCCCATCGGATACGCGGCGCCGGGCATATTCGAGAACAGCTGGCAACCCATCGGCTTCGTCAATTTCACCCACATGGTGTACGAGAACCCGGATTTCGTCAGGAAAGTGGTCGCATTCCACACGGAATGGTATCTGAAATGCATCGATGCCGTGATGCAGTCGGATGTGGAGGTGGTCATCGGCGGCGACGACCTGGCGCAGAAGACAGGCCCGCTGATGCGGCCGGAGCTCATCGACAGGCTGTACGGCGAGAGCTATCGCCGCGTCTCCGAGATGGTGCACTCCCGCGGCAGGAAGCTCATCTGGCATTCCTGCGGCAACATCTATCGTTTGCTGGATAAATTCATCGATTGGGGATTCGATGGGATCATTACGATGGAGCCGACGGCCGGGGTCGAGCTGGGCAAGGTGTGGGAGATGGTGGGCCACCGGCTGGCGCTGATCGGCAACCTGGACGTGTCGTACCTGCTGGTCAGGGGCACCCGCGAGGAGATCGAGGACGCGGTCAGGCAGGCGATACGCGATGCGGCGGGTGGTGGCGGCTATATCCTGTCCGCCTGCCATTCGCACCCCCTTGTCGATGGCACCCGGCTGGGCTGGATGGTGGAAGCGGCGCACAGGTACGGCCGGTACCCGCTGGCCTGACCCGCGTTCGCCTGGCGTCGTGACTACGTTTGCCGGATCACTGCTTAAAGCGGGCAGTGGCGAAAGCCTGGAGTCGCGTGACGCCGGACGGCCGGTCGAATAGTGATTCGGACGATAGCGAATGGTGGGTCGCTTCACGTTCGATTTAGCCGAAAGGGCGTTGTGTATCGAGTAAGTTGCTGCCGATCTTGCCGGTGGCAGCTTGACCATTTTATGCTGTTGCAATATCATACATAGGCGTTATCCAATACCTGCGTCTGGAGGTTGAGCATGAGCATAATGAGAGCCGTTTCACCGGGGCTGGCCATGTTGCTGGCCGTGTCGCTGGTGGCCACCTTTGCCTGTGGTGGTGGGGGCGCGGTCGAGGAGCCGACGCCGACGCCGGTGGCAACACCGACGCCATCGCTGGATAACCCGGAGTGGGCGTACTACCGGAGCGGGAACGTGTCGTCGAGCGGGAATTGCGGAGAACTGACGGACTACCCTGTGCGGCTGGTGCTGCACTTCGGTCCCGGCACCAGCGAGGGTGAGGACGTGTATCTCAACTACAGCTGCCGCGAGGATTTCGGCGATGTCCGGTTCACCGAGTCCGACGGCGAGACGCTGCTCAGCTACTGGCTCCAGGAAGTGACCCCGGAGGTCGGGGCCATAGTGTGGATAAACTTCAGCCATATACAGGGATCGGATACCGGTTTCTACATCTACTATGGCAACCTGGATGCGACCAGCGCCAGCGATGGGCATAGCACCTTCATGATATATAACGATGGCTCCTCTATGGAAGGCTGGCTGGAATACCCGTATCCGTTGTATGATTTCGATTGGAAGGTGGTACAGCATGGTGGAAACAGGGTGCTGCGATGCACCTCAGTCGATAGTGGGGGTTGGAGCAACCTGTACTATCACCTCCCAATGGCGAGCGATACATATGTCGCTGAGTGCCGGACCAGGATTCAGGAAGGATCGACAGGGAAAAATTATCAGACCGGCATCGGTTATTCTGTTGATAACCCCATGGCTAAATGGCTGGACCACGTCGACTTCGACTGCTGGCAACTGAGGGATAGGGAGGGCGATACTCTCAGCGAGCCTGACCACACGTTCGATGCATCCCGGTGGCATACTTTCACGTTCGTAAAAGAGGGGAATCTGTGGCAGATCTATGTGGATGGCGATCTCAAGGTCACCAGACATGCGGGGCCTGTAACGCAGAACTTCGGCATGTATGCCAACATGCCCTCCAAGAACCTGTGGGTGGAGTTCGACGATTTCAGGATACGCCCGTACTGCTCCCCCGAGCCGGCCTTCGGCAAATGGGGCGAGCCGTACCTCCTCGGCGAGCCGATCGTGCGGCCGACGCCGGTAGCTACCGCAACCCCAGATTGGACGCCGGCTCCGCTGTGCACGGAGACGCCCGTCGAATCGCCTGAGGGGACAGCCACGGCGGAGGCGACAGGCACAGGGCAGGCAACATCCATTGCGGAGGCGACATGGACACCGGAGTTTCAGACACCGCCGCCGATAATCCCGTAGCCGCGGTTCCCGGGATATGTCTGTAATTTGCAGGTGTATATAACATGGCCGATACGGCTTATCGATATCATGACGGCGAGTCGATAAAAAATACGTATTTTGATGTATTGACATTTACATAAATGTATGATAGTATCTCACCACTAAAGATATGCGGTGAGACGGCACGCTCGCTATGGGGCGTTGATGCAGAGCCAGCAGCTAGAACTGATGACTTAACCGCCCGGCCACATGTGAATTCTGACGCCTTCTGGTGAGAACGCCAGAAGGCGAGTGTGTTTTATAAAGGGGCAGCGCCCCGCCGGTTAGAGGCGTTTTGCAGGAGGCAGGGCTATGAGGAAGAAACTCATTGTCGGGGCATCAGGTACCGCTTTACTGTTTGGCTTCATCCTCCTGTTTTTCACAACACCCGCATTTGCCGACCCCACGCCCACTCCTACACCTACAGCCTCGTGCACGCCACGTCCCTGAGCGATCTCTGTCAGCTGCACTGCCGGTGGCAGTGCGACGATATGGACTGATGGGGGTATTAGAACGGTAAACGAAAGCGAAACGAGAAATTTCGGTTATGGAGGATGCTACGCGTGGGAAATAAACGCTCATCCATGTCCCGGGTGTTACTTAATTGAGTGGACATGTACTACATATACATCTGATACCGACTGCCACATAGCCGATCCATACTCCGAGTCTACAGTCATCGACCTGACCTACTGCAATCAGGACAGCCTTACCGCCCACTTCGGGGGCGATTGTATATGTGGTGTTACGATTACGCCTACCTTGTCGCCGACACCTACCATCTCGCCAACGATCAGCCCGACCATATCGCCAACACCAACCGCATCGCCTACAGGGACACTGCCTCCTACGCCTACGCCTACAGCTACGCCCACACCGACACCCACGGCTACCCCGACGCCAACGCCTACATTGAACCCATCGGACTGGGTTTACCGACAGCAGGGCAGCGTTACCGCCAGCGGCGTCTGCGGCAACCTGTCCAATTACCAGATGAGGCTCGTAATACACAAAGGCGCCGGCAGCAGCACCGGCAGCGATATCTATCTGAACAATCATTGCCGCAATGACTTCGGTGACATCAGATTTACGAATATCGGCAGCACTATCTTCCTGGATTACTGGGTGGAGAAATATACATCCGGGGTGGAGGCTGTTGTGTGGGTGGAGTTCGACAACATATCCACATCAGGCACCGACTTCTACATCTACCACGACAACGCCAGCGCCACCGATATCAGCGATGGCAATGCCACCTTCATATTTTACGAGCCGTTCAATAACCTCGATGCCTGGACAGTTGTGGGTGGATGTTGGAGCGCATCAGACGGAGTGTGCCATTCACAAGGCGGCAGCCTGTCCTGGGAAGGCGGGCTAACGCTCAAGTCACCGCCAGCCACAGATTCACGCAGGGTATCATGCGATATGAAGATAGTAAGTGCTTGTACGAGCAACCGTCATATGGCACTAAGCGTCAAGATGAACGGTGCGTATCAAATCCTTTCTTGTAGTCTGCTGCACCGGCCCACTTCAGAACAGCGTTGTCAGGCAAGCGTTGGCAGCTGGAAAACGCCTCACAGTGTGAACTGCAGTGTAGATTGCCACACGTGGTACAGGCTGACTGCTGGTGTGAATGCCAGCGGATATGTGAAAACCTGGGTTGATGGTATGCAGATGCAAAGTTTCAATGACTCGGATTGGGATCAGAGCTGGACGAATATCGGGTTACACACCCAATACACTCATGCAGACTTTGACGACCTTTTCATAGCCAACTGCTGCGACCCTGAACCGGTGTTCGGTGCCTGGACTGAGGATCAAATGCAACCAACGCCCACACCAACGCCTTCATCCTCGCCTACGGCCACGCCGTCGCCGACGCCGACGCCAACCGCATCGCCGACACCCACACCCAGCGTCTCTCCCACGCCATCGCCCACAGGGACACTGCCTCCTACGCCTACGCCTACAGCTACGCCTACCCCGACCTGCTGTCTGAATATAAGTAGCGGTGTCAATTGCAACTTACTTAAACCTTGTAATGGTTTGAGCTGCTATGAATGTTACCCTTGTGGCACATGGGTACAGATTGAGGCTGTGGAGGTGTCATTGTGTGGGGTATTCTATAAGTGGATGGGAGATGTGGACACGGTTAGTGACATTTATTCTCCATGCACCTGGGTCAAGATGGATGGGGATTATGATATCTTTGCTATGTATGATGCATGGTATGGTTCACCGACGCCCACGGTAACGTCCACGCCGACGCCCACATCCATTTGGTGGGCCACGCCGACGCCTACGCTGACGGCCACACCATCGCCAACGACGACACCGACGCCTTCGCCCACGGAGCCGCCCGGTCCCGGCGATGTGAACGGTGACTACGTTATCAACTGCTGCGATATCACGCAGGTGGAGTTGTGCATCCTGTTCCCGGAGATGTATCCCAAGGAGGACTACCCCGGCTGGGATGCGGATGAGAACGGCGAGGGGCCGAACTCCGGTGACTTGCTGGCGGTGATCCTGCGCATACTGGAGCAGTGGCCGCCGTAGGTTTGGCTCGGCGCTAGGGTTTGCGCATCAGCTCGAACACCACCGGATTGTCCGGGTCGGGGCAGGCGACTGTCGTCTTATTCAGGTCCTTCTCCCAGGGGAACGCGCCGCCGTACTGCAATACCCCGGTGAAGGGGAACAGCGTGTAGAACGCCCACGAGCACATGCCCGCTGGCGTCTTGTCGCCGATGACGAATATATCGCCGGCCTTGTGGCCGGCAGCGCACGTGCCTTTTTGCGAAATAACCTTTGCTACAACTTCTGCCATCGCATCCCTCCCGTTAAAACAGATATACGCTCGACGGTGACTTCAGCCCCTTGTGCTCCAGTAACGCCGCGCTCAGGTACTCGCCGATGAGTATCAGGTCTTCCGCAGGCAGGTACTCCGCTGCCGTCGCATCGAACAGCACGTTGACCGATGGAGGCAGCCCCTCCTCGCCCAGGTACAGCACGACTGCCATGGGCAGTCGCGGCAGCGCCAGAAAAGTGAATGCGGCATCGCCGTTGCTGGACAGGCATCGGCCGCCCAGCGACTCGCAGGCCTTCTTAAATCCATCGATGTCGCTGCCGAAAGCCTGTATCAGCGGGTTGATGACAGTGCGCTGGAATACGCCGCCAGCGGACATGGCGCCGGGGAGCTGGCGGTAGGCGATCCACTCGTCGCCGCGCAGGTTGCTGGTGGGGCAATGGAAGGCGGACGGCAGCGCCCCGCTGGCGTGGGTCAGGTAGTGCAGCAGGGTCAGCTGCAGCCATACGGGGGGCTCGCTGTCGACATCCGGCTGACTTACATGGATATCGGGATAGTGTACGGTGAAGTCGCGGTTGAAGAATCGCAGGGTGAATCGGTCACCGTCGAAGGACGCCCCGCTGTTATGCGCCATCTCGGATGGGTCCAGTGAGGCCATTGCTTGCCGGGCTTTCTCGAACGCGGGATCGTATGACATGTAAGCTTATCTCCCTGAGGTCAGTCCCCCATCGATATATATGTTCTGGCCGGTAACGAAGTCGGAGACGCCGGAGGCGAGATTCGCATTCTCGTCAGCTGCCATATCCACCGGCACGATATCGGCGCCGCCATCCGCAAGCGTGAGTGCGATGCCCCTGCTGATGCCGCGGGCTGCGCCGGTCACTATGGCCGCCCTGTTTTCCAGGTTGTATTCTTTAATCATGTCGGTCTCCATACTGCTCAAGCTGTCTGAGTCGGCTTGATCGTAAAGGGATCATTATCGAAGATGCATGCCTTCAATATCCTATCCCCTGCTTCGGTGTGAGTCAACCTGCCGCTGGATACGCTGTCGTGGTTTGCTGTCGATCGCCCCTTGACCTGAAGCCCCGTAATGTGTATATTAGCCCTACCCTGAATAAAACATTCGAGAGCAGGTGAGGCGATGCGTGTAATGCGAGCGCTGTCTAAGTCGATAACGGTAGTACTGCCGACGCTCCTGCTGCTGGCTGCCAGCGTGGCGATGCCCCCCGGCGCGATGGCAAACGGGGATGGCTGGAGCCGGATGAATAGCGGCACGACTAAAGACCTCAACTGCATCTGGGGCACGTCGTCATCGGCGGTATTCGCCGCCGGTGAGGGCGGAACGCTGCTGCGGTACGATGGCAATGGGTGGCAGTCGCTGATAAGCGGTACATCGGCAGGCATCAACGGCATGTGGGGTATATCGCCTACGGACTTCATCGTGGTTGGCGGGAATGGGACTATACGCCGCTATACTCACGGGGGCTCCTACGCCATGGCAGGTGGCACCGCTGAGAACCTCACTGCGGTATGGGGCAGCGCCATGGATGACGTGTTTGCCGTGGGGGATGGCGGCACCATATTGTACTACAACGGCAGCGCGTGGAGCGCGATGGAAAGCGGTACCACAGCCAACCTCAACTGTGTCTGGGGAAGCTCGCCGCAGAGCGTGTTCGCTGCCGGCGATGGTGGTGTTGTGCTGCGTTACGATGGCAATGCGTGGCTCCCGATGATATCCGGGGTCGCAGAGGACATCCATGATATGTGGGGGTTTTCCGCCAGAGAGATCGTGGCTGTCGGCGACGGGGCCACGGTCATCAAATGCGAGACTGTATGGACGCCGATGATCAGCCCCGGCATCCCGTTTTTCTATGGCGTGTGGGGCACCAGCGGCAGCGATATATTCGTTGTCGGCGGCGAGAATCAGACCGGCGATGGCCTGATCTGGTATTACGATGGGAGCAAGTGGTGGCAGCCTATGGACTTAGACGACAAGGACTGGCTGTTCGATATATGGGGCAGCGACAGCGGCGATGTTTTCGCCGTGGGGGAGAACGGCACCATA
>Ga0180432_10003330_pt1 | contig 23052 bp, 21 predicted proteins | sample SS_ome_10_FD_132414 | JGI IMG/M metagenome (GOLD analysis project Ga0180432, IMG submission 132414) | Hypersaline lake sediment archaeal communities from the Salton Sea, California, USA - SS_1_MS_2 metaG | ecosystem: Environmental > Aquatic > Non-marine Saline and Alkaline > Hypersaline >...
CTGCGCTGTCCGGCTTCGGGCTAGCTTCCATGCTGCGCTTGTGCAGGACAAGAGCGCAAGCACCCGCCAAAGCAAGGGCCGCCGCGCAGAGGCTGCGCACACGCTGTTCTTGTACGAATTCCATGTAGGCCGGGTTGAGCTCTTCAATCGGATTGCCGGAAGCATCTTTGATCATGTTGCCGGCTTCGTCGTACGCATAGACGATGACTGCGTGCCCCTCTACGAGCACGGAGTAGTTGGCGAGCAAGAGCAAGGGGCCCAAGACGATGAGTCCCCAGCCAACAGTGCGAAGCAGCGACTTGCGACACAGAACCACTACCCCCGCGAGGGTTGTGGGAGGCAGGACGAAGAGACAATAGTTGGCAAGTATGCATGCAGGAAGATCGAGAACCGAATCCTGACTGACATCCACGCGAAGCAAGAAGAACCCAGTCGCAATCGCCAGCGCCAGGCCATTGACGATCAAGACCGCTCTCGCCGCTTTGTCAACGAGCGTCATTGGGCTGCGCCCGGCTCCGGTGTCTTGGGCTGGCGGCGCATGCATCGCAGGGCCTCCTGGACAGGGTCGCACCGCGCGTGCGTGCGCCCGTCAGCCCATGGCCCGCGGTCTGCCCGGCCGCGGGCCGGCTGTGCATACTGTACTGTACGGATGGGCTTTGGGCAACCGGGTTGCGGATCCCGTGCGCACGCGGAGTACGCTCAGCGGCCAGGCTGGTCTTGAGCACACGGGCAGCCCAAGGATAGCGAAATGCCGTAGACCGGCTTTTCCGCCGATAGCGGAGCACCCCTCCCGCCTTCGCCGAGCGCTGCTATTTGAAAAGGCTTACGACCGCCGGCTGATTCACTCGTTCGGGACAGACGGCTGTTCCTCTTCCTCCAGCTCGATAATGTCGTGTGTACGCCGCTTGATCCCTATCTGGTACTGTGCCAGAAGCGCGACCAGCTGCTCTCCGTTCATCAAGGCGACAGGTACAGCGTTCGCTCGGGCGGCTTCTGTACGGGCGCCTGCGCCAAAGTCGCTCGTAGTGATGATCAGCCCCTGCTCGTGGGTCCCGAGGCTTCCTCGAACTTGCTGAACAATCGGTGCCTGGACTCGATTGCTCTGCTTCCACTTTTTGACCTGAACCGCCATCCGTGTACGGATGACCTCGCCAACGACAAGTGTCCCGCGAACGTCGATGCCCTTATCGCCGCTGCGCTGTGTTACCTCAACATCCTCGAAGCCGATCTCGGCCAAGAGGCGGGCAATTAGTTCCTCGAAGTCTGCCCACTCCATCGTAAACAGCCGCTTGTGCATTGACTGTCGCACTCGCTTGTTGTGCTGCTCGATGTCGAACGCAAGGCCGCGGCCCATCCAGCGCGAGAGCCCTACATAGCCTCGTCCATGCTGCACGAAGCGTGGCTGTTTCCCGCGCTTCTGATCGCGTTTGATCTCGGTCAGCACTTGAGCGTACATGGTCGCCTCTGGCGTCTTGCCGCTGGTGACGGCCCAGCCTTTCGCAAGCGCCTTCTCGGTGATCTGTCGGTAGTGCATCGGCTTCTTGTTGCCGAACTGTTCGAGCACCCTCTCCGCGGCGTCAGTGAAGGAGTATGTCTTGGTCTTGCGCTTGCCTTTGGAGGGCGGCTTCTGCCGAGGTTGATGTCCGGCCTCACGGAGCCCGAATGTCTGCGGGGAGACGAGCACGAAGGGGGACGCGTCTCCGTTCGTCTTGAGATCCGTGTAAAGCCGAGCCGCTACGGTCGCAGCAGGCGTCTTGCCGGATGTGCTCCAGAGGCGCTGTTCGAGCACAAGCCTTGCAATCTCCTCGGCCTGGAGCGGCTCGCTGGCGTCCTTCAGGACCTGGAGTGCGGCATCGCGAACATTCATGGTCGCAAGCCCTCCGTTGGCTGATGGGCCAGTTGTCCGACCCTGGATGGCACATGGGTCATAGTGGTCCCCATTGCCTTCGCGTCAAGATTAGACTTGCTCGCAAGCACAGGCGCCGCACGGCGTCACCGCAAAACTGTTCGCTTAGGAGGAAGTCAGGTAGCACTGCTGTCCTCCTCGTGACCTGCACCGCCGTGTCACAAGGCGGGCGCCATCCGCCCCCCTAGCCCACCCCCCAGGCGGCGAGCTTGCGGTACAGGGTCTTGACCCCGATCTTCAGGGACTTGGCGAGCCGCGTCTTGTTGCCGCCCAGGCGCTTGTACTCGGCCAGGGTGTAGCGCCGCTCCACCTCGTCGAGGGTCAGCCCCGGCGGCAACGCCTCGGCCCGGGCCATGGGCTGGCTGGCGCCGCGCACCTCCTCGGGCAGGTCGGCGGGGTCGATCCGGTCGGTGGTGGAGGTGACCACCGCGCGCTCGATGGCGTTCTCCATCTCCCGGATGTTGCCCGGCCAGTCGTACCGGTCCAGGACCTCGCGGGCCGCGCGCGAGAGCGCGCACTGCTTGCGGTACCTGGCGTTGAACGCGCGCAAAAAGTGCTCGGCCAACAGCGGCACGTCCTCGCGCCGGTCGCGCAGGGGCGGCACGTACGCGGTGACCACGTTGATGCGGAAGTACAGGTCCTCGCGGAACTGGCCCCGGCCGGTGGCGGCCTTCAGGTCCTGGTTCGTGGCCGCGATCAGGCGGAAGTCCGCGCGCAGGGGCTCCATGCCGCCCACGCGCTCGAACTCGCGCTCCTGCAACACGCGCAGGAGCTTGACCTGGGTGGCCGCGGGCATCTCCGCGATCTCGTCGAGGAAGAGCGTCCCCCCGTCGGCGAGCTCGAACCGGCCCTGGCGCGTGCGCACGGCGCCGGTGAACGCGCCCTTCTCGTGGCCGAAGAGCTCGCTTTCCAAGAGCTCGCGCGGCAGGGCGGCGATGTGGACCTTCACGAACGGCTTGTCCCGCCGGTCCGAGAGCGCCTGAATCGCGTTGGCCACAAGCTCCTTGCCCGTGCCCGTCTCGCCCTGGATGAGCACGGTCGCGTCCGTGGCCGCGACCTGGACGATGCGCTCCTTGAGCTTGACGATGGCCTCGCCCTGCCCGATGATCGACTCCAGGGCCTCGCGCTCGCTGACCTTGCGCTCGAGCATGCGCAGGTGCAGGGCGTTGCGCACCACGATGCGCAGCTTCTTCACGTCCCACGGCTTGGTGATGTACTCGTACGCGCCCAGGCGGGTGGCCTCGATGGCGTTCTCGATGGTGCCGTACCCGGTCACGAAGATGAACGGCGCCCCGGGCTGGCGCACGCGCGCCTCCTCCAGGAGCTCCATGCCCGAGCCGTCCGGGAGCTTGAGGTCCGAGAGGATGAGGTCGTACCCGCGCGCGCGCAGCGCCTCGAGCGCCGAGGCCTTGTCCGCGGCGGTGTGCACGCGGCCGGACTCGGCGAGCACCTCCGCGAGGCTCTCGCGCGCGGCGTCCTGGTCCTCAACCACGAGGATTTCATGCGGCGGGGCTTGGTTGTCCATGCGCGGTATCCTACCCGCGTGCGGGCGCGGAATCAAGGCGCGGACGCGTGCGGCGGCGCGCGCCTGTGCTTGCCGAGGAGCTCGCGCAACCGGCCCGGCGGCGCGTCGCGGGCCTGGTGGATGCGGGCCAGGGCCGCGAGCGCGCGCGTGGCCGCGCCGGGGTTGAACCGGCGGTCCGGGGCCGGGCGCACCGCGCGCTCGAGGAGCGGGACCGCGCGGTCGAACTCGCCGTACTGATAGGCCAGGGTCACGCCCAGGTGGTAGTTCACGGCCTGGCTGTGCGGGTCCTGCTCGTAGGCGTAGTCCCACAGGGCGACATCGCTTCGCCAGCGGTAGGCGGTCAAGGCGCTGATCGCGGCCAGGGCCACGATCAAGGCCGCGGCGCCGAGGCGCAGGGCCTTGCCGCGCGCGTGCAGCCATGCGAGCCCCGCGCCCGCGGGCACGAGCACCGCCAGCGACGGTCCGTACAGGAACCGGTCGCCGTGCGGGTAGAGCATGGGCACGAGGTTGGCGACAGGCGCGAGCGAGACGAGGAACCACACCTCGGCCACGGCCGGCCACCGCCACCCCCTCTGCCGCCACACCCAGGCCGCGGCCCCGGCCCAGGCCAGGAGCGCGGCCGCGGACGCGGCGAGCGCCCACGCGGGCGGGCGTCCGAGCTCGGGCCAGTGCCAGGCCCACTCGTTGACCGGCCGGGTGTCCAGGGGCCGCACGAACGCGAGGAGGTAGTGTCCCCAGGTGGCGAGCACGTACCCGAGCCGCGCGACCGGCGTGTCGCCGAGCGCGGCCACGTTCGCGGCATTGCCCAGGTACACCTGCACCCACACGCCGCCCGCGGCCAGGAGCGCGTACCCGGGCAGGGCCGTGGCCGCCCAGCCGCGCACGCCCACCGCGCGCGGGCCCCGGCGCACGGAGAGCATCGCCAATGCGGCGGCCAGTACCGGCCAGGTGACCCACATGGACTTGGACAAAAGAGAAGCCGCGTACGCGGCCCACGCGCCCACAAGACATCTCACTCGACCGCTCTGCCTGTAGGAGAGGTCCAGGTCCGCGGCCGCGAGCATGCCGAGGCAGGCCAACAGCCCCTTGCGCTCGGTGAGCCAGGCCACGGCCTCCACGTGATACGGGAATACCGCAAAGAGGAGCGCGCCGAAGAGCGCGGTGCGCGGCGCGTCGAACAGGCGGCGCACGAGCCGGTACACGAGCCACACGCACGCGAGGTGGAGGATCAGGTTCCCGAACCGGTACCCCGCGTCGCGCCCGCCCCACAGGGTGCGGTCCAGGTGGTAGGAGAGGATGTGCAGGGGGCGGTACCCGTAGAAGGGCCCCTGTCGCGTCTCCTGTAGGCTGAAGGCCTTGCGCACCACGGGCCGGCACAGCGGGCGGATGGCATCGGGGCTGCGGCCCACGTAGATGTGGTCGTCCCAGGACAGCCGTCCGAACCCCAGGGTCTGGCCGTACACGGCCAGCACCGCGAGCGCGAGCAGGGCCAGATGCACCCGGTGCGTGCGCACGGCGGCCTCCCGGGGTCAGTCGCGGGCGGGCCCGGGCCTGCGGACCGAGTCGCCGCTCGCTCGCGCGCACAGCTCGCGGACCCGGACGCGGACCTCGTCGGCCGACAGCCCCGCGCACGCGAGCTGGAGCGCGCGGCAGGCCGCATAGGTGCCCTGGGCAAGGACCTCCTCGCGGCCGCGGTCGAAGATGCGCAGCTGCCAGCCGTCTGTCTCGGGCCGGCACTGGCCGGGCACGGGACGGCAGTGCTCGTCGAACTGCGGGGGCTTGCCGATGAGCAGCATCATGGCCCGGTCCCTACGGGGATTGGCGCCACGCGGGCGCGCGTTGCCGGGCGGCCGCGTCCTCGCGCCAGCGCTTCAGAAGCGCGCGGCACCTGGCCGCCTCGTCCCGGGCCTGGGCGTGGTCGGGGTCGGCCTCGCGCAGGAGCCCCTCCCAGGCCGCGAGCGCATCACGCAACGATCGCACCGCCTGGTCGTCGAGGTCAAAGGCGTGGTCCAGGAGCGCGCGGCGCATGTGCAGCCGGGCCGCGAGCGCCCGGGGCCCGGCCTCGGAGGGGTGGCGGTCCTGGTAGACTCGGACGTCGTCCGCGCCCTGGACGCACATGCGCGCGCACCGGTCGCGCATGGTCTGGGCGCCGTGCAGGTCCTGGCGGCTGTCGCGCAGGTACAGGGCGCGCTCGTAGTAGTACTGGGCCGCGCCCTCGGCCGCGAGGCCCATGCCGTAGCTGGCGAGCGCGTCCTCAGGCCGGGCCTCCACCACCTGGCCGAGCAGGTCCAGGCTGCGGCGCGCGTGATGGAAGGCGTCGAGCGCTCGCCCCTCTCGCCAGGCGCGGCGGTTCTGCCCCAGCGCGGCGAAGCCCAGGCCCCGCTGCGCGGCGTGGAGCTCCGAGTCGAGGTCCAGGGCCTCTTCGTAGGCGTCCGTGGCCTCCGTGTACCGGCCCAGGGCATACAGGCAGTCCCCGCGCAGCGCATGGGCGTTGGCGTCCCACTGGTGGCGGATGAGGTAGTGGTCCACGGTGGCGAGCGCCTCGGACTTCTCGCCCGCGCGCAGAAGCTCGCGCGCGCGCGCCAGGCCGGGCGGGTCGCGGGTCTCGCGCTTGGGGCCCGACTTCCCGGAGCCGCCCAGCCATCCGGCCGGCCGCGAGAGCGCCGCGCGCGTGCGGTCCAGGACCCGGCCGCACCCTGTCAGGGCGAGGCTCAGCAATGCAGCGAAGAGCAGGACCGTGCGCATACATCCCTCTCGTGGGCAAGGGCGGAAGGCGTCCGGAAGACGCGCCTGGGGCCGGAAGCCCGTGCCATTGTACACGCCGCGGGGCCCGGCGCAACGGTGCGGGCTCATCCCATGCGCACGGGCGGGCGCTGGCGCGCGGGCAGAAGCGGGTCGTAGGTGAACCCCCGGGTCGCCCGGCGGAACTCGGCGCGCGCCGCGCGCAACAGCTTCGCGTCCGTGGCCAGGTCGAGCGCCAGCCCGGCGAGTATCTTGGCCGTCTGCCGCGCGCCGCGCAGGGCAAACGGGTGCACGCACTGGGCCGCGTACAGGCGGTGATGTGCCGGGGTGCCCTTGGCCACGATGGGCATGTTCAGCCGGATGAAGGGGGCCAGCCAGCTCACGTTGTCCTCGTCCGAGCTCGCGCGCTGCTGCGGGGGGAACTCGTCGCGGATGGACAGGTCGAAGCCCTGGTCGAGCCCGAGGTCGCGCACGCGGCGGCGGTCCCGGGTCGTGGCCCGCTGCGGGCCGAACAGGCGCAGGTTCTCCAGAAGCGCCTTGCCCAGCGTGACGTTGGGGAGCCGATGATACACCGCGGTGAGCACCCGCTTGCGCATGCGGGTCTCCGTGGCCATGGCCCCGGCCCGCGCGCAGGCCACGAGCCGCTCGTGCACCGCGTCCACCTCGCCGCGCGTGGCGGCGCGGATGTAGTACCACAGCTTCGCGTACTCGGGCACCACGTTGGGCGCGGTCCCGCCTGCGGGCAGCACCGAGTGGAGCCGCACGCTCTCGGGCAGGTGCTCGCGCAGGTAGTTGGCGGCCACGTCGGTGAGGATGGCCGCGTCCAGCGCGCTGCGGCCGGCCTCGGGCGCGAGCGCGGCGTGCGCGGTACGGCCCGAGAACTCGAAGACCAGGCTGTCGACCGCGTTGCCGCCGTGCAGGTGCACGGACGGCTCGGAGTGGGGGTGCCACGCGAGGCACGCGTCGAGCTCGGCGAACGCGCCGGCCCGGGCCATGTAGGGCTTGCCGACCACGGTCTCCTCGGCCGGGCACCCGTAGCAGACGACCGTGCCCGACAGCCCGCGCTCCTTCAGCAGCCGCGCGGCGGCCGCGGCCGCCCCGGCCGCCGCGGCGCCGAGCAGGTTGTGCCCGCACCCGTGCCCCCAGGCGCCCGGCCTGGGCCCGCAGTCGGGCAGGGCGTCGTACTCGGCCAGCACCCCGATGACCGGCCGGCCTCGGCCCGCCCAGGCGCGGAGCGCGGTGGGCATGTGCGGATACGGGCGCTCGACCCGGAACCCGCGGGCGGTCAGGAATTCCTCCACCGCCGCCGCGGAGCCGACCTCCTGCATGGGCGGCTCGGCGAGCGCGTGGATGCGCAGGGCCAGGGCCTCGGCCTCGCGCGCATCCGCGTCCACGGCCCGGGTGACGGCGCGCCTTTTGTCTGCGGGTCTCATGCGAAGGCTCCTTGTACGCAAGGGGTGCGCGGGCCGAAGACGCGCTCAGCTCGGCCGCGCGGCCGGGCCGTAGAACCGGTCCAGCCAGTCCTGGAGCGGCAGGGACCGGTAGCCCCGTTTGCGGGTGCGGTTGTACTCCTCGATGCGCGCGGCCTGCTCGTCGCTGACCACGGGATAGTAGGATTGGTAGTGCACGCGGTCGTGTTCGTCCACGCGCCGGGTGGCGATGAAGGGCACCTGGGCCACGCGCGCGAGCCAGCGCTTCAGGTGCGTGGCCGAGTTGAAGACTTCTTCGTTGAATGTGGCGTACCCGAGCCGCCCCTCCAGGGCCGCGGCCGAGCAGACCACGGTCGTGTTCGTAAGCAATCGCTCGATCGTGTAGTCCGCGCCTTCGTTCACGGCCTCGGACAGGCCCCAGGCGTCCAGGTATCGCCCGCGGGCGTCGCGGAAGAGCGACTTGGTGTCCAGGTCCACCAGGATCCACCGTTCCTCTTTCGGGTGCCAGTACTCGAGCAGGATGTGCCCGTTGTCCCAGTCGTTCCACGCGTCGAGGGTCAGGAACTCCGCGCGCCGCAGCCCGATGGGCAGCGGCTCCAGGATCGTCTGCACGGTCCCGTGCCAGGCCCCGCAGTTCACCGACAACCGGCCGCGCTTGAGCACGGCCAAACGATCGCAGTGCTTGCCCGTGCCTTGGTGTTCCTTGCCGTGGACCTGAAGCCGGGCCAGGGACGCGAAGAGGCGCAGGTCGTCGCCGCCGTAGCGGATGACGTTCGCCATGGCGCCCGCGGAGTAGTCGGCGAACACGTACAGGCCCTCGGCGTCCACGCGCCAGGTCCGCCCGCCGAAGCCCACGTCCAGGTCTTCGGTGACGATCAGCGGCGCCTCGGCCGCGTCCGGCACATCCGCCGCGGAGAACGTACGCGGCCCGAGCGCCACGACGGTGTCGCCCTCGTACCGCTTGGCCAGCACATAGGGGTCCATACGCACGCTCCCGGAGTCAGTAGGCGCCGTACTCGCGCGCCGCGTCGAACAGGGCGACCAGATTCTCGGGCGGGACCTCGGGCTGGATGTTGTGGACCGTGTTGAACACGTATCCGCCCCCGGGCTTGAACGCGGTCAGGTTGTCGCGCGCGCTTGCGCGCACCTCGTCGGGCGTGCCGCGCGGCAGCACCCCCTGGGTGTCCACGCCCCCGCCCCAGAAGGAGACGACGTCGCCGAAGTCGCGCTTCAGGCCCTCGGGCTCCATGCCCGCGGCGCGGATGTGCACGGGGTTGAGGATGTCCACGCCCATGTCCACGAAGTCCGGCAGGAACGGGCGCACGTTGCCGCACGAGTGGAACAGGATGTACGCGCGCGTGTCCGCGTCGCGCCCGTCGACCACCCGCTCGCGCAGGAACCCGAGCAGCGTGCGCAGCCGCGGCGCGATCAGGCCCCGGAAGGTCTCCAGGCCCACGAGCTGGCTCTCCTGCGTGCCGTAGTCGTCGGCCTCCATGACCACGTCCACCACGTCGCCGAGCGCCTCGAGCGCCGGGCCCCAGAACGCGAGCTTGAGTTCGAGCACCTTGTCGAGCACGGCGGCCGCGGCCTCGGGGTCGGCCAGCAGGTCGCAGAGAAAGTCCTCCATGCCCCGCAGCCGCTGGCCCATCTCGAAGAGCCCCGCGCACAGGCCCTTGAGCACCACGGCCCGGCCTTCGGCGCGGAAGGCGAGCGCCTGCTCGCGCAGCCCGGCCCAGCGCGCCGGGTCGCCCGCGTTGGGCCAGGGGTGGGCCGCGAACGCGTCCCAGTCGAACGTGGCGCCGGAAAGGGGCGCGCGGTCGAGCTCCCACCAGGGCGCGCCGGGCCGCTTGCGGTGGGTGAGGCCCCAGTCGTCGGTGTACACCAGGTCCTCGCCGTCCGGCTCGCCGCGCACGTTCCAGTTCGCATAGGTGCGCGGGAAGAGCCCCCGCGTGTCCACCCCCAGCCGGTCGAGGAGCTCCGTGGACGGCAGGGCCACGCCCTGGAGCTCATCGGCGTACACCAGGGGCTCGGGGTCCAGGCCCAGGTGCGTGCACAGGTTGCGGTACGCGGTGGCGTGGATGCCGGTGACCTGGGTGCTTCCGAGGTCGATGGGCACCCGGTCGGGCTCGCGGTGCGTCAGGGCGGCGCGCACGCGTTCGCGCGAGGTCATGGAGGTTCTCCGCAGGCGGGCGTCAGTCGGAGCGCCAGAATCGCCACCACGGCCCGCCGCGGGCCGGCTCGTTGGCCGGGGAGGTCGTGTCGAGCGCCCGCTCCTCGCGCGCCTGGGCAAGCTCCTCCGGGGTGACGCCCTTGCGCGGCACGTCCTGGTCCGTGGCCGGATCGTACACGGTCATGCCGCACACATGGGTCTCGGGGCTGGCCACCCGCTCGCCGCACCGGTCGCACCACCAGATGCGCTCGCCGCCCGCGCTGCGGCCGAGCACGCGGGTGATGCACCCGGCGGACGCGAGCACGAGCGCGAGCACGGCCAGGGCGAGCGCACCGTGCACAAGGGCCCTAGGTCCACGCATGGGGTCTCTCCTTGCCGGGGCGCGGGCCCTGGGGTCGACAGCCCGCGCCGACCGAGCCATTGTAGGCGCGCCCGCCGCGGCAAGTCAAGGCAGGGCGCCCCCTTGACCCGCGCCCTAGCGGGGCGCACACTGGGCGGTGACGCGCGGGCCAAGGGAGACCGGCCATGGGATTTCGCTGCGGCATCGTGGGCCTGCCCAACGCGGGCAAGTCCACCATCTTCAACGCGCTCACCGCGGCCGGCGCGCCGCAGGAGGCGTTCCCCTTCTGCACGGTGGAGCCCAACCGCCATGCGGTGGCCGTGCCCGACGAGCGCCTGGACGCGCTCGCGGCCCTGTACAAGCCGCAGAAGGTCGTGCCTACGACGCTCGAGATCGTGGACATCGCGGGCCTGGTGCAGGGCGCCAGCCGCGGCGAAGGCCTGGGCAACCAGTTCCTGGGCCACATCAAGGACGTGGACGCGGTCTTGCACGTGGTCCGCTGCTTCCGGGACGAGAACGTGGCCCACCCGCACGGCCGGGTGGACCCGGTCGAGGACGCGCAGGTCGTGGACCTCGAGCTCGTGCTGCGCGACGCGCAGACGGTGGCCAACAAGCGCGACCGGCTGCACAAGCGCGCGCACAGCGACAAGTCCGTGCGCGAGGAGCTCGCCGAGGTCGAGCGCGTGCTCGCCGACCTGGAGGCGGGCGTGCCCGCGCGTCGGCAGGACCTCTCGGACGCCGCGCGCGGCGCGGTGGCCGACTGCATGCTGCTGACGGACAAGCCCGTCCTGTACGTCGCGAACGTCAGCGAAGACCAGGTCGGCGACGAGGCGGCCGTGGCGCCCGTGCGCGAGCTCGCCCGCGCGCAGGGCGCCGGGCTCGTGGTCGTGGCCGGCCGCGCCGAGGCCGAGGTCAGCGAGCTCGACCCCGGGGAGCGCGGCCCCTTCCTGGAGGCCCTGGGCCTGGGCGAGAGCTCGCTGGGGCGGCTCATCCGCGCGGGGTACGAGCTGTTGGGGTTGGTCACCATGTTCACCGTGCTCTCGAACGAAGTGCGCGCCTGGACCCTGCCCGCCCGGACCCCGGTGCCCCAGGCCGCGGGCCGGATCCACACGGACATGGAGCAGGGGTTCATCCGCGCGGAGGTGGTCCCGGTCCGGGAGCTCCTGGACCTGGGCGGCGAGGCCGCCGCGCGCGGCGCGGGCAAGATCCGCACCGAGGGCAAGGATTACCGCGTGCAGGACGGGGACGTGGTGCGCATCCGGTTTCGCGCCTAGGCTCGGCCACCCATCCTTCGCGCGCCTGTTCACAGAAACCGGGTGACGCGCGCCCGCGGCCGTGGTACAATACCGGTCTGCGCGTGCGGGCCGCAGAGGCCCCCACCGACACAGAACCGTGCACATGCCGTCTGGTTCCAAGGAGCGACGGATGTCCCTTATGCAACGCGCGCGCGCCGGGGAGGTCCCGGGCCGCGTGCGACAGACCGCTGCCGCGGAGAACGTAGACGCGGATGCCCTGCGCGAGGGCCTGGCCCAGGGGACCGTGTGCCTGCCCTGGAGCCAAGGCCATGCGCTGGAGAAGCCCTGCGCCATCGGCGCGGGCCTGCGCGTGAAGGTGAACGCCAACCTGGGCACCTCGCGCGACTTGTGCGACGTAGAGGCCGAGCTCGACAAGCTGCGCACGGCCCTGGAGGTGGGCGCGGACACGGTCATGGACCTGTCCACGGGCGGGGACCTGCGGGCGGTGCGCGCGGCCGTGCGCGAGCACTGCCCCGTGCCCCTGGGCACGGTGCCCATCTACGAACTCGTGAGCGCGCTCTTGGCCGAGGGCCGCGCGCCCCGCGAGATGACCGGGGACGACATGCTGGAGGTCGTGCGCCGCCACGCCGAGGACGGGGTGGACTTCGTGACCGTGCACTGCGGGGTGACCCGCCGCGGCGTGGAGCACCTGCTCAACCGCCGCCGCATCGGCGGGGTGGTCAGCCGCGGCGGCTCGATCCTGGCGAACTGGATGCGACTGCACGACCGGGAGAACCCGTACTACGAGCGGTTCGACGACCTGCTGGCCATCGCGCGCGAGCACGACCTGACCCTGAGCCTCGGCGACGGGCTGCGGCCCGGGGCCCTGGCCGACGCGGGCGACCGGGGGCAGATGGAGGAACTCTACGTCCTGGGCGAGCTGGTGCTGCGCGCGCGCGAGGCGGGCGTGCAGGCCATGGTCGAGGGGCCGGGGCACGTGCCCCTGTCCGACGTGCAGGCCCAGGTGCGCATGGAAAAGGTGGTCTGCCACAACGCGCCCTTCTACGTGCTCGGGCCGCTGGTGACCGACGTGGCCGCGGGCTACGACCACATCTCCGGCGCCATCGGCGGGGCGCTGGCGGCCTGGTCGGGCGCGGACTTCCTGTGTTACCTCACCCCGGCCGAGCACCTGCGCCTGCCCACGGTCGAGGACGTGCGCGCCGGGGTGGTGGCCACCCGCATCGCCGCGCACGCCGCGGACCTGGCCCGGGGGCTGGCGCACGCGCGGGACTGGGACGACGCCATGAGCCGCGCGCGCAAGGCCCGCGACTGGGACGCCCAGGCGGCCCTGGCCATGGACCCGCGCACGGCCCAGGCCCGGCGAAGCGAGGCCATGCCCGCGGACGGTTCGGTATGCAGCATGTGCAGCGAGATGTGCGCCCTGAAGGGCGACGACGGCCTGTAGACGAGGAAAGGACCCACCATGCCCGACCTGCGGGAGAGGTATGCGCGCGACATCGAGGAACTCTCGGCCACGAGCCGCCGCACGGCAGAGCTCGGATTCGTGTCCAGCCAGGGCGGCAACATCTCCGCGCGCATCGACGACAACGTGCTGGCCATCACGCCCACCAAAGTGCCCAAGTCCCGGGTCATGCCCGACGACGTGGTTCTGATCGACGGTGCGGGCAAGGTGCTCTCCGCGCAGAACGGCCGCCGCCCCACGGGCGAGACCCCGCTGCACGTGCACCTGCTCGCCCAGCGCCCGGACATCAGCGGCCTCGTGCACGCGCACCCGCCCGTGTTGACCGGGTTCGCCATCGCCGGGTCCGAGTACATGGCCCGGCCCGTGCTGCCCGAGCCCACCATGGAGGTGGGGCCCATGGCGCTGTTGGACTATGCGGAGCCGCTCACCGACGCCCTGGCGCACACGTTCGACAAGGCCCTGCAACGCCACAACGCGTTCCTCATGCGCAACCACGGGGTGCTGGTCATGAGCCACGAGGGCCCCGCCCGCGCGCTCGAGCTTTTGGAGATGCTCGAAGCCCAGGGCGCGAGCATCGTCACCGCGCTCCAGCTGGGCGAAGTGCACGAGCTCTCTCGCCGGGACGTGGAGGACCTCAACAACACCATGCGCACCCGCGACTGTCCCTACCCGGGTGCGGCGGGCGTGGTCGATGACCTCGCGGACCTGTATTTTTGAGGCCGTGCACGAGATCGGCGCCCGCGGACCTCGACACGCAATCCCCTACAGTCGGCCCCGGGCGCCAACCGGGTCCGGGAAGGGGCCGATTTCCTTCTTGCCAGGACGGGGTGGTCTGGGGTAGAGTCAGGGACTTGCTTATCCGTAGCGCGCACCAGCAGGGAGACGGGCCGTGACCGACAACGAGCGCAACGACAAAGACAAGGACGAGGGCTTTCGGGCCAAGGAGTGGCTTATGTACCGCCCGGATATCAAGGTCCTCGACTGCACCATCCGCGACGGCGGCCTGATGAACGACCACGGGTTCGAGGACGACGTGGTCCGCCGCGTGTACCGGACCTGCGTCGAGGCGGGCGTGGACTACATGGAGTTCGGGTACAAGGCGTCCAAGCGCCTGTTCAGCCGAGACGAGTACGGGGCGTGGAAGTTCTGCGACGAGGACGACATCCGACGCATCGTGGACGAGAATCCCACGGACCTGAAGCTCTCGGTCATGGCCGACGCGGAGCGCACCGACTACCACGAAGACATTCTGCCCAAGGACCAGAGCGTGCTGGACATGATCCGCGTGGCCGCGTACATCCACCAGATTCCCACGGCGCTGGACATGATCAAGGACGCGCACGACAAGGGGTACGAGACGACCTTGAACCTCATGGCCGTGAGCGCCGTGCCAGAGAGCGAGCTCGACACCGCGGTGGAGGTGCTCGCTGAGTCGGAGGTGGGCACGATCTACCTGGTCGACAGCTTCGGGGCCCTGTACAGCGAGCAGGTGCGCGCGATCATCCAGAAGTACCTCGACGCCACCAAGCCCGTGGGCAAGCAGGTGGGCATGCACGCGCACAACAACCGGCAGCTCGCCTTCGCCAACACGATCGAGGCGCTTATCACGGGCGCGAGCATGCTCGACGGCAGCATCGCCGGCCTGGGCCGCGGCGCGGGCAACTGTCCCATGGAGCTGTTGCTCGGATTTCTGCACAATCCGAAGTTCCGCCTTCGGCCGGTCCTGGCGTGCATCCAGGAGGTGCTCGAACCCCTGCGCGAGGACCTGCGCTGGGGGTACGACCTGCCGTACATGATCACGGGGCAATTGAACCAGCACCCGCGTCCGGCCATGAAGTTCAATGCGGGCGAGGACCGCGAGGATATCCTCAGCTTCTACGATTCCATGGTCGAGGAAGAGTAGGCCACGGACGCAACGCGCGCCTACAGCCCCAACAGCCGCGCCGCGGTCCCGCCCATGATGGCCCGGCGCAGGTCCTCGGGCACGCGGTGCAGGTCGAACGCGCGCTCGATGTGCCCGAGCTGAACGCGCATCCTGTCCTCCACGATCGCGCCCTCCGCGCCCCACAGCATCTTGCGCAGGGCCTCGGTGTGCCAGGTCACGCCCTCGGGGATGCCCTGGGCGCAGGTGTCGAAATACAGGTTCTCGCGCGCGATCATGACCGCCTGGGCGAGCTCGTGGTGCCAGGGGATGAGCCCGCCCATGTGCGCGCCCACGAACACGCCCTCGGGCACCCTGCGCGCGATGCGTTCGAGCAGGGGCGAGGCTTCGTAGTTCCAGGCCGGCAGGCCGTGGCGGTCGCGGTACATGGTGGTGTGGAACAGGACCGGCATCCGGTGCGCGGCCGCGCGTTCGTAGATGGGCAGGAACTTGTCGTCGTCGAGATACGCGCCCGGCGCCTGGATCTTGATGCCCCGGTACCCGTGTTCCGCGTACCAGTCCACCCGGTCCGCGCCGTCCGGGATCGCGTCGACGTGCTCGCGCCAGCCGTCCCCGACGGTCGTGCGGTAGTAGGGGGGCAGCTCCCGCGCGTCGTTCTCCCGCAGGTAGTCGGGCAGGCCCGGGAACAGGAACCCGAACCCGATGAGCCGGTCTGCGTGCTCATGCAGGATCCGGGTGAAGGTCGCGGGCTCCTCCTGCGCGAACACGGGCCACCCCGAGGAGATGCAGGCCCGGTCCACGCCGCACGCGTCCATGGTGCGCAGGAGCACGTCCACGGGCGGCGTGCCCGCGTGCTCGGGGTGAGCCGCGTCCCAGGCCTCGGCCGCGGGCAGGTGCATGTGCCAGTTGATGATCATGGGTCTTTCCTCTCTCGATGGGTGCCCGGCCGCTGGGCGCGGGCTAAAGCGACACCAGCCCCAACAGCCGCGCCGCGGTCTCGCCCATAATGGCCCGGCGCAGGTCCGAGGGCACGTCGTGCGCGTCCAAGTCGTGCTCGATGCGCGCGAGCTCCCGGCGCATCCGGTCCTCCAGGATGCCGAACTCGTCGCCCCACAGCACCTTTTCCAGGGCCTCGGGCTGCCAGGTCATGCCTTCGGGGATGCCCCGGCCGCACGTGTCGAAGTACAGGTTCTCGCGCGCGATCATGAGCGCCTGCGCAAGTTCGTAGTGCCAGGTGTAGTACAGCCCGCCCATGTGCGCGCCCACGAACGTGCCGTGGGGCACCTTGCGCGCGATGCGTTCCAGCAGGGGCGGGGCCTCGTAGTTCCAGGCCTGCATCCCCTTGGGCGGTTGATACAGGGTGGTGTGGAACAGAACCGGCATCCGGTGCGCGGCCGCGCGCTCGTAGATGGGCAGCAGCTTGTCGTCGTCGAGATACGTGCCCGGCACCTGGATCTTGATGCCCCGGTACCCGTCCTCCGCATACCGGTCGACCCGGTCCGGGCCGTCGGGGATCGCGCCGATGTGCTTGCGCCAGCCGTCGCGGATGGTGTTGCGGTAGTGCGGCGGCAGCTCGCGCGCGTTGGTCTCGCGCAGGTAGTCGGGCAGGCCCGGGAACAGAAACCCGAACCCGATGAGCCGGTCCGCGTGCTCATGCAGGATCCGGGTAAAGGCCGCGGGCTCCTCCTGGCCGAAGAGCGGCCACCCGGTCGAGATGCACGTCCAGTCGATGCCGCACGCGTCCATGGTGCGTAGGAGCGCGTCCACGGGCGGCGTGCCCGCAAGCTCGGGATGCGCCGCAGCCCACCGGTCCGCCGCGGGCAGGTGCATGTGCCAGTTGACGATCACGAACTCTGCCTCCTCGGTGCGCGTCGCTCAGCCGAACTTGCGCGTGGCCGTGTACTCGGGGTACCGCTTCGCGCCCTCGAGTTTGAGGAGCACCGCCATGGCGTACGAGCTCGTGCGCAGGTGCACCACGGTGCGCGGCAGGGCCACCCACGGGGACAGGCACCAGAACGCGCCGCGGACCTTGTCGCTTCGGTGGTTGCGCACCTGTAGGGCGAGCAGGTGCTCCACGGCCCGGTCGATCGCGTCCGCGTACACCGGGCGGCCGAGCACGGTCTGCATGTCCAGCATCTCGATCGGCAGCGTCGCGCTCGCGGCCTTGACCGGCGGATCGCCGAAGGACCCGTCCCGGTTCTGCACGCTCGCCGCCCAGTCCAGGTACCGGCGCGCCGCGTCGCGGTACCGGTCGTCGCCCGTGACCTTGTACGCCTTGATGAGCGCCAGGGACGCGAAGTCGTCGTTGTACCGGTGGCGGTGCTGCTCCTGGCCGGCCAGGCCCACGACGTCCAGCTTCTTGTCCAGGTCACGCAGCACCACCAGCGACCCGTCCTCGAGCATGAACTTGTCGATGAACGTGTCGAGCGCGGGCAGCGCGATGTCGTTGAGCCAGGTCTTCTGGCCGGTGGCCTCGTACAGCTCCAGGAACAGGTTCATGCTCCCGCCGTGCGCGGAGAATCCGCCCCAGGTGGGGCCCGCCTTGCGCTTCCAGGCCTGCATGCCGCCGGGCGCGTCGGGCCGCGGTTCGAGCATGTAGCCGCGAGCCGGGAACCGGTTGCGGAAGCCGTGGCGCTTGAGCCACCCCGCGAACGCGACCGCGCGGTCCAGGAGCTCGTCGTCCTTGAGCGCCCGGCTCAGGTGCAGCATGGCCCACCCGCCCGTGCACGCGTCGCGCACGTTGCTCTCCACGGTCTGGGGCGTGACCTCGCGGAAGAACCCGTGATGGGGATGGCTTGAACAGTAGATCTGCAGGGTCTTCAGGTACCCGGCCGCCAGGCGCGCGGCCTCCCAATACTCGTGCTTGCCGGTGCGCCGGTGCAGCATCAAGAGAGACAGCGCCGTTGTGGCGGTGTTCCACACCGTGCTGTAGCAGTACCGCTCGCGCTTGCGCGCGCCGGGAAAATACCCCACGGAGCTCGGGCCCTTGCGGAACCGGGTGAAGTACTGCATCAGGAACCGGCCGCAGTTCGCGTCGTCGCGGCGGGTGACCTGGTTGCGCAGGACCCAGTCCGCGCACGCGCGCGCCGCGGGCAGGCATCGCTTGCGCAACTGAGCGGGCGGCTGGTGCGTGGCCATGGCGGTCTCCTCTCTTTCGTGTCGGTGTCGGGTACGCGCCGGTCCCGGCCGGCGCAGGGATATCAGAGCCTCACAAGCTCCACGGCCCGGCCGCGCGCGCCCAGGGTCTCGCCCACGAGCACCACGGCGCCGAGCACGCCCTCCACGGACAGGACCCAGTCCAGGGCGGCCTCCACGTGTTCGGCGCGGGCGACACGGTTGCCGAGCGCCGTGGCCGCGGCGTCGGCGAGCGCCGCGTCGGGGCCCAGCACCGTGGCCGCGTCCGCCTTGCCCAGGGACAGGCTGGGCCCGACCGTGCCCGAGCTTGTGCACACGGCCACGGGCGAGAGCTCGGGTCCGATGCGCAGGCCCACGCGCAGAGACAGGGGCGCCTGTCCCGCGTACAGGGCGAGGACGCGCTCCTGGTCCGTGGCCAGGAACACGTCGCCGCCGTTCTCCACGATCACCTGGCGGGTCTGTGGCAACAGCGCGCGGCCCACCGCCTCGGCCACGGCGCCGGCCACCGCGGCCATGGGTCCGGTGCCCGCGGCTCGCCCGGCGCGCACCATGGCCCGCACGGGCGCGGGCCAGGCCTCCGACAGGTGCGGGTACGGCTCGAGCGTGGCGGCGAAGTCCGGGTGCTCGGCGATGAACGCCTCGATCGTTGCGCGCACGTCGCGCACGGCCGCATGGGCCGCAGCGGTGAGGTCGCGCTCTGCAGCGATTTGCAGATCGGTCTCGGCCACGCGGACCTCGAAGGTGGTCAACCCCTCGGCGGCGACCAGGCGCCGGTAGGTGCGCGGCTCGTACATCGCTCTTCCCTTGCGCGGCGAAGACGTCAGAGTAGGCGGCAGTCGCGGGACGGTCAAAGGAAAACATGCCCCGGCGGAGGCGCACGGGCGCGGACGGGCGGGCCTCCGTTACCCGCGCACGATCCGGTCGATGGCGCGCACGGTCGCAAGCAGGGACGCGAGCGCGTCCAGGCCGAGCATGTTCGGGCCGTCGCACAGCGCCTCGTCGGGCCGGTCGTGGACCTCCAGGAACAGGCCGTCGATCCCCGCGCCCGTAGCCGCGCGGGCCAGCGCCGCGACGTGCTCGCGCTCGCCGCCGCTCGCCTCGCCCCGGCCGCCGGGCAGCTGCACGCTGTGCGTGGCGTCGAACACCACGGGCACGCCCAGCGCGCGGATGCGGCCCAGGCCGCGCATGTCCACGACCAGGTTGTTGTACCCGAACGTGGTGCCGCGCTCGGTGACGAGCACGTCCTCGTTGCCCGTGCTGCGGACCTTGTCCACCGCGCCGCCCATGTCCCAGGGCGCGAGGAACTGGCCTTTCTTCACGGCCACGGGCTTGCCCGTGCGCCCCGCGGCGAGCAAGAGGTCGGTCTGGCGGCACAGGAACGCGGGCACCTGCACCGCGTCGAGCACGCGGCCTGCGGCGGCCGCCTCGGCCGGGCTGTGCACGTCCGAGAGTACGGGCACGCCCATCTCCGTGCGCACGCGGGCCAGGATGCGCAGGCCCTCGTCCAGTCCGGGGCCGCGGAAGCTGTGCAGGGACGTGCGGTTGGCCTTGTCGTAGGAGGCCTTGAACACGAACCCGATTCCGGCCTCTCGGGCGAGCTCGGCCAGGGCCCGGGCCATGGTCAGGCAATGGTCCTCGGACTCGATCACGCACGGACCGGCGATCAGCGCCACGGCCGCGCCCTCGCCGAAGGGCACGTCGCCGATGCGCACCTCGCGCACGTCGGGCAGCATGGCTCAGCCTCCCAAAGCTTCGGGCCGGGCGAAGTACGCGCCGACCGCGCGCAGAAGCGGCTCGCGGAAAAAGAGCGCGCACGCCGCGCCCGCGCACAGGTAGGGTCCGTAGGGCATCAGGCTCTCGCCCGTGCGCACCTTCTGCACCAGGCCCACCACCGCGCCCAGGAGCGTGCCCAGCGCGAAGGCGAGCAGCACCCCTGTCCACCCCAGGAACGCCCCCAGGAAGGCCATGAGCTTCACGTCGCCGAACCCGATGGCCGTGGTGATGTCCGGGTCGCGCTTGCGCAGCTCCTCGATCTTGTGCCGGTAGGCCAGGGTCCCGACGACGAGCACGAGCCCCATGAGCCCTGCGCCCAAGAGCGCGCCCAGCCCGCCCGCGAGCAGCCCGTTGAACCGCGCGCCCGCGGCCGGGAACCAGAGCCTGGCCGACGGACCGAAGTGCAGGCCCGGGAGGAGGTAGCTCGCGGCCAGGCCCACGGCCAGGCCCTGGTAGTTGAGCGCGTCCGGGATCTCGGTGAGGTCCCAGTCGATGAAGCTGACGGCCACCAGCGTGCTCAGGAACCACGCCACGGCGATGAGCGTACCGATGCGCGCGAACGCGCCCTCGTACGCGAGGGCCGCGAAGTGCCAGCCCGCCGCGGCCCACAACAGGCCGTTGAGGAGCTCCACCGCCGGGTAGCGCAGGCTCACCCGCCGGCCGCACCCCCGGCACCGCCCGCGCTGGAAGAGCCAGCTGAGCACCGGGACGTTCTCGGCCGCGGACAGGGCCCGCCCGCACGCGGGGCACCGGCTACCCGGGTGCACGATGCTCACCCCGCGCGGCAGCCGGTAGATGACCACGTTCAGGAAGCTGCCCACGCACAGCCCGAACAGGAACAGGACCACGGCATAGGCGAGCTGAGGCGGCATGCGGCGTCCCCGGGGCGCGGGCCGGTCAGACCCGGACCATGCGCACGTTCTTCACGTCGGGCAGCTTTTCCAGGGTGCGGAGGATGTCCGGGGCGATGGTGTCCGCGTCACAGCGCACCAGGCTCAGGGCCTGCCCGCGGCGGCTGCCCCAGCTGATGCCGGAGATGTTGATCCGCGCGTCGCCCAGCACCGTGCCCACCGCGCCCACGACGCCCGGCCGGTCTACGTTGCGGATCAACAGCAGCGTTCCCTCGGGCGGGAGCTCCAGGCGGAAGTCGTCGATCATCACCAGCCACGGGCTGCGCCGGCCCAGGATCGTGCCTTCGAACGTGTGTGCGCCGCCGGTGGCCTGGGCCTCCACGCGCAGGAGCGCGCGGAAGTCGCGCGCGGTCTCGGTGGTGGTCACGCGGATGTCGATGCCACGTTGGCGCGCGAGCATCGGGGCGTTGACCGGGTTGACGTCCTCCTCGAAGCATCGCATCAGCCCGGTGGTCAGTTCGTTGGTCACCCCGCGCAGGTCGCGGTCGGCGATCTCGCCCGCGTAGGTGACCGACACCACCTCGAGCTGTCCCTCCACGAGCTGCCCGGCCAACCGGCCCAGGCGCAGGGCCAGCTCCCCGTAGGGCGCGAGTTCGGTGGCCTCCTGGCGGGACAGGGCCGGGTAGTTGAGCGCGGAGCGGACCTCCCCGTTCTTGAGCGCGTCGATGAGCTGCCGGGCCGCGTCCACGGCCACGCCGACCTGGGCCTCTTTGGTGCTCGCGCCCAGGTGCGGGGTGCACAGCACCCTGTCGTGCTCGACCAGGCGGCGGTCCTCCGGTGGCTCGACCGTGTACACGTCCAGGGCTGCGCCCGCGACCTTGCCGCTCTCCAGCGCCTCGAACAGGGCCTGCTCGTCGATGATGCCGCCGCGCGCGCCGTTGACCACCCGCACGCCGTCCTTCATGCGCGCGAACTCCGCCGCGCCGATGATCCCGCGGGTGTCGTCGTTGAGCGGCGTGTGCACGGTCAGGAAGTCGACCTGCGGCACGAGCTCGTCCACGGACTTGCACACCGTGATGCCCAGCTGCTCGGCGCGCTCTTCGCTCAGGAACGGGTCGTACCCGAGCACGCGCATGTTGAACGCGCGGCACCGCTTGGCCACCTCGCACCCGATGCGGCCCAGGCCCAGGATGCCGATGGTCTTGCCGTTGAGTTCCACGCCCTGGAAGCTCTTCTTGTCCCAGGTGCCCGCCTTGAGTTTGGCGCAGGCCGGCGCGATGTTGCGGCACAGGGCCAACAGAAGCGCCACGGCGAGCTCGGCCGTGGAGATCGTGTTCCCGCCCGGGGTGTTCATGACGAGCGTCCCCTGGCGGGTGGCCGCGTCCACGTCCACGTTGTCCACGCCCACGCCCGCGCGCACGATGGCCCGCAGCTCGGGCGCCGCGGAGAGGACCTCGGCGGGCAGCTTGGTCGCCGACCGCACGATGATCGCGTCGTGCTTGGCGAGCTCCTTCTTGAGGTCCTCGGGCGCGAGGCCGGTGTTCACGGTCACCTCCAGGCCCGGCTCGGCCTCCAGGATCTCGAGCCCGTCCTGGGCCAGCTTGTCGCTGACCAGGACGCGAATGGGTCGGTCGTTCATGCGTGCGGCCTCCTTGCTGAGCGGGCGGCAGGCGAATGCGCCGCGCACGCGATCATAGCCCGCGCGGCGGGACGGTCAAGGCCGAAAGGACTGCGGGGCCTGCGCGGGGGCGCGATGCGCCGCGCGCGAGGTAACCACCACGTGCACGCCCAGATCGTGCGCCTCGCAGGGCAGGGCCTCGAAGATCTGCTCCGCGTACGCAAAGGCGATGCGCGTGGCCGGACAGCGCGCCAGGAACCGGTCGTAGTACCCCCCGCCCCGGCCCACGCGCGCGCCCTGCGCGGTGAAGGCGCGCCCGGGCACGAGCACCGCGTCCAGGGCAGCCGCGGCCACCCGGGGCGCGCGGGCCGAGGGCTCGCGCAGTCCGTAGTGGCCGGGCGCGAGCTCGGTGGCCGGATCGCGGACCGCATGGGCGGTGAGCCGATGGGTGAGGGGATGCACGCGCGCGAAGGCGAGGCGGTTGCCCTGCGCGCGCAGCGTCTCGATCAGGGGCCAGAGGTCCACCTCGTCGAGCAGGGGCGCGTAGGCGAGGATCGTGCGCGCGCCGCGCAGCTCCGGGAGGTCATGCGCGCGGGCGCGGATGCGCCGGTCGCGCTCGGCGCGCTGTTCGGGCGAGAGGACGTCCAGGCGGGCGGCCACCGCGGCCCGGACGCGGGCCTTGTCGGCCAGAGCTTGCGCGTGCAGCGCGTCGGTCATGCGGACTCCCTGGCGAGGGGCGATACATGGGCCGGCCCGCACGGAGGTCCGCGAGCGGATCGCGAGAACCGGGCCCTGGAAAGGTGAAAAGGTGGATCTCCGCCTGTTGCCGTGTGAGAGGATTCTCTGAACCCTGAAGTCCAGGTGGGTGCCGTACCGCGAGCGGGTCTCGTCCCCCTGCAGGGGCGTGAGGCCGCACTCGGGATCGGGCTCCTCCGGTCAGGCGTGTTGGAGATCGGAAGAGC
>Ga0180432_10003331_pt1 | contig 23048 bp, 16 predicted proteins | sample SS_ome_10_FD_132414 | JGI IMG/M metagenome (GOLD analysis project Ga0180432, IMG submission 132414) | Hypersaline lake sediment archaeal communities from the Salton Sea, California, USA - SS_1_MS_2 metaG | ecosystem: Environmental > Aquatic > Non-marine Saline and Alkaline > Hypersaline >...
CCGCCCCTCCCAGCGGCGGGAAGAAGTAGGCAACGATCAGGACTCGGCGCGGCATCACTCACACGGGACCAGGTCGAGGACGGCGATCTGCCCCGTGAGCCAGCCTTGGGGCGTGGAGACGCGCACCACGTACAGGCCGGGTGCGACCGGATTGCCGTCGAGATCGGTCCCGTCCCAGAAGGGCTCCTGCTCGAAGATGCCGGAGAATCTCCCCACCACCTGCCCCGCCACATCGACGACCACCCCCTCGGTCGCCTTGCCCGGCAGGGCGACGAACTGGGCCGCTACGCCGCAGGCGGGATTCAGCGGGTTGGGAAAGACGTGGACCTCTTCGAAGCGCGTCGAGTCGGGCAGCTGCTGGGGAACGTAGTGGGAAATGCCCCTCGAGGTACCGACCCAGAGATCCCGTCCCCCCGCCCCCACGGCCAGGGTCAGCGCATCGGCATTGACCAGGTCGGGGGTCGTCTGGGTCTCGTAGGTCCATCCGCCCGTGATCTCGCGGGCCATGCGGGTGACCCCCTGGTCGCGGATAGCGATCCAGGCTGCTCCGTCTTCGGTAAGCGCGATATCGCTGATCTGGATTCCCGGCAGCCCCCAGGTGCTCTGCCCGAATGCGGACCACTCCGAATCCTCCCACAGGGAGAGGCCGAGATCGGTTCCCACCCAGAGCTGGTCCGATCCGCCAGCCAAGGCCGTGATCCGATCGCCGATGAGATCTCCCCCCTCGGCGTCGAAGTGACTCCAGCCGCTCGGGGTCGTGCTGGGTCTGCCATCCGATCCGAGCCGACAAAGGGACAGCCCGTTGCTCGCGTAGCCGATCCAGAGGTCGGAACCATCGGCCAGGAGGGCAGCGATCGCGTTCGACCGCAGCTGACCTCCCGTCTCCTCGACACCAAAGGTCTCGATCGTCTGTGACGCGCGGTTCCAGCGGAAGAGACCCTGGACGACATCGGGATGTTCATCCGGAGATCCGTGATTGCTTGCGAACCAGAGATTGCCCCACCCGTCGCGCGCCGAGTCCCAGATGTTGAAGGCGTCATCGAGGACCGTGATCGTCTCTTCCCCGTACTCCCAATGATCGAGGCGGCAGAGATCGCTCAGGTCGTTGCAGCAGCAGTGCCCAACCCACACCTGATCCTCCTCGACTCGCAGATCGAAGACCCAGGCGTTGGTGAGCGGGGAGTTCAAGTGGTTGTGCACCGACCAGAGGCCCGCCTCGCGCACGACCAAGCGCCAGCCGCGGCCCCGCTCCTGGGCCGCCGCCCAGAGACGATCCTGATCGTCGACCGTCAGCGCCGGGTACGTTTGCACCAGGTGGGGCCCGTTGTGGAGGTGCTGGGTCCACTCACCCTCGGCGTATTCCCAGAGACCGAAGGCGTCGTAGTGCTGCAGGGCGGCGCCGTCCCACGTGGAGGTCGCTCCCGCCCAGACGATCCCATCGGGCCCTTCGGCCACGCAGCTCGCCTCGATCTCTTGGGTGCCCCCGAGCCGCTCCCACGACTCCTCCCCAGCATTCAGTACGTAGACGCCGCCGCTCACCCCCGTCAGCGCTGCCAGCAAGCGTTGGTCGCCAGCGTAGAGATCGCGCACCTGGCCCATCCCCTCGAGCCCGGCGTCGGCATTTTCCCAGGCGTCCTCGTTCCAGACCACGATCCCCTGCACCGTCGCGCAGTAGATCCGGTCCTGCCACATCACCAGTCCGGTGGCGTCGGCGAAGTGCGAGCCCTGGGTCGGGAAGCCGTCGGTGAGAATCTCCCACTCCCCGGTGGCGAAGCTGTACCGGGCAACCCCGGCGTCCCCCTCCGCCTTGCGCGAACGGGTGCCGAACCAAAGGGCGCCGTCGTGATGGATGCCGGCCGAGACATCCCAAGATGGAAGCCCGCAGGGATCGATCCCCTCCTCGCACCCCAGCTGCAGGTCCCCGTCACGGAGGGCGAAAACGCCCCCCACCGATCCGATGAGCCGCCAGGGCGGATCCTCGCGCAGGAAGAGGATCTCGTTGGTGGCCATCGGCCACTCGGAGGCCATGAGGCTCGTGTGGTTGAACCAGATGCCGCTGGCGGGATCGACGACCGAGACCCCCTCTTGCTGGGTCCCGAAGGCGATGCTGCCGTCCTCCAGCGCGGTGACCGAAACCAGCGAGTCACTGCTGAGCTCGTCCCCCGTCCGGTGCCACGTGCGAAAATCGGCCCGATCGAAGTCGAAGAGGAGCACTCCCCCGTTCGTGGCGCACCAAACCCCCTCCGACGTCACCACCAGATCCCGGATGTCGTTCATGTACAGGTGACTGGTCCAGTTGCCGGTCACGGCCCATGCCCTTCCATCCGGCACGAGGAGAAACGCGAACACCATGAGTGTCGGCCACCAACGATCGGCTCGGATTGTCACGCCGGACCCCCTTGGTTCTCTTCTCTCCGTCGCGGGGCCATCAGAAGGATGCGGAAATCCTCCGCCAGGCTCCACCCCTTGATGTAGCGGCGGTTGAGCGCCAACACCTGCTCCACCTGCACCCCGGCGCCGCCGCTTTGCTCCCGCTCCCCACCCCGCAGGAGGATGGCCGCCCCCCCGGCTTCCGCCAGCAACCCCACCGGCGCCTGCGGCGGGTGGATCCGGTAGGCCTCGTCGGCTTGCTCCCACTGCTCCGGGGTCAACGGCGACAAGCCGACGAAACTCATCTCTCCCCGGAAGATGTTGATCAACGCCGGATAGAACCGCAGCCCCCGAATCGCCGCCGCCGGACCGGTCGGCGCCCGGTACGCGCGCATCTCGACCCTGCGTCCCCCCCGCCCGATGATCTTCCGCCGCCCCACCGCCCCCGGTCCCAGATGGAGCAGCTGGGCCCAGTGGAAGGGGAGTCCGATCGTCAGCAGGATCGCGGATGCCAAGACGTCGGCGCATCTCTTCATCCAGCTCCCCACCGCGCGCGGCCGGCCACCAAAGGCGATGGTTCCGAAGCCCATGAAGTCGGTCAACCGTCGTGCCTCGAGAAGCAGTCCCTCCCCGCGGGGCACGTAGTTGACCGGCAACCCGGTCGCCAGCAGGCGAGGCAGGAGGTGATCGACCCAGGCATGCTCCGGGGCCCCCTCGAAAACCGCGATCTCGGCGATCCGTTCGTCCTCCACCAGCTGAATCCGCCGCCCCACCGGATCGGGGGCATCCGCCCTGGGGTGGCGCCGCTCATCGTCATGGGGTACGTAGATCGGCTCGAAGCCGAAGGTCCCGTGACGGCGGAAGCGCTCTCGCAGCCGCTCGATCTCTTCGATCGGAGCAAAGACGGCGAGGCGCCGCATGTGAAGCTGGCGCTCCCGAGCCTCCGCCACGATGCGCCGGAGCAACTCGCGAGCGATGGTCACCAGAACGAGTCCGAAGGGAAAGAAGAGCAGGATGGTGAAGCGCGAGAGCGGCCGCGTGGTGAAGAGGAAGGTGGAGGCCATGACCACCAGCGAGGTGATCAGCATGCCCTTGATCAACTGCATAAACTCGCGCCAGCGATCCCGCCAAACCTCCCCCCGGTAGAGCCCGAGGAAGGAGAAGGTTCCAATGGCGACCAGGTCGGCGAAGGCGATGAAGCGCAAGTAGGTCGCCAGCGCCAAGACCGGCTTCTCCGTCGACCAGCCGGGGATCCAGGTGCCCAGCACGTAGCGCGTGAAGTAAGCGCCTAGAAACGCCACCGATAAAAGCACCAGATCAGAGGCGAGCGTCGTCAGGGCCCGGATCTGGGTCGATTTCTTCTTCCACAGGTAGAGAATTAGGCTCCACTTCTCGTAGAAGCGGAGCGCCGATTCGATATGCATCCGCTTGCCCGGCGTAAGCAGCCCCCGCGCGCTGGCCCGCTGGTGGGCGTGAACCATCTGGGCATGCGGGACGTAGACCACCCGCCAGCCGCGACGGTGCATCCGGCTGCACCAATCGACATCCTCGAAGTAGAGGAAGAACCGCTCATCCATGCCGCCCACGTCGTGCACCGCCTCGCGGCGGGCAAGGAGGGCGCCCCCCAGCATCCAATCGACGTCGCGCACGTCGTTGTGGTCCCAGTCCATCATCAGGTGCTCACGCAGGGTACGTGCCCGGGGGAAGAGCTTCCCCAGGAATGTGCGGCGCAGCAGGATGGTCCAGAGGGTATAGAACGTGCGGGCCGAGTACTGGAGAGAGCCATCGGGGCTGAAGAGCTTGGGCCCGCACAGCCCCGCCGCCGGGTGCGCCTCCATGTAATCGGTCAGCGCCTCGACCGCGCCCCGGCCGATCTCGACGTCGGGGTTGAGCACCAGGTAGTAGCGGCCCTTCGCGGCCGCCAGGCCTTGGTTGATCGCCCGGCCGTATCCGACATTCCGCTCGTTGCGCAGATGCCGCGCGTGGTAGCGCTCGGCCAGCTCGGTGGCGGCGTCATCCAAGGGAGCGTTGTCGATGACGAGGGTCTCGTGCGGCAAGCCGATCTGGGCGGCCTCGATCGTAGCCAGGCACTTGGCCAACAGCTCAGGCGTGCGATAGTGCACGATGACGATCGAGACCACCGGCTCCGACGGGGGGGAGCCGGCAGCATTCGGTGGGCTCACCGCGCCTCCCGAGACCGAATCGTGAGCGGCACCGGCTCCCGCTCCACCGGCCGCCGGCAGAACAGGTGGCGAATGGCCAGGCGCCAGACCAGGAAGATCGCCTCGATGACGATCCGTCGATTCATCTTCGAGACCCCGACCCGCCGATCGGCAAAGATGATCGGGACCTCGCGGATCCTGAACCCCCGGCGCCAAGAGACGTAGGTCGTCTCGATCTGGAAGGAATACCCATCGCTCCGAATCGACTCCAGATCGAGCGACTGCAAGACCTCCCGCCGCCAGCACTTGAAGCCTCCGGTGGCGTCCATGAACGAGAGCCCGGTGATGATGCGGGTGTACAAGTTGGCTCCATAGCTGAGAAAGAGCCGGCTCAGGGGCCAGTTGATCACGGTCACGCCATTCAGATAGCGCGACCCCAGGACCAGATCGACGTCCCGGGCCATCTCCATGAATTTGGGGATCATCACTGGATCATGGGAGAAATCGGCATCCATCTGCACGACCAGGTCGACGTCGGTCTTCTCCAACGCGTAGGTGAAGCCGGCCACATAGGCCGACCCCAATCCCATCTTCCCGGGTCTCGAGAGCAGGTGGACCCGCTGATCGCGGCGCGCGATCGCCTCAACCATGGCCGCGGTGCCGTCGGGGGAATTGTCATCGACGATCAGGATCTCGATGTCCGCCGGTTGGCCGAGTACCCGGTCGACCAGCTCCTCGATGTTATCCGCCTCGTTGTAGGTCGGCACGACCACGAGTGCCTTGGGCCCCCGGCTGTCCGAACGGGCCTCGATCGAGACGTCCTGGTCGGTTGCCTGCATGGTGCTCACCCGCTCCTCCATGCCTATGCAGTCTCCTGAAACCACTCGATCGTCTTCTTGAGCCCGTCGGCCACGTCGATCTCCGGGCTCCATCCCAAGACCTCGCGCGCCCGCCGGATGTCGGGTTGCCGCACCTTGGGATCGTCGGCCGGAAGGTCCCGATAGACGATCTTGCTCTTGCTACCGGTCAGGCGAAGAATCGTCTCGGCCATCTCCAGCAGCGTCATCTCCTGCGGGTTACCGATATTGACCGGGTCGGTGCAATCCGACTTCAACAGCGCGTCGATGCCCCGCACCAAGTCGGTAATGAAACCGAAGGACCGCGTCTGCGAGCCGTCGCCGAACACGGTCAAATCCTCATTCTGCAGCGCCTGGTTGATGAAGACCGGAACCGCCCGCCCATCGTCGCGCCGCATGCGGGGACCGAAGGTATTGAAGATTCTCACGATTCTCGTGTCCACCGCGTGATAGCGGTGGTAGGCCATCGTGAGCGCTTCGCCGAAGCGCTTCGCCTCGTCGTAGACTCCGCGCAGTCCGGTGGGGCTGACGTTGCCCCAATACTCCTCGGGCTGCGGGTGGACCAGCGGATCGCCGTAGACCTCGGAGGTCGACGCCAGCAGGAAGCGGGCGTTCTTGGCCTTGGTCAGTCCCAAGGCCCGGTGGGTCCCGATCGCCCCCACCTTGAGCGTCTCGATCGGCAACTGAAGGTAGTCGATGGGGCTTGCCGGGGAGGCGAAGTGGAGCACGTAGTCCACGGGACCATCGATGTAGATGAAGTTGGTGACGTCGTAGTTGATGAAGCTAAACCGGGCATTCCGAATATGGGCGATGTTGCTGACCGAGCCGGTCAGCAGGTTGTCCATACAGATGACCTCGTGGCCCTGCTCGAGGAAGTGATCGCACAGGTGCGATCCGATGAATCCCGCTCCCCCCGTGATCAAAACGCGCACGCCTGAACCTCCTTTGCCCGCCTACGGCAAACGTCGCCGAATACTGTACTCCTCTTCGTCACGATGGGTGCTCGCCAACATCTCGGCCAGGAGCCCCAGGGAGACAAACTGAATACCCAGAATGATCAGAATCACTCCCCCGATCAACAGCGGACGCACGCGCAGGGCGCGCTCGCCGATCCAAATCGCCAACATGTAGAGGCTGATCCCTCCCCCGACGGCCAGGCAGAGGCCGCCCAGCCGCCCGAAGACGTGGAGCGGGCTCCGCCGGGAAGTGCCCAGGAACATGACCGTGAGAAGATCGAGGATGCCGTTGATGAAGCGGGAAGCGCCGTACTTGCTGCGGCCATGCCGCCGGGGGTGGTGGCGGACCTCCTTCTCCCCCACGCGGAACCCGAGCCGGTCGGCCAGCACGGGGATGAGCCGGTGGAGCTCGCCGTAGACGCGCACCGACTTGACGACGTCTCGTCGATAGGCCTTGAAGCCGCAGTTGACGTCGTGGATTTTCAGCCCGGTGGCCATTGCCGTCATGCAATTGAAGACGCGCGAGGGAAGCGTCTTGGTGAACGGATCATGGCGGGTCCGTTTCCAGCCCGAGACGAGGTCGTAGCCCTCATCCAACGCCTGCAGGAAATCGGGGATCTCATCCGGATCGTCCTGGAGATCGCCATCCATCGTGATCACCCGCTCGCCGCGGACTTCCCGAAACCCAACCGCCAGCGCCGCCGACTTCCCGAAATTGCGGCGAAGGCTGATGACGCGCACGCTCCCGTCGCCCTCCACCAACGTTTCGAGCTCTTCCAGGGTGGCGTCGTCGGATCCGTCGTCGATGAAGAGGATTTCGTAGGGACGACCCAGCGCCCGGAGGACGCGCGAGAGATGCTCATGGAGCGGCTGCACGTTTCCGGCTTCGTTGTGTACCGGCACCAGCACCGAGAGAGCGATCTCGCTCATGCTCGATCTCCACCCATCAGTTCCTGCATCCACGCCGCCATGCGATCCAAGCCGTCGCGCAGCGGGACCTGGGGGGCGAACCCCAGCGCTTCCCGGGCCCGGGTGATGTCCGCCGCCGTCTCCCTCGGGTCCCCCGGGGAGGGCTCGGCGTGGCGCACCGTGAGCTCGCGTCCTAGAATGGCCTCCATCGTCTCGATCACCTCGCACACGGATGCCGGTGATCCCCCGCCGATATTATAGACCGCTCCCGGCTCTCCCGCCTTGGCGGCGAGCAGGTTGGCCTCGACCGCGTCACTCACGTAGGTGAAGTCCCGCCGCTGCCGGCCGTCGCCGTAGACCTCGATCTCCTCTCCAAGCACTGCCGCGCGCAGGAATCGGTGGAATGCCATGTCCGGACGCTGCCGCGGCCCGTAGACCGTGAAGTATCGGAGCATCACCGTCGGCAGGCCGAAATCCGCGTGGTAGGCGGAGACGAGCCCCTCTCCGGCCAGCTTGGTCACGCCGTAGGGGGAAATCGGGCGCCGGGGCGAGTCCTCGGCGGTGACCTTCCCCGCCCCTTCACCATAGACCGAGGAGCTGGAGGCAAAGACGAGCCGGATCACCCGGTTCCCGCGAAGCCCCTCAAGCAGCCGCTGGGTGGCGATGATATTGGGTCGTACGTAGGCGGAGAAACTGCTCCCCCAGCTGGCCCGCACCCCGGCTCGGGCCGCCTGGTGGAAGACGCAGTCGATCGATTCGAGGAGCGGGGCGATCTCTCCTTCCGCCAGATCGATCTCGCGAAACTCGAAGCGCTCGTCCGCCAACAGCGGCTGGAGGTTCCGCTCCTTGAGCCCCCGGTCGTAGTAGGGATCGAAGGAGTCGACGGCGCGAATCTGAATCCCCTCGTCGAGCAGGCGCTGGCAGAGATGGGATCCGATGAAGCCGGCCGCCCCCGTCACCAGTGCCCGCTTCATCGGCCGCCCTCCCCCGGCACCATCGGTCCCTCGGGTCCGAGCGAATCTCCGGCGGAGATAAGCTGACGCAACGCCTCGCGCGTCTGATGGTCGTCGGGATGGCGAACCAGCCAGCTCTCGATGACACCCACCGCCTCATCGCGGCGCCCCTCGGTCCAGAGGAGGGTGAAGAGGATCCGGTAGGAATCGTAGTCATCCGGATGGACATCGATTCCCTCGCGGTAGACCCGCTCCGCTTCCGAAACCTGGCCCTGTTCCTGCAAAGCCGCGCCCCAGCGGTGGAAGATCTCGGCCGAGTTGTCGCCGCCGGTCTCGATCAGCTCCCGGAAGGCGCTGGCCGCCTTCTCGTAGTCCTCGCGCTCCAACCAGAGATACCCCATTGTGTAGAGCACGCCCGGGAAGGTGGGGTTGATCCGGGACGCCCGCTCCAACGCCTCCAGCGCGGCGTCGTCGTCACCTGAGCGCAGGTGGTGATAGGCAATTCGCACCCAGGCGGCGACGTAGTTCTGAACCAGCTTGCGCGCATTCGGGTCTTTGTAGACCTCGGTGTCGTAGTAACCCTCCTCATCCAACAGGCCGCGGTAGAGGAAGACATCCTCTAGATTGTGCCGGGTCTTCTCCAGGTCGAGCCGTTCCGCCTCCCCCTCGTCTTCCACCCATCGGAACGCCAGCCCCTCCATCACTAGATGGTTCTCCAACTCCATCTGGTCGGGCACGGTGACCGCCAGGTAAATCGGCCGCTCGACGTTTTGCTCGAGGATGTGACGGACCATCAGATCCTTCACCAGAACCACGTCCCCGTCCGGTGTGTAATAGCCGTGCAAGAGGTCGATCTTGTCGTCGGGGACACGAATCTTCACCTTGGGTTCGTAATCGCGCAGCTGCCGGATGTACCAATGGGTGTTGAGAAGGCTCAGGTTCACCACGCGGACGTCCTTGCGGATGCCCTCCACTTCCTGAAGATACCATAGGGGGAAGGTGTCGTTGTCCCCGTTGGTGAAAATGATGGCGTCCTCCTCCAGCGGGTGCAGCATGTTGTAGGCGTAGTCGCGCGCCACCAAGAAGCCGGATCGGTCATGCTTGTACCACCCGTGCTTGACCGGGAAGAAGGACAGAACGGAGAGGATTAGAATCGTTCCGATCCCGAAGAGCCGCCCTCCCGGAGGCTCCAGCACCAAACCACCCTCGACCTTCGGCTCGCCGCGCAGCCAGCCGGCCAAGGCCGCCGCGCCCATCCCGATCCAGAGGGCGAAGAAGTGGTACCCGGCCACGAAGAAATAGTCACGATCGCGGACCTCGTCTTCCTTGAAGTTCAGGTAGAAGACAAGGAAAACGGTGGTGATGAACACCAGCGCCAGCATGAACACAAAGCGCTTCCGGTCCCGCAGCAGCTGCTTGACGGCTCCGATGAGGCCCAGGAAGAAGGGGAGCGCCATCGCCAACCACTCGGGCCGAATCCCGAGGTGGTACTGGTCGTGCCAATAGCGCCAGAAGTGCTTGGTAAACTGGATGCTGTACGGGGCCTGGCGGATCTCGAACGGATTGGGCGGCTTGTACTGGTCACGCGACAGGACCAGCCAGAGCGACTTCCACGTGCTCGGATCGGCCTCGTTGATGGGCGGGTCGAGCCGGGCGCGCACGATCAGGAAGAGCTGAACACTGAGGCCGAGCACCGCGAGCACGACCAGCCAGAAGACGATGTTGCGGTGCCCGACAAGATCCCACTTCCGCGCGATCCAGGCGATGAAGAGCACGACGCTCAGGGCCAGACTGAGCCCCACGGAGGCGCCCGCCGCGCGGGCGATGTAGAAGAGAATCATCGAGGCCGCGAGCACCGCCAGGCTGTGGATCGTGCCCCGGTTGATCACGGTCCGGGGAGAGACCATCAGGGCGAAAATGAAGATCGGCGGCGCCACCAGGAAGGTCCCCATGTGGATTCCGATGGTGACGAAGAGAAGGTAGCCGATCAGAAGCAGGAGGTTGTTGTTGTGTTCCCTCCCGCCCCAGCCCGACTCCTCCCACTTGAGGACCAGCCAGACCGAGAAGATCATGACAAAGGAGCTGAGGGCGTAGACCTCGGCCTCGATCGCGTTTTCCCAGAATGTGCGGCCGAAAGCGGTGAAGAACGCCCCCACCAGGCCTCCACCGATGGCGATCACGATGTCGGTGCGGTTCTCGGATCGCCGGTTCCAGCGCCGTACGAACTTGGCGATGACCAGGTAGGTGAAGAGGGCCGCCATCGATGACGCCAGCGCCGAGAGGTAGTTGACCCGCGCGGAAATCTCCCCGAGCGGAATCAGGGTGAAGAGGCGGCCGATCAAGACGTAGAGTGGTGTTCCGGGGGGGTGGGGAATGCCCAACACGTAGGAGGTCGCGATGAACTCGCCGCTGTCCCAGAAGGGGCAACTGATCGTCATGGTGAGCAGGTAGACCACCTGCGTGGCCAGGAAGACGAACACGCCTCCCAGGAAAAGGGGGTCTCTTACCCGATTGGTCCATGCACTCATTGGCGTGCCTTCCATTCGTCGATCGTCTCCCGAGCGAGAGCCATCGTCTCCTCCGCCGCCCGGTCCCAATTGAACTCGGCAGCCCAGGCGATCCCCTGTTTGCCCATGCGCCACCACAGGTCATCGTCACTCAGTAGACGGCAGAGCGCCTCGACGAGGCCGGGAACATCGCCATGCTCCACCAGCAAGCCAGTCTCCTCGTGACGAACCGACTCCCGCAGCCCCGGGGAGTTGCTCGCCACGCATGGGATCCCGAGGGCATTGGCCTCGATGACCGAGAGCCCCCACCCCTCCTTGGGAGAGGTGTAGACCAACGCCCGGGTCCGCCGAAGCGTCTCGTACTTCTCGGCTCCCGATTGGAATCCCAGGAACCGGACATGATCCCGCAATCCCCGGCGCTCGGCCATCGCCCGCAGGTCGGGCAGATAGTCCCCTTCACCCACGATCCAGTACTCCGCGGTGGGCACGCGGGCCAGGATGGCCGGCATCGCCTCGATCACGAGATCGATCCTCTTGTACTTCTTCACCCGCCCCAGGTAAAGGATGACCGGCCCCGGGATCTGACCCTTCCGCTCCGGAGGGCGATGGTAGTCGTGATCGAGGCCGCCGCGGATCAGCCGCATCCGGTCTCGCGGGAGACCGCGGGCGACCAGGTCGTTGCGGGTCGTATCGGAGAGGACCGAGAAGCGGCAGCGCCGGTAGACGAGCGGAATGAACTGCTCCCAGAAGTAGACGTAGAGAGCCAGCGGAAAGGGCGCCTGTTGAAACACCGTGGTGCCGAAAAGGTGCGGCACGACCCCCAGCACCGGGGCGCGCTTTTGGAACAGGGGGCTGAAGAAAGGGATTTTGTTGATGTCCTCGACCACAAGATCGATCGCCTGCCGGCGAAGAAGGCGGCGCAGCATGGCCGGGGCGCGGAAATTGAAGTCGTACTGGTTTCCGCCGCGGTGGATGCGCATCCCCTCGATCTCGGCTTCCCGGGGCGCTCCGTTCCAGTGGCCGGTGATGAAATCGACCGAGTGGCCCTGCGCGGCGTAGCGGCGGAAGATCTCGTAGATGATCACCTCCGCCCCCCCGAACTCGGGGTGCTCGATGTCCCGGTAGCTGACGACCGCGAAACGCAATCTAGGTTCGGTCACCCGAGCCTCCTTGGCCACCCTGCTCGGGGCGCCGACAGAGCACGCTGACCATCGCGAAGGTACAGGGCCCGAGGCGCGTGCGCCGGAACCACCCACGGAAGCGCCTCATTGCCGGACCGATCAGCGGTAGCTCGGGTGGATACTGCGGCAGGCGGGCCAGTCGCGCCTGACGCAGCGCATACCGCAGGGATCGATACCCGAAGCCGGGAACCATCCAATCGCCGCCGATCCGACGCACCTCGAATCCGGCTTCCCGCACCAGGCGCGACAGCTGGCCGGGTGAGAATTCGGTCTCCCAACCGGCGAACCAGCGACCGAGGGCGATCATCACATGCTTGCCGATCGTGTAGGGATGGAAACGCTGGGGCACATCGATCAGGCAGTGACCGCCCTGACGGGTCACGCGGTGATTCTCCCGTAGAAGCGGCCGCGGGTCCCGGAAGTGCTCCAGCAGACCCTGATGGAAGACCACGTCGAACGCGCCCTCCCGAAAGGGTAGCTTCTCGCCGTCGGCGCAGACGCACGCCACGGAAACCCCCGCCTCGCGGGCGACCGTGCGGACGACCTGGAAGGAGCTCAGCACATAGTCCACCAGGACGATCCTGGCGCCCCGACGGGCGAGCGCGATGCTGTCGCGACCGCTGCCGGCACCCACCTCGAGGACCCATTTCCCCTCCAGGGGTAGATCACTCAGCTGTGAGAGGATCCGGTCGTCGTTCGAGTAGGTCTCCTCGACCTCGCGGTGTTCGGTCCACCAGCGATCCCAGTGATCAGGTGTCGATGTTTGCATGGCGGTGCAGGGTACCATAGTCCCCCGGGCGGGTCAATCAGCCGGACCGCACGCAACCTCTTCCATCGCTTGAAGTTCGCGGCTACGACCCCTCCCCCGCCGTGCGGCGCAGCTCAGCCTTCCGCTCGCGCCGGGCGACGGGGTCGAGGATGCCGTTGACGAAGCCGCCCGACGCATCATCACCGTACCGGCGAGCGAGTCGAATGGCCTCATCCAGAATCACCTGCGCCGGGGTTTCGGTCTCGTACAAGAGCTCGCCGGTCGCCAAACGTAGGATGGCGCGCTCGACGGCGCCCAGACGGGACAGCTCCCAGTTCTTCAGGAAGCGGCGCAGCGCGTTGTCGATCTTCCGGCGGTGGTGAATGCAGTGATCCACCAACGCCGCGGCGTAGGCCCTCCCGTCCTCCGTGAAACGAAAGCGGCCCAGGCTGAGTTCCGCGACTTCCCGCGCATCGTCACCGGTGATATCGACCTCGTAGAGCACCCGCATCGCGACATCGCGGGCCTTGGGCCGTCCCCCCCGGCGGTGTCGTACCGGAACCGCCACTAGCGCCCTTTCCGTGGGGACGCCGAAGCCTTCTTCCCCCGCTTCGTTGGGGGCGTCCGGAGGAGCTGGACCATCTCGATCCCGGCCTGTGCGGCTTCCCAGCCCCGACCGCCTCCTTTGACGCCGCTGCGCTCGATCGCCTGCTCCATCGTCTCGGCCGTGATCACCCCGAAGACCGACGGCACGTCTGTTTCCCAACCCACCTGCGAGACCCCGCGGGAGACCTCCTTGGCGATGTAGTCGAAGTGAGTCGTATCTCCCCGGATGACACATCCGAGGGCCAACATGAGATCATACGCACCGGTCCGGGCCCGGTGGCGGGCCACCAGCGGGATCTCGTAGGACCCGGGTACCCAGAAGAGATCGACCTCAGCCGACGGGCAACCATGCTGCTCCAGACACTCGACCGCTCCCTCGACGAGGCGTTGGGTGACGACCTTCCCGTAGCGGCTCGCCACGATGCAGACGCGAAGGCCCCGTGCATCGAGCGGCGCCAGGAATTCCCGAACCATTTTCATCCTCCTTACCCCTCCAACGATCTAGTCCCGGCAACGTTCACTCCGCCGCGGGAACCTGATCCGGTCCATAGATGTGACCAAGTTTCTCTCGCTTGGCCGCCAGATAGCGCCGGCTGTAGGGGGTGGGATCGGCCACCAAGGGAAGGCGCTCATCGATCACCAGGTCGTACCCCTCCAGGCCCACCCTCTTGGCGGGGTTGTTGGTCAGCAAGCGGATCCGGTGGCAGCCGAGGTAGGAGAGGATCTGCGCGCCGATGCCGTAGTCACGCTCGTCGGCCTTGAATCCGAGCTTCAGATTCGCCTCCACCGTGTCCAGCCCGTGATCCTGCAGGCAATAGGCACGCACCTTGTTGGCAATCCCGATCCCCCGCCCCTCCTGACGCATGTAGAGGAGCACGCCCCCCTCGCGCGAGATGCGCTCCATCGCCAGTCGCAGCTGATCACCGCAATCGCACCGCCGGCTGAAGAGGGCGTCTCCGGTGAGGCACTCCGAGTGCACGCGCACCAGCACCGCTTCGCCGGGGGAGATCTCCCCCTTGACCAGCGCCACGTGCTGAGCCCCGTCGACGTCGCTCTCGAAGGCGTGCAGCCGGAACATGCCGAACTCGGTCGGGAGCTCCGCGTCGCCGGCGTGGCGGATGAGCGTCTCGGTGCGGCGGCGATAGGCGATCAGATCGGCCACCGAGATGAGTTTCAATCCGTGGCGCGTCGCCACCTGGCGGAGCTCCGGCAGGCGCGCCATCGACCCGTCGTCGTTCAGCACCTCGCAGAGAACACCGGCCGGCGTCATGCCGGACAGGCGTGCCAGATCGAGGCTCGCCTCGGTGTGGCCGGCGCGGCGTAGGACGCCCCCGGGCGCCGCCCGCAGGGGAAAGATGTGGCCGGGGCGCGCCAGATCATCGGGTCGTGACTGCGGATCGATCAGTGCCTGCACCGTGGCCGACCGGTCAAATGCGGAGATCCCGGTCGTGGTCCCCTGAATGGCATCGACGGAAACGGCAAACGGCGTGCCCATACGGGCTGTATTGCGAGCCACCATCGGAGGGAGATCGAGCTCCTGGAGCCGCTCCTCGGCGAGCGAGACGCAGATCAGACCGCGGCCGTGGGTTGCCATGAAGTTGATCATCTGGGGCGTGACCTTCTCGGCGGCTCCGATCAGATCCCCCTCGTTCTCCCGGGACTCGTCGTCTACGACGATGATCAGCTCCCCGGCGCGAAGCGCCTCGATGGCGTCCGCGACCTTGTCGAAACCATCACGATTCCCGTCTTTCACGGGTTCATCCTCCCTCGATCGGTGGCACGCGAACGTGCCTGCTGCATCGATTCCACGTACTTGGCGACCAGATCGACCTCGAGGTTCACCCGATCGCCGGTCCGGTACTCGGATACGAGCGAGCGCTCCAGGGTTTCGGGAATGATGTAGAGACGCGCGAGCCCACCCTGCAGTCGACCCACGGTCAGGCTGATCCCATCAACCGCCAGCGAACCCTTCGACACGACGTAGCGCCGGAGATCGGGGGGAACGAGAACCGAGAGGATGAATTCGCGCCCCTCCCGCCCGATCCGCATGACCCGACCCAGGCCATCGACGTGCCCCTGAACGATGTGGCCCCCGAAACGCCCGTCGGCGGCCAGCGCGCGCTCCAGATGGAGCCGGCGGCCCCGTCGCCAGGATCCGGCCGTCGTGCGCCGCAGGGTTTCCTCGACCGCCGAGACCCAAACACCCCGCTCCCGCCGGTCCCCGGCTTCCGCCGTCAGGCAGACCCCGTTCAGGGCGAGCGAATCCCCTGCCGCGACCTGCCGCACGCAGTCCGCCTCGATGAGAAACCTTCGCCGACCGGGCGAGGTTCGGACCGCTCCCACGCGGGCCAGGTCCTCAATGATCCCCGTGAACACCCGCCGACTCCTCTTGCCGGGACCCGGAGGTCCCCGTGCCCCCCCCCGCATCCTCGATCCAGCCCCGCGCATCGGGCGACAGAGCCTCGACCAGCACATCGGAGGCGAACCGCCGGATGCGCTCGGGCTCGAGCTGCCATCCATCCACCATGCTCCCCCAGCCCGGATCTACCAGCCACCCCCGGTCGCCACCCAGCAGACGCGGTGCGACAAAGATCCGGAGTCGGTCGATGAGGCGATCCCGGATGAGCGCGGTCGCGAGGGCGCCCCCCCCTTCCACCATCACATCGAGCAGCCCCTCGGATGCGCATCGCTCCGCCAGCGCGGCGAGCGATACCCGAGACGATCCATCCTCCCGCGGGAGCACCCAGCAGCGGACGCCCCTCTTGGCCAAACGCTTCCGGGCCGCGGTCGAAGCCCCCTTGCCGCAGGCGATGATCCATCGTCCCCCCTCCGTCGTCCCCAGGTGCTCCAAAAGGTCCTCCCGTTCCCCTGCCCGGGACTCGGAGTCGACCACCACGCGAACGGGCGCTGGAGGCCACGGAGGGGCCTGCAGGCGCGATCGCAGGCGGTGGAGAGGATCGGCCGGGGGCCGGGCGGTGAGGCGGGGGCGGTCCCGCTCGAGTGTCCCCATCCCGATCAGGATGGCATCGCTCTCGGCCCGCCATCGATGAACCTCGCTGCGCGAGCGGGGGCTCGAGATCCAGCGACTCGATCCGTCAGCCGCTGCCAGCCTCCCGTCGAGACCACAGGCCACCTTGAGGGTCAGGAAGGCGCGACCGCGCGTCTGCGCCCACAGGAAGGGGGCGTTGAGCCGCAGAGCCGCGGCCCGGCAGATTCCCGACTCGACCGCGATGCCGCCCCGCCGCAGCCGTGCCAGGCCCCTGCCGCGCACCAGCGGGTGGGGGTCTTCCATGGCCACCACGACCCTTGCCGGCCGGGCGCGGAGGATGGCTTCGGTGCAGGGGGGCGTCTTGCCTTGGTGATCACACGGCTCCAGGGTAACGTAGAGGGTTGCCCCCCGAAGCCCCGCGGCGCCCAGCCGTTCGATCAGAGCCGCCTCCGCGTGCGCCCCCCCGTAGGCCAGGTGGGCACCCACCCCGAGCACCCTCCCCTCCCGGACCGCCAGTGCACCCACGCGAGGGTTCGGATGGGTCCGACCCATCCCCAACCGGGCCACCCGGAGGGCTGCCCTCATGTACCGCCGGTCAGAGACGCCCTTCATCGCAAAACCCCGAAACACAAAAAGGCCACTCCCCTTCGGCGGAGAAGGAGCATGGCCACGGCCCAGGCCGCCCAATGGGTCTCCCCGGTCGGCGGCGGCTCCTTCTCCCATCCAGGCTCTGACTGTCGGCTTCCGAATTCCACGGAATCAGCCCCCCACGTAGGGGGCTCGCGGGCTGTCACCGCCGGCCCGGGAATTCCACCCGGCCCCGAAGGAGAACCTATGTCATTCAATCGACCTTGAATGGTGCCACAATCACCCCGCCCGGGTCCAGCCCATTCATCGATCGGTCCCCGGCGACACCTCTTGCGGATCCGCCTCCTCCCGCACCTCCCGGTACGGTACGTCCGTGACCTCGTCGCGCCGGAAACCAAAGCGCTCACGCCGGCTCGCCCGGGGCTTCTTCGGCCCCTCACCCGCCCGCCGCCGGTTCCCACCGGAGAGCGCTCGGGCCAACCCGCGATAAACCGCCAGTCCGAACGTCACCACCAGGAGGGTGAAGAGGAAACGAATGAAGAATCCAACCATAGGGTGCCTCGCTCGCCCGGTCCTACCCCGTGCTCTTCGGGGGGTTCCGAAGCGAATGATGACAGAAAAGAGGCACTGCAGGAAACCCTGCAGTGCCCCTCACCATTCAATCCGAAGGAGGTTCCCGGGCCGCGACCGTGCCGCTTCCCGTTATCGTCTCCGATCTTGCAAAACTCGTTCCGCGCCTATCTCACGATCTCGAACTCGATCCGGCGGTTCCGCTGACGGCCCGCCTGGGTATCGTTCGAGTCGATCGGCTCGGACTCACCGCGCCCCTCGGTCACGACGCGGTTCTCCTCCACCCCCGCATTCACCAAGTAGCGCTTCACGGCTTCAGCCCGTCTCTCCGAGAGCTGCAGGTTGTACGCCTCGGCCCCGACGCTATCGGTATGGCCAACCACCCTGACCTGCACCCCGCGATGCTCCCGCATAAACTGCGCTACCGAATCCAGCGTGGGGAGCGGATCCGCCCCGGAAATCACGTCGGACCCCGTCACGAACGTGATATTGACCGAGGGAAGATACTCCGGCACCTCATCCGGACAGCCGTCCGCGTCCTCGAACCGATTGAAGGTCTCCGCGACACTCGGACAGCGGTCATCGCTGTCCAGAATGCCGTCCCCATCGTTATCGGTATCGGGACAGCCATCACCATCCTTGTAGCCGTCGAAGTCCTCTGGCGCGGTCGGGCAGTTGTCGTTCACATCCAGGACGCCATCACCGTCATTGTCGACGTCCGGACATCCGTCCATATCCTCAAAGCCGTCGAAGTCCTCGGCCGCAGTCGGACAGGCGTCACTGGCATCCGGCACTCCGTCCAAATCCCGGTCCCGCATTTTGGGCGCAGCGCCCATACCCGCCCGCGGCCTGAATTCAAAAGGGCCTTCCTCCTCGCCCAAGAAGAGCGTCACGCCGATCCGGTGGCTCTCCCCAAGGAAGTCCTCCGGCTCATTGATGAAGGCGTAGTTGAACTGCAGCATCTTCACGCTGACCCCGAGGCCCGCGGTCATCTCGCCGTCGTTCAGGCCCAAACGGATCGCCGCACCGATGTCCTCGTTGATCGGGAAGGCCGCCTCACCGCCCGCGTGGTACTTCATGTCCTCTTCGTCCTTCGTCTTCTCGAGATCGAAGGCAAAGGTGAAGCCCTCCATCGGCATGAGCGCCGCACCACCGCGCAGATTCATAGGCACGGTGTCGGCCTCCTCATCCCCACCGATCGAACTCGCCAGGTCCTGCATCACCAGACCCAGCCGCACCCACTCGTTGACATGCGCCGCCACACCGATATCGAACCCGATGCCGCTGACGCCGTCATCGCCGGGCACATCGGCGTCGAGGCCCTGGTGCAGATACTTGAACGTGGCGCCAATCGTCACGTGCTCAAGCGGGTACGCTCCGTGCAGCATCAAAGCCATGTCGCCGTAGTTGAACGTACCCATCTGGGCGCCCGACTCGTCCCGCTGCTCAATATCGCTCATGCCGGCCGTCAAGAACCCCGCCCCGAGGACGTAGTCATCCAGCCGGTGGGACCCAACCAGATAGCTCATCCGGCGGTCCTCATCCATCCCCAGCGCGTGCATCGCCGAGACCTGCGTGCCCCAGGTCCAACCGAGCAGCGCGGGATTCCAGTAGCCGGCGGTCGCATCCGTCGCCGCAGCTACCGCTGCGCCACCCATGCCGAGAGCCCGAGTCCCCGCGCCCATTCTCAGGAAAGGCATCGCGTGGTTGCTCGAGCTGTCTTCAGCAAGCACGACCCCTGGCATCGCCAGGAAGAGGCCAAGGGCGAGGAGCACAACCGCACATGCGGCCCCTCTACTCCTTCTCAACATCGTCGTACCTCCTTCGTTGAATCGAATGGTCGCCCAGAACAACTACCGGCTGTCTGGATTGAAACCCTCGTCGCGGTGGGACCCGCCCGCGCGGGCCCCACCGATTGACTCCTTAGTCCTCGCGCCAGATGACCGCCTTGATCGTCGCGCCCTTGGTGGTCGATCCGTCCTTCGCCTCGGCCCGGATCATGTACGCACCGTTGGCAAGCGGCGTCCCGTCGGCCGCCTGGCCGCTCCAGATGATGTCCGTGTTCTCACCCGCCGCCATCCGCTCGTTCGCTGCCAGCGTCGTCACGTACTCGCCGGCGAAGTCGTAGACCTTCACCGTTACGTTCGCGTCACGACCGAGCAGCAGATGGATGCGCGCGTCGTAGCCCTCGTTCGGGTTGTACGGGTTCGGGAAGATGTAGGCATCTTCCAGGGTGAGCGTCCGGTTCATCGCCATGAGCGGGAGGCTCGTATTCAGGCGGTTCCCCACACCATCGGTGGCGTTCACCTTGATGGAATAGGTACCGAAGTCGAGACCATCCTCTAGATGCGCCGTGTACAGCCCGTCCTCCGGCGTCAGCTCGGCGACCGTCTCGCCGTCACCGTCCAGGAGAAGAACCGTGCCCTCGCCACCCACACCCGACTTCGCGTCGTCGAGCGCAACCTCGAGCGTGAACGCGCGTCCCGGAGGCGCATAGCCGTCAGCCGGGCTCACGATCGTTGCCGTCGGCGGCGTCATGTCGACGATGAACCTCTGCTCCACATAGTCGGAGCCGACGTTCCGCGCATAGTCGATGATGCCGTGGTGGTAGATGTGCATCTCCTGGCTCTGCTGATCGATGTAGTGATCACCCCAGACCAGGACGTAGTCATCACCCACCCACAGGGTATCGAGACTCCAGTAGGTGTAGGTGCTGTCGTTGTACATTTCGATCGACTTCATCGAGTAGAGCGTGACCTCCAGGATGTCGCCATCCTCGATGAGTCCGCCGCCCACGATCGGCAGCCCGACGCTCAGCGTGTCGGTCGGATCGTAGACGTCGTCCGCATCGGCCGAGGTCGAATCGTCATAGCTGGTGACCGAGGAGAGCGGCGGGCACAGGTAGTCGACGAGCTCGTCCGCGGTGCCCTGATGCAGCAGCAGCCGCTCCTCGATCTCATCGATGTCCGCCTGGTCGTCCTCGTCATCACCACACTCCATGCACCCGTGCTCGACGAGCCAGAGGTCGTACTTGATGCCGTAGTCCACCTCGGTCCAGCAACCCACGCTGTCGGGGTGGGTCGGATAGCTGCCGCTCGGGCCGGAGTCCGGATTCATTGTGTGGCGCGGGTCGGGCGGCAGGTTGTCCGTGCAGTCCCAATCCCATGCCCACTCCGGATGATCCGGCCGGACGAACACACCCGACTCACCGTCGAAGAGGTCGACCGTCAGCATGTCGCTGCGGCTGACGGCGTGGTTGCCCACGTAGCCCGCCACGTTCCGGAACAGCGGGTTCCCGACGAAGCCGCTCTTGAAGCGAACCACCGGCGGCGTCATGTCGACGTAGAATTTCGCCCCCGGCGCATCCTCGGGCAGCATCATCTTGTCACCCAGACCGTCCGTGTCCTCATATCTCACGTCGAGGGTGTGCCAACCCGGGGTCAGCCAATCCTCGCCGCGGTACGAGTGGCGGTAGACCACCTCGTAAATCGTGGCATCCTCGTTCGCCTGCGTGACCGTCAGGCTTCCGCTGCCACGCGCCTTGTCCGTCCAGTTGCCACCCTGAGCCGCCCAGAGCTGACCGTCGATCCAGACCTCGATCGAGTTCGCGCGGATCGGCTCCGTGCCCCGAGCATTCAGGTAGGTGACGATGACCGGATCGGCGTCCGTGTAGAACCAGCGACCATACTTGACGCTCGACGGCCAGTAGCTCGACACCGCCACCGGCGCGCCCGCCTTCGGCGAGAAGAGCGCGAAGTACGGGTAGCTGGGATTGTCTGACGCCAGTCTCGGATGGAAGCCGTCCACCCGGAAGCTGACCGTGTTGTGCTCCGTATCGACGATGACGTGCGACAGCGGCTCAGCGTACCAGGTCGGCGTGAGCGCGTTGGCGCTTCCCGCCGCCGGGCCGTCGGGGTCACCCCAGACCCGAGGCGTCAGGAACGGCTCACGCTCCTCCCACTCGTCGCCGATCGCCGCGGCCAGCGCGTCGTCGTCGTACTCGATCGTGACCACCGCCCAGTAGCCGGTCTCGAAGTCGTCGTCCTGCGCCGGCGTACCCATGAAGTAGGCGGTACGCGGCAGCATCGAGAGGTAGGGCTCCTGGTCGACGTCGAGGCCCGGCGCATCCGTCGGCACGATGAACAGGCACTCGGTCATCCCGCCCGCGCCGCTCGGCACCTCGGCCATGCCGTGCAGGAACTCCACACCATCCTCGGCGGTCGGATCGACGTAACCCGGTGTCGCGGCGACACCGTTCGAGCCGAGCTGGTCGGTAACCGTCCAGGACCACATGCTCGTCCGGTGAAGATCAATCACGCCGGTCTCGAGATCGAGGCCGGAGCTGAAGATCTCGTAGCGCCCGCAAGCGGTCGCGGCGTCCAGATCCACCCAGCCCTGCCACATGTCACCCGCCGCGCCTTCCATCCGCTGCATGTCCACAACGTTCGGTGCGCAGAAGGGCAACGTGTTGTTGGGCTCGATCACCAGCGTATGCGCGTACTCGATCGCGTTACGCATCTTGACCTTCACCCGGGCGGTGTGATCCGGATTGTCACCACCGATCATGTAGACCTGCGGGTCATAGTCGGCGCCCGCGTTGACCATCGCGACATCCCACATGCCGCCCATCTTGCCGGCGTCATGCTCGAAGATCTCGACGTCCACCTCGGGCGGAGTCATGTTCTGGTTATCATCCGAGTCGGTCGCCACCGCACGGAACGTCACGATCTCTCCCACCTCGAAGGTGTGGAGATCGATGTCCGCGTGCCAGACGCCGTCGACCTCACCGTAGGTGCCGCTCACATCCGTATCCATCTCTGGAATCCCGAACGGGATCCAGGTGCTGTCTTCGGTTGCCTCATCGAGATCCCAGTACTGGAACTGCACCTTCTCGATGTCGGTGTCGCTGTAGACCAGCGCGTAGACGCGGCAGTACTCGTACGGATCGTCGCCGTGGAGCTCCTGCCACGGGTAGAAGCCCGCGATGCGCGCCGTCGGCGGCACCCAGTCGAGCACGTTCAGCGTCACGACCAGGCTGTTGCCGTAGTTGCACATCGAGTCCTTCGCCCGCGCTCGGACCTCGTAGCGGCCCTCGCGGAGTCCACTCGTATTCCAGATCGCCGAGGCATTGACCTCCAGCTGATCCATGTCGGTCGTGTCGGCCGGCACCCAGAAGCCGATCTCCTGCCACGGCTCGTACGTAATCACACCACCAGAGGAGGTGGTCATGAACCGCGCCTCGAAGATCAGGTCGGTCACCGGCGTCTCCGCCAGGTACTCGTTGTCCTCGTCGCGACCGTTCGGCAGGTTGATTTCGTCGTCGCGGGCGGTCGCCCACAGCTCAACGACGTCACCCAGGGTGATGTCGGTCGGCGTACCGAAGTCGACCGGGTCGATGACGGTGTCTTCCTGATCGCCGGTCTCCGTGCGAACCACGACGTTCGTCAGCTCGACCTCCGGCTCGTCCGGATCGATCGTGACATGCTCGGCCACGATCCAGGTCGAGCGATTGCCGGAGAGGTCATCGACCGTCAGCCGGACGTCGTAGAGGTTGGCCGGCGTCAGGGTGCTGATCTCCCAGCTCGAGGAGAACGTGTTGGTCGCCGCATCGAAGAGAGGCTGGGCCGGATTCATCGTCCGGAACGTCCAGTA
>Ga0180432_10003332_pt1 | contig 23046 bp, 17 predicted proteins | sample SS_ome_10_FD_132414 | JGI IMG/M metagenome (GOLD analysis project Ga0180432, IMG submission 132414) | Hypersaline lake sediment archaeal communities from the Salton Sea, California, USA - SS_1_MS_2 metaG | ecosystem: Environmental > Aquatic > Non-marine Saline and Alkaline > Hypersaline >...
CCCTCGTCACCGCTGGCTGCGTTGCTCCTCCTCGGGGTGGCCAAGGCCACGACCTCGTCGTCGCGCCTTGCCAGCGATGACGAATGGCTCGCCCAAAATGGGAAGTACTTCTTGCGCGAACCCAAAGGTAGCGCCCAGGGGGCTCCAGGACTTGCCGGGTGCGTGAACGGCTCTCACGAGAAACGTCCTTTCGCATGTCCCCCTTTCCCTTTACCATAGGTTCTTTCCTTGCGAAGGGGGCGACGATGTCGATCCGTCTCATCGTCTCGGGAGCACAGGGCAGGATGGGGATCCTGGTTCGCGACGTCGCGGCGTCCGACCCCCGTTTCGAGGTGGTCCAGTTGCTGGAAGCGAAGGGGCATCCGGACCTGGGACGTTCCGTGATGCTCGCGTCCGGCGGACCTTCCCTCCGGATCGAGGACACGGTGAGCGCGGAGGCCGACGTGCTGGTCGACTTCACGACGCCCGAGGGGTTCCGGCAAAGGGTGGCGGAATGCGTCCAGGCGAAGATCGCTTTCGTGTCGGGCACGACGGGGCTCTCGACGAAGGACCGGGATCTTCTCGTGGACGCCTCGTCGCTGATTCCGGCGCTCCACGCGCCGAACATGTCCATGGGCGTGGACGCCCTGTGCCGGGCCGCGGCCTTTCTCGCGACGTCGCTTCCGGAGGATTTCGACGTGGAGGTCACGGAAGTCCACCACCGCCGCAAGGTGGACGCGCCGTCGGGGACGGCGAAACGGCTCTTCGAGGTTCTTCGCAAGGCGCGCCCTTCGGGGATCCGGGAGGAGCCGGTGGCGGGTCGCCGGGGTCCGGCGGGCCCCCGGGGGAAGGAGGAGATCGGCGTTCACGCGTTGCGGGGTGGGGATGTCGTGGGGGAGCACACGGTCTGGTTTCTGGGGGACGGCGAGCGCCTTGAGATCGCGCACCGTTGCTGGGACCGGCGGATCTTCGCGCGCGGCGCGTTGCGCGCGGCGGCCCGTCTGGTCTCCGCGAGTCCGGGTCTGTATGATCTGGCCGCCTTGATGGCGGGCTCGTCCGGCGGTTCGGAGACGAAAAAATCTCTTTGACTCTTTTTTCATAATTTGATGAGATAAAACAAGTAAGGTGGAAGCGGGGACCGATGCAGGAGGCCAACGTGACCAAAAAAGAGATCGTGAAGCAGCTTTCCGAGAAGTATAACCTCACGCAGGTCAGCACCAAGCAAGTGGTGCAGGGAACGTTTGACGCCATCATCAACGCGATCGCCCGGTACGGACGGATCGAATTGAGGAACTTCGGCGTGTTCGAGGTCAAGCAGCGCGCGCCTCGCAAGGCGCGGAATCCTCGAACGGGGGCGGAAGTCCTCGTCCCGTCCAAGAAGGTGGTCGTGTTCAAGCCGGGAAGGCTCATGGAAGAAAAGGTGAAGTAGTCCCGCCATGCAGGATTTCCACAGCAGCGACGAGTACGATCGTCGCGGCTTCGAGCTTTGCGAGTCCGGAGATTACGAGGGAGCCCTGTCCGTCTACCGCGAGGGGCTTTCCATTTTCCCCTTCACGCCGGAGCTGCATTCGGGCAAGGCCCACTCGCTGCTCTACCAGGGGGAATTCGTGGGAGCGCTTTCGGCCTTCACCCACGGCCTTTCCCTGAGCCCTCTCGATCCGGACCTGAACAAGGGCGCGGCCCTGGCCCTGCTCTACCTGAACCGTCCCGTCCAGGCTCACATCCACATCCAGCGAGCCCTCCCCTACTTCGCCGACGACGAAAACGCCGTCTTCGAGCTCGCCTACGGTTTCTATCAGGTCGCCTGCCACGAGGACGCCGCCGTGTTTTTCCGGCGCGCCCTGGCCCTCCATCCCGACCATGTCGATTCCCTGCTCTATCTCGGTCTCTGCCTCCATCAGGTCGATACCCCGGACACCGGCGAGAAATACCGCGCGCTGGAAAAGGCCCGCGACCTGGATCCGGACCGGCCCGATCTCTGCGAGCATTTCGCCCACATCCTCTACGAGGACGGCCGGAAAGAAGAAGCCTTCACGATGTTCGAAACACTCCGGGTCGAGGACATCGCCGACCCCTCCACGCTCGAGCGGATGATGGAAGCCTGCAGACTACAGGCCGGCATGCGCCGGAAACGAAGCGCGCTGCGACGGCGCCTCAAGGAGATCCGCGACGTCGACGAGGTCGAGGAGCTCCTCGAGGATCTGCGCATGGAATGGGGCCCGGAGCCCGGGGTCTGATTCCCTCGAAAACGTTTCCCCCTCACGAGGAGACCGCCACGACGATCGACGCGGATGGACCAGCACGGGAACCCGAAGGCACGCGGGCGGCCGCCGGTCTCGCTCCCCCTGCGACGGGGCCGGACGTCCCGCATGCCCGGGAGGGGGCCTTCTGGCTGTACAGGCTGGTCACGGCGATCTGCCTCGGCGGCCCGCTGGCGGCCTCCCTGGTCATCCCCCCCCCCTCGGCGGCCGGCGCGGAGCCCAGCGGTCTCCTCGGCCTTCCCTGTTGCCTCTTCAAGGAGCTGACCGGCCTGCCGTGTCCTTTTTGCGGACTCACGCGGAGTTTCGTTTCCCTCGGCCACGGCCGGATCGAGGACGCGTTCAAGTACCACTTGCTGGGCCCGTTCCTCTTCGCGGGGTTCTTCCTGGGCTTGGTCCATACGCTGCTGAGACGTTCGCCCCCCGGGCCCTCCAGTCCGCAGGGTCGCGTCTCCTCGTTTCTCGCGCGGCATGGATTGCATCTTTTCCTCTTGTCGCTCCTGGCGGCCTGGGTCGTCAAACTGGCGTTCCTGCCGGCGCGCTACTGGTGAGGGATCCTCCGATGAAACGCGAAACTTCCCGTCGACCGTTCCGCCTTCCGTTCTTCCTTCTTCTTTCCCTCTGTCTCGTCCTCTCCCTCGCCTGCGGGGATGGCGACAAGCCTTCCCCTTCGGGAGAGGGTCCCGCCTCTTCCGGCGAGGGAGACAACCGGACGGCAACCCCTCCCCCCGCGGGGACCGGGGGAGGGGACGAGGGGGATCCCGCGGAGGGCGGGGAGGAGGACGTTTCCGGCACCCTCAGGCCCGGCGAGAAACGGCGCCTCGAAGAGGCCCTCGAAGGGCTGAAGAACAGCCTTCTGTACGGCGATCCCGACGGGTTCATCCAGGGGTACATGTCCGTCGGCGACCTCCAATCCGTCATCGAGGCCACGAAAGGAAAGGACGCCTGGAAGGAGAGGCTCGAGGAGGCCGGGGGGGACGCGCTGGAGTTCGAGAAGGTCTACCGGAACCGCCTGATGGCCCTCTACGAGGACCTGCGCGAACCCGGAGGACGTTGCGGGCTTTCCGCGGAAGCCTTCCAGGCCATCCGCAGCGCGGCGAAGCCGTCCCGCTTCCTCTTCGCGGACACCTTTCTCAACCCGCTGGGGCGGAATTTCATCGTCATCCTCGGCGGCTTGTCCGGTCCCGAAGGCCTGCGGGGGCTGATCCGCCTTCGCTCGATCCCCCACCGCAACCGGCGGAAGTGGTACCTCCACGGAGACGAGAAGATCGAATCCCTTCCCGCGCTCGAGCGCCGGGAGGCGGAGAGGATCGCGGGCGCCCTGGCCGCGCTGCAACGGGCGCAGGAGGCCTTCCGGAAGTCCTGCGCCGTGGACCGGGACGGCGACGGGAAGGGCGAATACGCGTTCCTGACCGAGCTGGCGGGGCTGGTGGCGGCGCGCGGCAGCGAGGCGACGCACGTGGCGGAGGGGTTGCCGGAGGCTTTCCTGGAGGTGTCGGTCTCGGGGAAGGTCCTCTACAAGACGCATCTGATCACCCTCTATCTCCCGTGGAAGGGAGGCTATGCGGTGGAGGACCACCCGGGGGTGCTGGAGCCTTCCGAGGTGACGGATGCGCGGGAGACGCTCTGGTACGCCTTCGCCTGGCCCGTGGCCCGGGGGTGCGGCCACGGCCTCTACTTCGCGGGGCCATCGGGGCCCGTCCTGAAACGGCAGGGCGATTCACCGTTCCACGGTCCGGGAAAGGCGCCGGCGCCGCGGGCGGCCGGCCGGCCGGGGGGGGCCCCGCAATGGGTTCGTCCGCTCGAAGGGGCGGGGTCTTCGACGACGGGGGTCGCGTGGGTGGCGGTGGAGTGATCCCATGCCCGCGATCGAAACCAGAGACGGTACGCGGATCGCGTACGAGACGTTCGGAGAAGGGCGTCCCCTCGTGCTGATCCCGGGGCTGGGAGCCTCGTCGCGCGCGTGGGGCGGCTTCCCCCGCGCGCTGGGCGATCATTGCCGGGCCATCGCTTTCGATCCGCGCGGTTTCGCAGGATCGCCGGCGCCCCCGTCCTCCATCACGCTGGACACGATGGTCTCGGACCTTCTGGATCTCCTGGACAGTCTGTCGATCCCGTCGGCGGACCTGTTCGGGGTGTCGATGGGGGGCATTCTTGCGCGCCGTTTCGCGTCGCTTCACGGGGAAAGGACCTCGAGGCTCATCCTGGTGTCCACGCCGGGGCGGATGACGCCCTGGGCCCGGCACATGCTGGTTTTGTTCGAAATCATGGCCCGTCGCCTGTCGCCCCGGGAATACGTGCGGATGATGAGCGCGATGTCCCTGTCTCCGGACTCCCTGGACCAGAATCCGCGGATTGCGGAAGACCTGGAGAGCGGCCTGCTTCCGCAGGAGGGGGAGATGGACTGCATCCTGGCCCAGCTGAGGTCCTTGCAGTCCTTGCCCCGTCCGTCCGGGAGGGGAGCGGGTACGCGCGACGTGGAGCCGCTTCCCCACCGGACGCTGATCCTTGCGGGCCGGCGGGATTTCCTGACCCCGCCCACGGGCGTATCGGATCTTCGCGCCCTGTTTCCGAACAGCGAGGCGGTCTACCTGTCGGGCGGCCACGCGGCGCTGATGGAGAACTCGCAGGAGGGGGTGGTGGAAATCCTGCGGTTTCTCCGGGCCGGGGGGACGGGGGCGTGAGAATCGTTCCCGGGGGGAGGGGACATGGTATAATTTTCTAGTGACGCAGAAAGCGTTTCGCACCCGCATCCCCTGCGGCTTTTCCTGCGCCGCGAAAGGTCTGCCGGGCGGAAAGGTGGGCGACACGGAGGATTCGAGAGAGGCCATGCTGGACCGAAAAGACGTTCCGTTCCGCTTGCCGTCGATGAACGCGCTCAGCCGGATCGCGGCGGATTACCGGAGGCACCGGATCGTGGCGGACGAGACGATCGGTGTCTTTCGGATCAAGCAAATCCTGAACCGGCAGGGGAACGTCTCCACGGTCTACCTGGCCGAGGCGACGGTGGAAGACGCCCGGCGAAACATCCGGCGGGGCGGCCGGTACATCATCAAGGGGATTCCCTACCATCCCAGCACCTCGTCCTCCACGAACGCGCGGAACCTTCGTTCCTTTTTCAACGAGATCCGCATCCTTCCGTTCGTATCGAATCCGGCGCAGCACAACATCGTCGCTCTCGTCGACGCCAACAGCGACCCGGACCGGGGCAAGCTGTTCATGGCCTTGGAGGAGCTGGCGTACCAGAGCGTCCGTGAGAAGTACCCGGACAAGCGGCTGGACCCGGACATCGTGCTGCACTTCAGCAACGGGCTCACGCGCGCCCTGACGCACCTGCATTCCCTGGGGATCGTCCACGGCGACATCAAACCGGACAACTTCATGGTCGATACGCGGGGCGAGGCGATCCTGGTGGATTTCGGAAGTTCCTTCTTCACGGGAAAAGGGTCCCGCCGGCGGGGCGAGATCCACCCGCCCGATCCGGACGAGTACCGCGAGCCCTTCACGCCTCTGTACTGTTCCCCGGAGCTGGCCCGCTACAAGATGTACGGGGGGGCGACGAATCCCAAGGACGAACGGTCGGACGCCTGGGCGCTGGGCATCACGTTGCACGAACTCCTGACGGGGGAGAGGCCCTTTTCGTGGAAGAGCAACGAATCCCTCTCCCAGATCCTGGAAGAGATCGGGCGCGGAACGCTGCCCTTGCGACTGGAAAGGCTCAAGGAGCTGGAGGCCTCGAGCACGTCGCGATCGACGAAGGGATCGATCCGGTTCCTCATGCACATCATCGGACGCCTCGTGGAGCCGGACTCGGGCAAGCGGCTCTCGTGCATGGAAGCGCAAAGTGAAATCTACACGTTCCTGGCGTCGAAGGGCCTGGAAGCGACGCCGAAGCCCCAGAAGCCCCAGGTGCAGAGTCAGCTGGACGTCGCCCGCCAGCTGGCGAGACTGGACGAGCCGATCAAGACGCCGACGAGACCGGGCGAGAAAACACGCCGGCGCACGACGGCCGCCATGGAGCTGAAAACCCTCGAGATGCGGGAGGCCTACCTGAAAAGCAAGTCGAGCCGGCGCAAGAAGGGATGGTTCCTGCCCCCCGCCGGACAGGATCAACCTCCCCCCCCGCCCCCCCCGAAGCAAGGCGCCGGGAAGGAAAAGAAACCCCTTTCCAAGCCGCTGGACGACTTCGAGGCCTTCCGGAAAAAACAGAGCGGGAAATCCTCGAAGGAGCGCGTCTCGTTCGAGGATTTCGTCCAGAAGCGCAAGAGCGAAGAAATCGAGAAGATGAAGGCTTTCTGCGAGGAGGGAGGCGACACCCAGCTCGGAAGAGATACCCGGGATTCGACAAAGAATGCGGCAAGCGGCGATCTGGCGGACACGGCGGTCGACGCCGACCCCAAACCCCGAGGGAAGGGAAAACCCGAACGTCCAAAGGGGGAAGACGAGAACGTCGACGCCCAGGCGGAGACCCGCGTGGATCCCGAAGTGCCCTTGCCGCCGCGGCGGAAACGCCCCCCAGACCCCGAGGCGACCCAGGACGAGTGAAGTTTGTCGAAAGGGAGGTCGGATGTCTCACTTCTCCGTGGACGAAAAGATGAAGATCGTGATCCTGGGTTTCGATCCCAAGGCCAACCTGGAAGGCATCTGCCGGAAATACGGCATCACCACGGCCCAGTTCCGGCAATGGAAGGAACTCTTCCTCAAGGGGGCGAAGGCCGCCCTGTCCAGGCCCTCCCAGTCGCGGGACACCCAGGAAATCCGGAAAAACCTCGACAAGGTCCGAAAGGAATTGACGCGTTTTCTGAAGGCCGATGACCGGAAACTCTCGTGATCGAGGATCGGCCCCACTCTCGAAAAAAGGCTTGCAACAAGGTCCTACGCCGAGATAATCCCTGTCAAGGGAGCATCGGCGCCCTTAGCTCAGCTAGGCAGAGCAACGGATTCTTAATCCGTGGGTCCCAGGTTCGATTCCTGGAGGGCGCATCCGCGGTGATGTGAACGTCCCTCGGGTCGGGTGCCCCGAGGGCCCGGACCACGACTCTCTCCCACCGGTGCGAGTAGGGTGGCAACCATGGAAAACCTCCCCGAAGGCAAGGTTTTCACCACGCACCAGGTGGCGCAGATTCTCGGCGTCAATCCGGGAACGGTGGTGAGATGGATCAAGGACGGACACCTCAAGGCACACCGAACCCCCGGCGGACATAACCGCATCACGCGCGACGAACTCGTCCGCTTCCTCGGCGAATGCCACCGCTCTCCCGAATCCGAAAGCCCTGAAGGACTTGCCGTACTGGTCATCGACGACGACCCGACCGTCTTTGAGCTCATGAACCGCAACCTGGGGGAGCACTTCGGCGAACGGCTGGTCCTCGACTGGGCCGGCGACGGCTTCGAGGGGGGCCGGAAGGTCGTCGAGATGAAGCCCCACGTCGTCTTCCTGGATCTCATGATGCCCGGCCTCGACGGTTTCGAGGTCTGCCGCGGCATCCGAAAGAACCTCAAGAACCGCGACTGCGAGGTCGTCGCCCTCACCGCCTACTACTCGGAGGAAAACGAGAAGAAAATCCTCGACGCCGGCGCCGTTCTCTGCCTCGCCAAACCCCTCGATCTCGTCCTGATCCGCGGCTTCCTCGAAGGGCGCTTGCGAAGCATGGAAGAGGAACTCTCCCCCAAACCCGAATCGTGATCGAGGAATCCGCCATGCCCCGGGAGCAGAAGGACTTCTCCCCTCCATCGAGGGTCTTCTACGAAATCACGGAAGGCATCCTGATCATCCGGTTTCGCAGCTCGAATTTCGCCCTGCCGGAAGCCAGCGAAGTCCGGGACATCATCTACGACCGGCTCAAGAGCATGGCCAGGAACGTCATCATCAACCTCAACGGCGTCAACTACATCGACTCCACCGCCATCAGCCTGCTCGTGAGAGTCAGCAACGAGATGGGGCTGAGGATCGTCAACGTCTCGGAAAACGTCGCGAGCATCCTCAGGAAGATGAAGATCCACGACCTCCTCTACATCCTCGGATCCGAATTCGAGGCCAGGAAAAGCTATTTCGAGCCCTAGCGCGCGAGTGGCGGAACCAGGCAGACGCGCAAGATTTAGGATCTTGTGGGCATCGCCCGTGGGGGTTCGAATCCCCCCTCGCGCACTACCCCCCCCGCTTCCAGCACCGCCGTCGCTTCCTACCGCCTGAGCTCCTCCACCGCCGTGACCCACTCCTCGTCCAGAGGATCCAGCCCCCGCGCCCGCTCGTACGCCGCGAGCGCCTCCGGACGGCATCCCATCTCCGCATACCCTTGTCCGATCCGACCCCAGATCTCGTCGTCGTGCCCCGCGCGCGACGCGAAGTCCTCCAGGAGCGCGCGCCCCTTCCAGGGATCCACCCGGCCCAGCGCCCCCGCGTAGACCGGAGCCAGGTGCAGATTGCCCTCGAGATGATCCAGCGCTTCCAGGAGAAGATCGCGCCCCCGCGACCGGGCGCCCCGCAGAACGCACGCGCGCCCCAGCTCCCCCAGAATCGCCACGTCGTAGGGCGTCAGGAACGCGTTGCCGAAACCGCCCCCCGCATCCTCCCCGGCCGGAAGGTCCCCCGTCACCCGGAGGTGCTTCTCGAGAACCTCCTCCGCTTCCGCCGGGTCCGCCTCCACCATCCCCCGCGCCCAGTACCATCCGCCCCGTCTCACCCGGAACGCGTTCCGGTACGCCTCGAACGCCCCGGCGCGATCGCCCGCGGCCAGCAGGGCGCGCCCGAGGTTCCCGTGAAGGACGTCGTCGTACCGGTTCTTCTCCAAAAGGCCCCTCAGCAGGGCCGCCGTCCGGCGCGCGTCGATGCCAAGCAGGAGATCCATCCATTCGGGATCCTCCGGCTCCAGCGCCAGGGCTTTCGACAGCGCCTCGAAGGCGGCCTCCCGCCGGCCCGAAGCCAGCAACGCGCGCCCCAGCTTGCCCCAGGACTCGGGATCGGAGGGCGTCCGGCGCGTCTTCTCCCGGAAAAACGTCTCCGCCTGCACCGGATCCGACGCGATGAGGCCCTGGTAGAGATCGGGAAGGAAAGGGCTGTCGGCGTCCAGGGCGATCGCCTTCCGGAAGGCGTCGAAGGCGTCCCGGGGGCGCCCCGTGGCCAGGCGCGCCCGTCCGAGATTCCCCCACAGGTCCGCGTCCCGCGGCGCCTCCCGCGCCTGATCCTCCAGCCTCGCGCAGATCGCCTGCGGGTCCTTTCCAAGGAGGATCCGGAACGCCTCCCCCTTGTCGTCCGGGTAGAGGTCCGTGATCCGCCTGGCGAACGCCTCCACGAGTTCCGGCCGGCCCTTGCCCGCGAGAAAACGAAGGATCATGTCCAGGACGACGGGGTTGTCGACCCGCTCCGGATCCAGGACCGCCACGGCACGGAGGGCCGCCTCGGGAAACGACTCCGAGAAGCGACGGAAGGCGAGCTCCAGGTTCGGATCCATGGCGAAGGCTCTCCTGCAGGACGCCAGGTCCTTCTCCTGGTCGCCGAGCCAGGCGAAAAAGACGGCAAGGGCCTCCACCTCCTTCGGGGAGAAGCGGCCGGCTTCCAGGAGGCGCTCGAGAAGACGCCGCTTCTCCGCCACCGACAGGGGCGAGGACACGATCGTGCCGGCGAGATTCCCGGGCGAGGCGCCGGCTTCCAGGGCCGCCTCGAGCGACGCCTCCGCGCCCCGGACGTCCCCTTCCTCCAGGGCCCGCCTGAAAGGGCGGATCGTTTCGGAAGGCGCGGGGCGAGGTACGGGGCGCGAGGTCCGGGAGGCCGGATCTCTGACGTCCTTTTCCTTGTCCGGACGGCTGGACGGGGCGGACACCGCAGGGGAGGGATCCGGGTGGACGCCCGTCTCGACGAGAAGATCCTCGCCGGGAGAACGGAAGAGGGTGACGACGAGCACGAGGCCGGCCGAAGCGGAAACGCCGAGAAACACGAGCGCGGGAATGATCCGCCTTCCTGCATCCATGTCGCTGTCCTCCGGAACCCTCTCCTTCCACTATACCGCAAAGCAGCGAAGCCGCAATCCAAGCGAGCCATTCGCGCCGCAACCGTCGAAGTGATGAACGAAGCCCTGAAGGCAAATGCTGAAAGCATCTCGGTGCAGCGCTTGCAAGGACCGCCGGCGGTTCCCCGCCATAGCCTCCGAAGGACCCGCCGTAGCCCCCGCCGATGCAAGCCGGGCGAAGGCGGGCCATCCTTCCATACAGGCGACGGCGGGTCCAGCCGGCGCACTTCGGGTCGGATCGCGGACATCCTGTCCGCAGCACCTCGGCCCGCGCTGCTGCGCCACTCCGACTTCGTCTACATGGAAGGCGTTGTTCGCGCCCACGGAACCAAGCGGGCGAAGTGGCAAATATTTTTCCCTTTTTTCCGCGCTGAGGGATCGAAACCCGCCCGTGCCGGAGGTACGCTCTACCGCGAACAGAGACGGTTTTGATCCACGTATGGAAAGCGTTCGTGAACCGGACCGCGCGAGGTCGAGCAAGATGGCCGTACGCACCCTCTACCTGATCCGACACGGCAGTTTCGAAAAGGACGGCCAATGGGGCAAGCTGGGCCCGCCGCTGAACGCGAAGGGCCGGAAGCAGGCCCGGCGCACGGCCTCCGTCTTCCGCGGGCTGCCCGTCGACGCCCTCTACGCGAGCACGCTCACGCGCGCCCGCCAGACCGCCGGAATCATCGCGGAGGAACTCGGCGTCGACGGCATCCGCGGGTCGCGCCTGCTCCACGAGGTGCACCCGGTCGCGCTTCCCGACGTGACGTACGAACCCGGCGACGAGGAGATCATCGCCGAGCACCGGAAAAGGGCGGAAAGATCCTTCGAGGTCTACTTCAAGTCCTGCCGGAAGGACCGCACCGAGATCATCGTGGCCCACGGAAACATGATCCGGTTTCTCGCGCTCAAGAGCCTCGGCGCGCCCCTGGTCCGCTGGCCCCACCTCGGCGTCGACTGCTGCGGGATCTCGTCCTTCGCGATCCTCTCCGGGCGGGAGACCTACCTCCTCTCGTACAACGAGATCCAGCACCTGCCCCCGAGCCTCCGGACGGACGACTAGCGGACGTCACTTCCGAACGTAGGTCCCGCCGTTCTGCTCGGCAAGGCGCTGGAGGAAGGACGCGTCGTGTTCGCCCACGCCCACCGTGTGGATCTGGATCCGACGCGTGACGTTCCAGTCCTTCACGGCCGCGAGGATGGCCTCGGGTTCGACCAGCTTCCCCGCGGTGGGCTTGCCGTCGGTGAGGAAGAAAATGGTGTCCACGCCCCCCCGCGTGACCTTCTTCGCGGGGCCTCCCGTCACCTGGACCCCGCCCGCTTTCGCCCGCTTCACCGTGGCAGGCATCACGATATCGAACGCCTGCATGAGGGAGTCGTGGATGTTCGTGTTCCCCGCCGGCGTCTTGCCGTCGATGTAGGCGTACGCCGCCTTCTTGGCCATCTCGCCGGCGCCGACCATCTTCTTCCGGTAGACCTCCACGTCGTGGTGATAGAACACGATGTTGAAATGCGCGTCGTCGGGAAGGTTCGCGATGGCCTTCTTCAGCTCGCATTTGGCCACCTCGATCTTGGTGTCGTCCTTGGGCCGGAAACGGGACCCCGGTCCGTTTGCGGGGCCCCCCGTCACCTGGGGAGAGGATTCGCCCCCCGTCACCGAGGCTTCCTCCCGCATGCTTCCGGAGATGTCCAGCACGAAAACGATCCGCTTGGACGCCGTCTTGATGCCGTAGAACGACGTGGTCACGGCGCCTCCGCCGTGCCCGCCCCCATGACCGTCTCTCGACGCCGCCTCGCCGAGATCGCCGGCGGAACCCGACTGCTCGGCCTCGCGAACCTTCCGCTCGAACGACTCCTTGTTCACGGCCCACCAGCGCCGCCACAGGTTGGCGTCCCCGTAGTAGGTCTTCCCCGTCAGCGCCTGCAGGGCGCCGTCGATCTCCAGCGTGAGCCGGCCGTCTTCCAGCGCCAGCGCCTGGATCAGCGGCCCCACCGCACGGTGGATCCGCTTCTTCTGGATGCCCCGGATCGCGACCGTACGGACCTGCCACCACTCGTCCTCCAGGGCCTCGACGAACACGTCTTCCATGTCCGCATAGTCCTTCTTCAAGGCCAGATCCAGCGAGGCTGCGCGGATCTTGTAGTCCTCGTCCTCCACCGCCCCCTTCACCGCCTCCACCGCCTCCGGACCTCCGATCCCCGCGAGCGCCTCCACCATCTCCAGGCGCACCTGCCAGTCCCCCTCGCGCGAAAGCCTCTTCGCCATGTACGCCACCTGGGACCCGCAACGCGCCAGCGCCTCCGAGGTCCGCGACTTCACCCGCATGAACCCGTTGATCTTCTTCGTGACCTCGTTCAGACGCCCCGTCAACTTCATGATCTCCTGCGCGTCCATCATCGGGATCGTGTTCTTCTTCAGGCTGGACCGGTTGCGCGCGTAGATCGCCTCGATCTTCTGCTCCAGGTCCCGGGCCAGATCGAGATACTGCTGCTCCTCGGGCGTCCGGGTCTTCATCAGCTTCACCAGGAGATCCACGGCCTCCCGCCGGTCCGCGCCCCCGATCTTCATCAGCGCCCCCACCTTCTGTTCACCCTCCGCTTCCTGGTACTCCTTCAGGGCTTCCGAGCGGATGTCCCGCCATTCATGGGACGAGGCGCCGGCCAGGACCGGAGCCAGGCCGGCCAGGAAGATTCCGGAACATACGACGCACGCCTTCTCGAAGGGTCTCATCCTGGCCTCCTCTTGCACTCGGGTTCGACGAACAAGTTCTCTGATCGACTGCAGGATCGCTTACGAATATGCAAACATTGTGCCCACCAAGGTGATTTCCCTATCCCATTGAAATCATGAACGTTGCGAATTTCGCCGTTTTCCTTCTCGAATTCCAGAAAAGGATTTTGTCAAGTGCACTTTACATCGAGGCGGATTTTGATATGGATTGTCATTTCATCCGCGCCTCGGCGTCCTTCCGGGGACCGCCCCCTCGCGCCGAGGCCGACGGGCCATGCGATGGAAAGGGGGACCGATGGCATTCGATCGAGGATTCAAGGAACCGACCTTGCCGGAGGCGGAGGTCCGCCGGCTGGAGGAACTCGGACGGCTCTGCCGGGGAGACATCCTCCGCATGACGACGCTCGCGGGCTCGGGGCATCCCGGAGGCTCCCTGTCTTCCATCGACATGGCCCTGGTGGTGTATGCCTTCGCCCGCGTCGATCCCGCAACGCCCCTGGATCCGGAGCGTGACTTCGTCGTCGTGAGCCACGGTCACGTGTCGCCGGCGGTGTACGCTTCCCTGGGCCGGACGGGGTTCTTCGACGTGGAGGAGGCAGTGCTCCGGTTCCGCCGCCTGGGGAGCCCTTTCGAGGGTCACGTGGAACACGGGGTGCCGGGCGTGGAATGGAACACGGGGAACCTCGGGCAGGGTCTTTCCGCAGCCTGCGGGTTCGCGCTCTCGAAGAGGCTGTTCGCGCGTCCGGGCCAGGTCTTCTGCCTGATGAGCGACGGGGAACACGCCAAGGGGCAGGTGGCCGAAGCGCGTCGGTTCGCGTCGAAGTTCGGCCTCAACAACGTGACGGTGCTCATCGATTACAACAAGCTGCAGATCTGCGGGAACCTCGACGACGTCATGCCGCAGAACACCGCGGGGGGGTACCGGGCGGACGGCTGGGAGGTGCTGGAGGTGGACGGCCATCGTCCGGACGAGATCTACGCCGCGCTCCACCGCTCGGTCCACGACGCCGATCACCGGTACGCCGTTCTCGCGCACACGACCATGGGCAAGGGCGTCCCCTTCATGGAGGGCGAACACGTCTATCACGGCAAGCCGCTGTCGGAGGAGGAATGCGGCCGCGCGCTGGAAGCGCTGGGCCTGCCCGCGAACCTCGGGGATCTCCGCGAGGCCGGGAAGAACCTGGAGGCGGGCGCCGAGGACTTCCACTGCCCCATCGTGGCGGACTTCCGCCTGGAGGGCGGGGACCCGGAAACCTACGACACGGGCGAGAAGATGGACAATCGAAGCGCTTTCGGTGCGGCGGTGCTGGATCTGGCCCGCCGGAATCGCGACGAGAAGGACGTTTCGCCGATGGCCGTGCTGGACTGCGATCTGGCCGGATCGGTGAAGACCTCGACGCTGGAGACGGAATGTCCGGGAGCCTTCTTCCAGAGCGGGGTGGCCGAGCACAACGCCGCCACCGTGGCCGGCGCGCTCTCCGCCCAGGGCGTGGTGACCTTCTTCGCGGATTTCGGCGTCTTCGGGGTGGACGAGACGTACAACCAGCACCGGCTCAACGACATCAACTGGGCGAACGTGAAGCTGGCGTGCACGCACCTGGGCCTGGACGTGGGGGAGGACGGCAAGACCCACCAGTGCATCGACTACCTGGGGCTCCTTCGATCCCTTTTCGGCTTCAAGGCAGTGGTGCCGGCGGATCCGAACCAGACGGACCGGGTGGTTCGTACCGTGGCGTCCAGCCCGGGGATGTGGTTCATCGGGATGGGGCGTTCGAAAACGCCCATCCTGGACGACGGGGAAGGGAAGCCGTTCTTCAGCGGGGACTACGTCTTCCGCTACGGGGCCGTCGACGAGATCCGCGAGGGGCGGGACGCGACCATCCTGGCCTTCGGCCCCACCGTGGCCCGGGCCCTCACCGTACGCACCCTCCTCTCGGGCGACGGCATCGACGTGGGCGTCTGGAACGCGAGCTGCCCCAACCATCCCGACCGCGACGCCGTCTTGACGGCCGCGAAACGGGGCCCGATCCTGGTCTACGAGGACCATCACGCGGAAACGGGTCTCGGGAGCGTCGTGGCCCGGATCCTCGCGGAAGCGGGCGTGGCAACCCGGTTCCGCATCCTCGGCGTCACGCGGTACGGGGGTTCCGGCACCCCCGACGCCCTCTACCGGGAGGCCGGCCTCTCCACCGAGCACGCCGCGTCCGCCTTGCGAGAACTGACGGGCGTCCAGGGTGCGTGAGGGAGAGCCATGCGCGCCGTCCGGTGGTTGCGTGGGTGAGAGGTTGCGTGTATGCGGGAAGGTCCCCGGTCCAATCTCCAGGTCGCCGCCTTGCTTTGCAACACCCCTCCCCGGCGCCTCCCACAAGCAGCACGGCGGTTCGATTGTTCTTTACGGCCTTGGCGTCCTTGCGAGAGGCATACCGCGGCTCTACCCTCTTCTCCCCCGGCACCGTTTTCAGTGCTGCGGGCTGGAAGCCCGCGATCCGCACAACCGGCTGGAATCTGCGATCTGAAATCCCCGCCTTCACGAGGGGAAGGCGGGGATTGTGTGAAAGGGGGCCCGCCGGCTAGGCGGAGGCGTCGCGCGAGGCCGGCGTGCCGACCGGCTCGGGGGTCTCCCCGGTCCCGGAAGAGGCTTCCGGTTCGATCCGGTCCTCGTTCTCGACCGGCGTCCCGGTGTCCTCCCCCTGCGTTTCCTCCTCGTCGGGCCCGGTGGGAGAGCCCATGGAGAACGGGGCCTCGTCGGAGCCGGAGGCGGGCGTGTCCGGCGCGGTTTCCGAGGCGCCGTCTTCCGCCCCCGGTTTCTGCTTTGCTTCCGCTTCGGCCTCGTCGATGACCCGGTTCGCCTCCTCGATCTTCAGGCTCACCTTCTTGGAGACGCCGGCTTCCTGCATGGTCACGCCGAAGATCGCGTCGCCGACCATCATGGTCTTCTTGTTGTGCGAGATGATGATGAACTGGGAGCCCTTGACGAACTCGTCGAGCATGCCGACGAAGCGGTCGATGTTCCCCTCGTCCAGCGCGGCGTCCACCTCGTCGAGGATGCAGAAGGGGCTCGGCTTGGCCTTGAAGATCGAGAACAGCAGGGCGATGCACGTCATCACCTTCTCGCCGCCGGACAGCAGGGAAATGGACGAGGGTTTCTTGTCCTTGGGCTGGGCCATCACCTCGACGGGGCTCTCGAGAACATCGTTCTCGTCCTGCAGGAAGATGTCCGCCTTCCCTCCGCCGAAGAGTTTCCTGAACAGGACCTTGAAGCTTTCCCGGATGTCCGAGAAGGTCTTCAGGAACATCTCCTTGCTCTTCCGGTCGATCTTGCGGATGACGGCGCTCAGCTGCTCCTTCGCGCGGACCAGATCGGTCTTCTGCTCTTCCAGGTACTTGAACCGCGCCTCCTCCTCGTCGCATTCCTCGATCGCGTCCAGGTTCACGTTCCCCAGCCGGTCGATCTTCTCCTTGAACTCGACGACCTTCGTCTCGATCTCGGCCCAGTCGCAGGCCTCGTCGTCGAACTCCTCGTAGAGATCGGGCAGCACCACCGAAAGCTCCTCGGCGGTGCGGGAGACGATCTCCTCCACCCGGATGTGGAACTCCCGCTCCTTCAGCGACAGGTCCCCGAGGCGCGAGGCGACCTCCTCCTCGCTTTCGCGCAGGGTCCGCACCTCGCCCTTCTTCAGCGAAACGTCCTGCTGGAGGCCGTCGCACGCCGTCTGGAGGCGCCCGGCCTCCTCCCGCACCGCGCCCAGCTGCCGGGTCGTCTCCACCACCGACTTCTCCAGGTCCGCGATCTCCTCCGTCAGCGCTTCCCGGCGCGCCGCGTTCTCCTCGATCCGGACCACCGTGTCGCGGTATTCCTCCTCCCGGCCCTGGATCTCGGACCGGATCCGGTCGACCTCCTCCTGCAAGAAACCCACCCGCTCCGTGACCCCCCGGTGCTCGATCCGAAGATCGTTGTACCGGCGTTCCGATTCCGCGCGACGCCCCTCCCCCTTCTCCCGCTCGGCCTCGCGTTCCTCGATCTTCCCCCCGATGTCTTCCCCCCGGCCCCTGAGATCCTGCAGCGCCTCGCGCGCGTCCGCCGCCTCGCGCTCGCGGACCTCCTGGTCGGAGCGGATGCGGTCGCACTCCGCGGCCAGGGCCTCGATCTGGCGGTCGAGATCCCCCCCCTGCTCCTCGATGCCCTGCGCGTGCTTCTGCCGCGCCACGATCTCGTGGTGGACATCGTAGATCTGGTGCCGGAGCGCCCCCTCCTTCTCCTCCACGGCCCCCATCGACTTGCCCAGCGCCTCGCGCTGGCGCCGGACCTCATCGGCCTTCACGTCGATCCGCCCGGCCTCTCCTTGCAGTTCCTCCAGCTCCGCGGCGTGCGAGATGCGGCCCTTCAGCGCCGCCCCCCCCGACAGCATCAAGCCCGGATCCACCACCTCCCCCGCCAGCGTCGCGAAGGAGAACGTCCCGCCCAGCAGATCCTGCAGCCCCACGGCCACGTCCAGCGAGTCCACGACCAGAAGCCTTCCCAGAATCCTCTCCACGAGATCCCGGTCCGCATCCGGCGCGTCCACCAGGTCCGCCGCGCGGCCCACCACGCCCGGATACCGGTAGCGCTCCGGCGGGATCCTCTCCGGCGCCTCCCCCGGGCGAAGCAAGAACCGGCCCCGGCCCTTGTCCGACTCCCGGAGGAACTCCAAGGCCTCCAGGGCCGTCTCGAAATCCTCCACCACCACCGCCCCGGACAGATCGGACAGCGCCGCTTCCAGCGCCTTCACGTACCGGGGCTGGACCCGGATGCGGTCCCCGAGAAGACCGACAAGACCCAGCAGGCTTTCCGGATGTTCCCGCGCTTCCCGCAAGACCCTGGACGCGCCCTCCCCGACGCCTTCCAGCCGGTCCTTGTACTTCTGCAGGACGTCGATCCGCGACGAAACCGAGACCTTTCTCTCGGCCAGGGCTCCCGCCTCCTTCTCGAGAAGCGCGGCGCGTTCCTTGTGACGATGCAGCTCTTCCTGCACCTCCTGGAGGGCCTTGCGGGATCCCGCGATCGTCGCCTCCAGCTCGCGGATCTCTCCCTTCAGCCGCTCGATCTCCCCCCGGGCGTGATCCCGTTGCGCACCCAGCTCCCGCAAGGACGCTTCCGCCCCCGCCCGTTCCTTGCCGAGCCGGACCAGATCCTCCTCGATCCGCCCGATCCGGCTCTTTTCCTTCGCCTTCGCGGCCTCGTTGTCCAGCGCCTCCGCCTTCAGCGACTCGACCTCCCGGTCGATCTCCGCGAGCGCCCGGCGAATCGACTCCAGCGACGTCTCCGTCTCCTGCAGATGCCGGGCCAGCGTCTGCTCCTCCTCGCGGGCGGCCCGGTGGCGCGCCTCGGATCCCGACAGATCCTCCCGCGCCTTCTCGATGCGCCTCAGACACTCCGCGATCCCTCCCTGGAGACGGACCTCCTCCTGCCCCAGATCCTTAAGGTGCTTCTCCAGATCCTCCTTCCGCCGCCCGTCGGCATCCACCTGGTGGGCCAGCCGTTCCGCCTCGCCGGACGCGGCCCGGTGCTTCTCCTCGTGGTCGTGGAGGTTCTCCTCGAGCACCGAGAGGTCCGCCTCGGCCTTCGCACGGTCGGCGCCGAGCTTCTCCTTCTCGTTCTCCGCCATGACCACCTCGCCCGAGACCCGGACCTGCTCCTGGCGGAAGCCGTGGTACTTGTGGAGGGCCTGGGCGATGCGGTACTTGCGAAGCTCGTCACGGTACGCGATGAACTTCCGCGCCCGCCCCGCCTGGATCTTCAACGAACGGAGACGCTTGCCGACCTCCTCGAGTGTCGTGTCGATGATGACGAGGTTCTGCTCCGTGCGCTCCAGCCGGCGCAGGGTCTCCTTCTTCCGGGCCTTGTACTTGCTGATGCCGGCGGCCTCGTCGAAGATCAGACGGCGCTCGGCGCCCGTGGACTGCAGCATGGCGTCGATCTTGCCCTGCTCGATGATCGAGTAGGCTTTCATCCCCACGCCCGTGTCCATGAACAGCTCGCGGATGTCCTTCAGCCGGCAGGGCTTCTTGTTGATCTGGTACTCGCTCTCCCCGCTCCGGTACAACTTCCGCGTCACCGTGATCGTGTCGAGATCCGGGTGGATCTCCCCGCGGCATCCCCGGAACGAGAGCGAAGCCTCCGAAAATCCCAGGGGCTTCCGGTTCTTCGAGCCGTTGAAGATGACGTCCATCATCTCCGAACCGCGCAACGACTTGGCGCTTTGCTCCCCGAGCACCCACTTCAGGGAATCCACCACGTTGCTCTTGCCGCAACCGTTGGGCCCGACGATGATCGTCACGCCCGAACCGAAATCGAAGCGCGTCCGCTTGGCGAACGATTTGAACCCGAAAAGTTCGAGTGAGGCGAGCTGCATACGGTCTCCACGTTCCGGATCGCTCGTGTTCCCCTCCACGCGCCCCGTCCCTCCGCGATGCCCGGGAAGGGACGGAGCGGGATCCCGTTCTCGTTATCGGACCGATCCCGGCACCGCTTGAAGGGATTTTGACATTCCAGGCTCCACGTCCACGATCTCGGCGGACAGGATGCCCATGTCCGCCGCCAGGACGAGGAACGCCTTCACCCCCCCGTACGACACCCCCAGACGGTCCAGCACGCGGACCACGTCCCGGACCCAACGAAAGGTCCGGATCCGACGGCGCCCCTCCCCTCGCGCCACCTCCACGATGGCCACGTCCGTCTCCACCGCGGCCCCCTTCGAGGCGGGCGGCACCGACCCCCCGGGGGGGGCCAGGGACATCACGCGCACGCCTTGCCCCAGAAGAAGCGTCCCGCGCCCCAGGTAGGGCGCCGGACCCACCGCGAAGAACACCGCCTCCTGCTCGTCGCAGAGAAGCCGGGGCAGACCCGGCGACCCCGCACGGAAGACCGTCCCCAGGACCCGCGCCTCGAGATCGTCCGGCACGGAAAGCGGATCCTCCGGCAGGAGAAGCCGGATCCGGTCGGGCCCGTCCGTCCGCACCGTGACCGCGGGAAAGGCCTCCCGGATCGACGAACCGATCCCCTCGAGCACCGCCGGCCAGGCCGGCGACACCTCGAGCGTGAGCGTGTCGCGCGGGCGGTGCCGCGCCTTCACCAGGACGTTCATCACGCGCCCGAGCGCGGGTGTGATGACGGCCGTCCCGTCCTCGGCCACCCGCCTCACGAGCACCGGCCCCGCCGCCACGGCGTAGACCTCGCCCGTCCCGGCATCCAGGAGACCGGTTTCCAGAAGCAGGCCTCCCTCCAGGGACGAGGCGTTCCCGAGCGGGCGGACGAGGGCCCCCGGGAGGCCCGCCGCCGTTCCCAGGGACTCGGAAATCCTCCCCTCCACCATGACCAGCGCCACCAGCCCCGGTTCGATCTTCGTGCCGGGGGGCGCCCTGAGGTCCGGATGGGCGTCGACGTGCGCGAGCGCCGTCTCGAAGGCCGGGCCGCGGTCCCCCGTGCCGTCGAGTCCCACCACCACCCCCACCCCCGTCACCGTGATCCGCTTCCCCGTCGAGAACGCCGCGAAGCCGCCGACAGGGGCCTCGAGACGGGGGGCTTCCACGTAGGAGAACGTCACGGCCCGCACGAACAGGTCCTCGGCCTCGACCTCCCGGAGCGAATCGACGGTCTCCCGGCAGGCCGGCGCCCAGAGGGCCGTCGACGCGAGCAGGACCCAGGAAGCGAGCCTGCCCCTCCCCGGCCGTCGCAACGTCCATCGATTCATGATTCCGGCCCCATCCGGCTGAATCGCAGATAGGTCATCTCGGTCCGCTCGAACACCTCGCAGACGAGATCGAAGATCCCCTCCGGATCCATCTCCATGATCTCCTCGAGGCCCTCGATGGTCACACAGGGTTCGATGAGGGAATACAGGCTCCCGATGACGCGGACGGCGTGAAGCAGGTCGTGGGGCATCTCCTCGCGAAGCAGGAGACTGGTCCGGTATCCCTCCGCCGCGTGGCCGGACACCGGCCCGGGGAAGGTCGACCGGTCGATCTCGTGCAGCCTCCGGACCGCCGCCCTCGGGGTCGGGCCGACGAGGGACGCCCGGATCCCGCGCTTCCTCGCCTCCTCCTTGGTTTTCAGCGTCAGGAAGGAGGCCGTCTGGGAGGCGGCTTTCAGCGCATCCTTCTCCGAGAGGAGGTCCGTGCCGCTCAAGAAGCCGATGGCCTCGGGGAATCCGCACACGGACACGAGGTACTCGCCGCGGGCGATGTCGAGGACGGGCCGTCCGTCCGAGGCGGGGAGGCTCAGCCGCTTCAGGGGACCCTGCAACTCCCCGCCCAGATCGGCCATGAAGGCCGCCTTGTCCTCGTGGGCCTGGAAGGCCGTTTTCAGGGCCTTCTCCAGCTCGTCGGCGAATCCCGCGCGGTTTCCGCGCCCGGCGCGAAAGGCCGCCTGGGCGGCGTTGACGACCACCATCTGGACGTAGGGGATCCGTCCCGACTCGGGATGCCGGAAAAACTCGGGATCCTCGACCCGCGTGAGAAACCGGCTGTGGATTCTCAGTTCGGTCCCCTTCCGCTCGAAGACGAAGGTCAACGGAAGCCCCCGGGCGACTTCCGAACAAAGGCCCCGGACCAGCGAAAGGGAGGAAGGGTTGCGAAACGTGTTCTCGTCCACGTGGAAGAAAAGGGAGGGGGTGCCTTCCGCCTCGAAACGGTGGTGCAGCGAATCCAGAAGCGCCCGCGTGAACCGTTCCGCGTCGGTCCAGAACTCCCCGTAGCCCCGGCCGAGACGGATGCCGCCCGGGCCGACGGCGTCCGTGAATCGGAGGAAATCCGGAACCCCCCCCACGATTTCCGCCGAACTGCCAAGCGGGGGGATGCCGGAGGGCGGTATTTCCAGGGCGCCCAAAAGCGCCCCGGCCCAGTCGTACGCATCCTCCTCCCCGAGCAGGGGAGCGGCCATCAGGTTCACGTAACCCACGTCCACCGCCCCCAGGACGTAGCTCGAGAGATCGGAAACCACGCGCCGCAAGGCCTCCCGAAGGCCGCCGAAATCCTCCGGGATCTCCGACTCGCCTCCCATCCAGGGGGACGCGCCGAAACGCTTCACGAACTCGAGCGTGAAGAAGGCCGAGTGCAGATGCATCGGGTAGTCGGCGCCGACGATGTGGATCCGGCCCTCCGCGTGCGCCCGCCCCGCCTCGCCGGAAAACACCTCCTGGAAGGAGAACTCGCTCAGCGAGCGCTCCGCCACCTTGCGCGTGACCTCCGCCGGAAGGGCCGAGTCCTCGATCCATTTCTTCAGATCGTACCCCGGAACCCCCACCACCGCCTGCGAGGAGATCCGCTCCGAAAGACCCCGCGTGAAGAGCTCCGCGTCCACCAGCGACCGGATCAGCCGGGACGAGATCCGCTCGAGCCCCGCACCCAGGATCTTCTTCTCCACCGCCCCCGCCACGGCGCTCGCCGTCTCCGCGGAAAGCCCGGCCTCACGCGTCAGCGCGGTCACGATCCGGGAGGCGTCCCACATCGCCCCCCCCTCCCCCGATCCCGTCACCACGAACAGCGTGGATTCCGGAAACAGCGTCGGCGTCCTCGCCTTCGCCGGGGACGACACCGTCCGGGAGGAAGACTGCCGGGCCCGGATGTACGCCCGCGCCGCCTCCATGTGCCCCGTCTCCAGAAGCACCCGCTCCACCATGTCCTGGATGTCGTCCACGTGGGGAATGCTGTCCCAGTGACGTCGCTCCAGAAACAGCGTCACCACCCCCGCCAGCTCGCGGGACACCACGATGTCCCCCTCGCCCCGTTCCCGGGACGCGCGGTGGATCGAGCGGACGATCCTCTCCTCGTCGAAAGGGCTCTCGCTTCCGTCCCGATTCTTCACGCGCGTCAACTTCGACACGACTTCACTCCGTTCCAAATCACGCCGACCATCGAAATCTCCCATCCACAGCCGGCAAGATCGGCTTTCACGACTCCCTAGCCCGGATTATTCATGAAAACGACTGCGGTCGCCGCAAGCACATGATCTGCTTCGTCGCTGCGACGATTCCGGCCCTCACGTGGCGCTTTGGCCACGCTCCGGACCGGAATCGTCTTGCTCCTCGCATCTCAGGCACTTGCGGCA
>Ga0180432_10003333_pt1 | contig 23046 bp, 31 predicted proteins | sample SS_ome_10_FD_132414 | JGI IMG/M metagenome (GOLD analysis project Ga0180432, IMG submission 132414) | Hypersaline lake sediment archaeal communities from the Salton Sea, California, USA - SS_1_MS_2 metaG | ecosystem: Environmental > Aquatic > Non-marine Saline and Alkaline > Hypersaline >...
CCCCACAACTGCCCACGCAACTGCCTACTCAACTGCCCACGCAACTGCCCACTCAACTGCCACCACAACTGCCTATACAACTGCCCACGCAACTGCCCACTCAACTGCCACCACAACTGCCCACGCAACTGCCCATCCAACTGCTCCTCCAACTGCCTATACAACTGCCCATACAACTGCTCCCACAACTTATCTTCAAATCGTTTATTCATCATTATTTTGTCCATTTTTTATTCGTATTTATTGTATCATAACTCAGAATATATATCAAGTTAAAATATTTTTTTATCTCTAATCTAAATATTTTAGATCTACAACGTGATCGATATCTTGAAATCCTTCTTTTTCTATGTACATTGATAATTTATTCTCCATAACTATCCGAGCATTGTGTTCCAAAATACTCTTCTGCTGAGAAGTCAGGCTATGGTTTGTCATAGATCTTACAATCTCTGATGCAATGTGTTTAATATCACTTCTTTTCATTTTCAAACCTTTCTGTTTCAGGATTCCACACTCCAAACATACCATCTTTGGCATAAGGCTCATCTACAGGACCCTCTAAACTAATTCCAAGTTTCTCTGCAGACATAATACACTTATTAACCATCTCTGGAGCATAGGTGGATCTGCCATCTGCATATCTACGAGCCATCCATAGTGTTTCTTTGATTATTCTTTTAAGTTCTTGTTTTTCCTCTTCTAATAGTTTGTATTTACTTTTCCAGGCATTCTTAACTTCAGTTTCCCACTTTAAATCATCTTTTAGACAAGATATTTCAGTTTCCTTTTTTTGCAGCTCTACAGCCTGTTCTTCTAGTAAATAGTTTTCATCAAGTCTAGAAAACTTTTCTAAATTACTAACATACCTTTCGATGTCTAGAAGCCAATCACGTTCCAAAGATGGTTGGTGCAAAGAGTTTCTTAAAGCATACATTGTTGATTCGTATTTTTTCTTTAAAGTAGTATCTGTCATCTTTTATATACCATTCACCAAAAGAACATTCTGGGTTCTAAGTATCTCCATATTATTTATTTTTACTAATTTTTTTACTACCAAAAACTCCTCAACTGAGTCTCCAGATCCAGTGTAATCAAAATCAAACTCAATATTATAAAAACCCTGATTTAAAGGTTTGTCAGCTATATAAACATCTTGGTCAACAAATTCTTTAAGCATTTCATTTAGACCAGCGTGTTCTTCATCATCTGGGAATTTCTCACACATTACAAAACGGTTATCTAGTCCTATATAGCACTTAAGATTTTTCATTAAGAACTCCAAGTTTTAACTTACTATTTTTTCTTCTGTTTTCAAAATCTTTAAATTCACTAGCGTGTTTATCTTCAAAATCTTCATCCCAAATACTAAGTTCAGGATAAACATATTTAGAAATGAGAAATTGAGCTTTTTCTCCAGACACAGACGGAGCTTTCATACCAGCTTCTTCCATTTTTTCTAAAAGAGTTTTCATCATTACAATGATCTGCTGACCACCATCATTCATATTCTTTATATTTTCAGGTGGATTAAACATATAATCTACCATAAGAATTAGCATATCTTCTTTTTTCATCCTCTAAACACTCCATCTTGATCTCTCCATTTTAAATCCTTATACCCCTTTAGATATACAGCTTTTAATAATACAACAATTCTACACTGAGTTATATCGTTTGTAGAAGGTGGGTGTACCCATCTTAAAGGAGAGTATTCCCAATATATTTCCTGACCTTCAAATTGCGCCTTTGGTAGATTGTAAAACATTATAACAACTCCTTTAGCTGGTCTCTGGCTACCAAAAAAGATTCATATCTATCTCTTTCTGGTTCACCAATTTCGTACTCTGCAACACCCGAGTCTACATCAAATTTTATAGAAGTTTCTAGTAAATTTAAAAATTTTTTTAACTCTTCTCTTACTTCTTTTGGCATACCTCTGTAATATTTTCTTTTTACTTTATTTTCAAGTTTAGCTGTTTTCTTTTTTAAGCACAAATAATCATGGTTTAACCTGTTATGAACCCTGTCTTTTCTATCGTATATTTCATTGTAATGTTTTTTTAGTTGTATGTAATTAAGCTGAGTATTAGAAATAATACTTTCAATATTTTTGGTAAGTTCACTGTAAATCTTTAAATATAAACTATCGCTAATTTGAGTAGTGTCAAATCCTTCTTCTCTAATTTTAGAAAAAAAACTATCTGCTACTTTTTTAGCAGTATCTTGAGGAGTAATTTTTTCATACATAACTAACCCTTGTGTTATTAGTGGTTTAAAAAAAGATCTATATGTCTACTATAAGGCGACCTTTTAATCTTAACCTAAACCTAATCTCCAAAAACGCTTAAACAGCATCCTCTCTCATTGTATACCTAATAGCTTTTTTTGTCAAATTATTGGTTTGAGCTAAATTAAAACGCAAAAACTTATCATTACCTTGACTATCTATTTCTACGTACTTAAACCCTATCTTGTCCAGAAGTCTTGAGGTATATGGAGATGCCCAGGCAGCATAGAACATACCGTTTTCGGGTACAGACTGTCCGTCAAATAGGTAGGATATTTTTTCAAACATCTCCCTGTTGTTGTTTATTCTGTATTTAGAAGATCTCATAAAGTTTTCTAAATCTGTATTTACTATGATATCTTTTACAAGGTTTTGTCCAGCAAAGGACATTGTGCAGTTTTCGTAAGTATTTTCTTTCATGAAAAGCCGATAATCCTCAAGGTTATTTGTAGCAATCCAACCAACTCTAGCCCCCGTTATACCAAAAACCTTGCTGTAAGAGCCGCAGTTTACCCTGTGATCGGGTGTTACAGGTATTGTGTTTAGAAAAACAGGGTTATGATATACACTATCCCATATAATGTTGTTTTGAGCATCCGTGTATAATAGTAAGTCTCCCTCAGGGTTTGAGGGGCTGTCAACTATTCCTACAGTACCTTTTTGAGCAAGCTCTTCCTCATGGTTTTTATATAAGCCGTATTTCTGCTTATAACCGTTTTTAGCAATTATCCCTGGATAATAGGGAAAATGATATTTATGGGTATAGCATGTTTTTTTGTTTTCAACATTTTTTAAAACCCTTAAAACAATATTTAGAGCACCTGTTGTACCGTGGGTTATTAAAATGTATTTGTAGTCTATTCCGGTTGTTTCTTTGATAAACATTCTTGTAAGAGATATAAGCTCAAGATCGCCTTCGTTTGCACAGTAACCCATATCATCAATATTTACCCTGGAAAGAGGCTTTCTTTTGTAGTAGTGCTTTAAGGCTTCTCTAACACAAAAGGGTTCTCCCCAACCAAAATCAAAGGTTTCAATCATCTTTTTTTAACTCTTCTATTTTTTCGTTTATATGCTTGATAGTAAAGTCTTTTTCTATAGATACTGCCTGCTCTATAATCTCTTTAACCACATCTTCATTTAAAGAATGTTTTTCTGCAATTTCCTTGATCCTTTCTTTTCTGTATTCCTCTAGTTTTTCTTTAAACTTAAGATGTTCCAGATGTGCTTTTACAAAAAGCTTTTTTACAAAACCTTTATGATCAGGACACCAGTAACACTTTTGACAAACATGACACTCTTTTCCATCTACATTCATAGATACCCAGTCATGTCTATCTTTACACTTGTTTTCTTCAAGCTCTTTCATCTTGTTCTTGTACTGTTTTTTCACTTTTCTGTAAGCACGGTGGTTTCTAGAAAAAAATACAATTAGACCTACTACAAATCCTATAACCAGAATCTCTACACCTGTTTGCAAATAATAAGTAATTTCTGCTACTTCCATCTTTTCTCGATCTCATCAATTAAATTAAGTTCTAATGCAGTCTCTGCATCTATAAAGGTATCGAAGTTTAACATCTTTTCCAATAGCTCACTGTCGATATTAACCATTTTATTCTTAGCATTACCTTTTGGGATTTTGTCTTGTTTTCCAATTAGATTTAGATATTTTTCATAGGTTATTTTTTTATCCCCAATCTTTTCAAGATAAACTTCTTCCATCATTCTATCAAACTTTTTACCTTCATCAGTCCATTTGTAGGAAGTTTTTGAATGGTCGTGTATTCCAAAAGTACCGTAGTGAATCATTATTCTTGAATTTGGAGTCATCAGTCTTCTGTCTGCTGCTTGCAGAATAATAGAACCCATACTCATTGCATGTCCATGGACTCTGATTGTTACATGGTTCCTACAGTTGTCTATAGCATCGTAGATAGCCATTCCATGATATTCATCACCACCTACGTTATTCATTATAATATTGATAGGCTTTTCACCTCTTTTTGAAGCTGCGTCTTGGTTATCCAAGATATGCAGTGCTTTAAGAAACCTTTCGGCCATGCTGTGATCTGTACCACTTTCTTCATCATCGGAAAGATTGTGAACACTACCCATATAAATAGTCCTGGTAGGGAGATATATCCCGTTGTCCATAAACTGATCTACATCATCTTTTTTAAACTTGTGATAAACACCGATGTCTTCACTCATAAAAACCTCAATTACCTATTTTATCTGCATATTTCCATCCAGATTTTATAGCAGTTAACCATTCTCTTTCTCTAAAGTCTGATTGTTCCTCAAAAAAATCCTTCAGATAGTATATAGTATCATCTAAATCAAATCCATTTAATGCGAACTCACACCCTATTGCCATCCAGGTTTGGTTCCTAGACCCTTCCATGTTGTGTACACCTGTTTTTAGTGCGTTTTTAGACCATTTATTGAGCCCTTTGATGTTGGCACTACCCCTGTTTCTAGGACGCTTTACAAGCGGTTCTGGGGCTTTCTGAGGGTGCTTGTTGAGCCAGATTCCCAGCTCTTCTAACGATACTCTTTCCCCCATGTACATTAGTTTTTGCTCACTTCCTGTTTCAGGCCTTGTAACCCCTGGAAATCTTATAGATCTACTAGGATTCTTGGTTTTCTGATCAGCTTTTTCCAATATATTCAGTATCCACTGGTAGGTATGTCTGTAAATATGCTCACTTGGGATGTCGTGATCTAGAACAAGGGCAAAGTGTAGCGACTTACTGCCTGAGAAGCAGCAATAAGAGAAGGGGAACCCCATTCTTTTGATGTAGTCCATTTGATGCTCTACAGGAATATCATCGCATTCGACCATAAATGTCCTGTATGATGTCACGTTCTCATCTCTTCTTTGTCCATCTATGGGATTTATAGCTACTAGGACGGTTTTGTCTTCGTTAAGTTTTTCCTGAGAGTCACTTGGATAAGCGTACTTATTTGCAGAAAAACAGATTGTTTCCCCAGGATTAAAGAATAAATTTAAAAAGTTTTTAGTACTTTCTCTCATTTTTTCTCTTTAAAAATCTCCGACATACCAAGCTCTTGACTTTTCTTCTTAGTCTCTCTAACAACTTTTGATGCAGTAACTTTTGCGTCAAATTCAGGGCTCCACTCAACAAATCTTTGCATTTTCTTATCAAAATGAAGCACATGAAGCCTTTCAAGTTCACCATGTCCAAATCTTACTTTGTGCGCAAACAAAAAAGAACAACTGTTTTCAAAGTCCTTTACAAGTTCTATGATATCTGTAGCATAGGTTAAGATACTTTTGCCACCCTTCCATCTGTACATGGGGTGATTTGAGTCAAAATCAAGACTACCTTTATCTTCAACTTTTTTCTCAGAGCGGATACCCTCACATTGAGCCATCACAATTATAGGGTAAGGACAGCTGTCTTTGAACACGTTCAGTTCTGTAGCAAGCCTATTGTTGACATGCCATGGATCAGTAGTTCCAAACTCACTTATGTTTACATTTGTGTAGTAGTCGAGAATTACCGCATCAAAGCTTCCTTTGGCCTTCTCAAGTGTTGTCATAACACCCTTGACCGTAGTAACCCTATATGCATCGACCTCATTTTTAGGTGATATAACCACTAGAAGTTTTTTTTCAGAAAGCCTTTCTGTTTCCTCAACTATCGTAAGTTCTTGTTCTGGAGTACACTTACTTGTTTTGTAGTCACCAAACGATATTTTTGTTCTTAGACACGAAACTCTTGCTAAGACATCTTCTTCCGTTTCCTCGTTAGACAGTACTAGAACTCTTTTGTTATCGTTAATAAGTGCTTCAGCTATATGGGCTGTCAAAGTTGATTTACCGTTATTTGTCATCGAAGGTACGAGCATAAGACTTCTGGGAGCAGCAATAAAGTGCTCCGATATCTTCCTGTTCACAAAAACAACAGCTTTTTTTCTATCTTCAATGTCTTTTAACATTCTTTCTTTGTTAAATTTTCTATCAGATAAACTGTCGTTTTCTAGCTCTTCTTGTATGTTGGTAATTCTATCTATTTCTTCTTTCTGTATCTTTAGCTTTTTATTCTGGATCTCAGCAGATATTTTTTTATTCTCATCAATTAATATCGATGTCTTCAACTGCTCGTCATAAGACTCCTGGAGTTGTTCTTCAAACTCATCTTTTGTGAATGGTCTGTCTTTTATTTCTTTAGTCATGTTTTTATTATTCTTCCATATCCATTAATATGTCTTCAGGATTCATATAAAAATAACTATTTCCCTGATAAAAAGGTCTATCCTCAATATCTTCTTTTGTTAAAAAAGAACCCCTTCGATAGATGGCTCTTACTTTTTTGTTGTTTTTAGAACCTTTTCTACCGGCCATTTTTCTAAACTCTGATTTTTCAATCTTTTTATAGCCATATGCAGTAGGGTTTCTAATAAGATCATGATCACTAGGTTCAACAACGTCTATATCTAAGATTTTTTTATAAAAAACCTCAAAAGATTTTGTCCCTCTAATATTTTTATTCTTTGACTCGCAAGCTCTTGCAAACTCATTCAATCTCTGATTCAAGAATTTAGCTAGATCGTAATGTTCTTTTAAGAAAAAATCCTGTTCTTTAGGGTAGCTTTTTTTACCATATTTTTTCTTATGGCTTTTCACAAATTGTTTCATTTTATCTTCATTTTCTCTTATACCTGAGATAGATATGAAAGAAACTGTATGAATTCTAGCTACATTAATAACATCTTCCAACTCAAAACCTGTTGTATTGAAGGTACTACGATTTCTGTAATATATCTTTTTGGATATATTTTGTAGCATTTCTTCAAACTTAGCAAGTCTTTCATTGCTAGGGTTTGTAGACCTTTTGAAATAATTATGTCTAATATAGAGTAGCTCAAAAGAGTCTGATATATTAGCTTTTTTCAGTCCTTTGTGTAAATCTAACATACCCGGTTCCACATTGTCATAGTCAATATCTCTAATAAAATTTTCTATAACTATACGCATTATCTATCCAATTCTTTTACTTTTTCTAGAATACTATCAGCCAACAAAGGGTCTTCTTTAATAGCCTGTGCCATTGCATTTTTACCATTATAGGTTTGACCTTCGTACTCATATGTTCTGTTGTTAGGTCTTCCGATAATACCGTTATTTACACCTAGTTCAAAGATCTCTTCATGTTGATTGATAAAGCCTTTTTTATAATCCAAAGTGATCTTGGCGGTTCTACCGGCTTGACCTATAGAACTCTGTTCCATTTTGACATAGATCTTATGTCCTGTCAAAGCTTTGTTACCTCTTGCGTCTTTTACTTCACCTTCAAAAGAATTGCCTGATAAGTCTTTTTTATCTTCTGCAGAGCCAGCTCTTTTAATTGAGATAAAGTACTCATGATTATGCTCACAAGCTTTGGGTACAGCAGCTTTTGTATCAGGTCCATAGTGAGCACCAATATTCATTCTTACCTGAGCAACTGTAATGTAAGTAATGTTATTTTTCTTAAAAAATGGAATAACTCTGTCAAGTCCTCTGGTGATGGTTAGTGCTTTGTCGCCAATTAAGTGATCTCCTACCGATTTTCCCTCAGCCTTTATACCGCCAATTGCCGTTAGTGAGTCAATTACAACAGCTCTAAGAGGCATACCGTCTTGCACCATTGCAGCAACATCTTCTGCTAAGAAGTCAAAAATATCCCGTGGATCACTTGTATCGTATACAATAAACCTTGAAGGGTCAATTCCTTCAAAAAAACCTTTTTGATATTTACCTTTGTACTCTGTAGAAAAGTACATAACAATACCTTCCTCGTCGTCTTTGTTCAGCTGAGCACCGATAGCCTGTGAAACAAGCGACTTACCGGCTTTAGGGTCTGAGTAGAAAAGTACCCCTGATCCCTTGGGAATTCCGTGTGATTTATTTGCAAAAATCCAGTTCATATAAGGGCTTGGTGTATAGATACAGTTGTTTGATTCAAAAGCATCATAATCAGGGCTTATATAAGAATCATGTTTTCTTAGTTGTTTTAGCCATTTATTCTCAGCCATTTTATACCCCTTTATTTCGTTTCATATTTTTTTTAGTTTTTCTATAAAAATACAGGTTTTTATTTACAAGCGTTTGTCTTACTGCATTTTTTAAATCCATAGAACCATCAGGTCTTTGAAAGTATACAACTTTTTTAACCTCTTTCAGTACACCGTATTCTTTTTGTCGATGATTTTCTCGGGTCATTCCTAGTTGTTTTCTTAGTTTTCTAGATTTCTTAGCGTTCATCCGATAACTCCGTTTCTTATAAGATAATCCATTTGTTTTTTTAAAAATCTCGATGTATTTTCCATAATTTTCATATGAGACTCAAAGTGCTCTAGCATAGCCTCTAGTTTTTCAAGATGTTCAACAGCATTTTTATAATCGTCATTTTTTGTCAAAACAGCTTTTCTAAAATCTGCATTATTAGCACTTTTAGGCTTGTCTTCAAGTAATCTTGGGATCTCATCAAGAATTACGTCTGATTTTATCTCGTCAATATTCTGCCTTGCTTTCTTAACAGCATCGCCAACAGTAATGGCATTTCTTTTAGACTCTCTCCAGGCTTCTTGGAATGTGAACTCTAAGTTCGTATAGTTTGCCGGTACAAGATGTTTGGCTTCCTTTAACCTTGACATAGCATTTTCCCATGCAGACATGGAAAGTCTCAGTTCTTTACAATGGTTAAAGGCAGGGACGGTTAAGACCGTCCCTTTACTATCTTCTGTCATTAAAAGTTACCACTTTCAATTTTCTTAAAGAAGTCTTCGTCATTCATTTCTGACAAACTCTCACCAGCAGGCGGTGGGGTTGTTGTTTCAGCTACTGTTTGGGTGTTTAAAGTACCTGTAGGTTGTGCTGCAGCTTGCTCTAAAGGAGCTTGTTCCAGCGGCTCACTGCTAGCTAGTGGTTGTTGAGCTAACTGTGGTTCACCAGCACTAATATTTTGGGTACTGTTTGACGCAGGGTTTTCCTTCTTCTTGTTGGAAAGAATTTCATCAACAGCTGTAGCTCCTTCGTTAACAATTCGGTACTCTTCTTCTGGAGTAACTGTAGGGTAAATCTTGTCTAGTTCAAAAGCATCTGTTTCAAGTTTTGCCAGGATTGCATCGTTGATTGAGTGTGGAAAAGGTGCATCTACAACAACTTTTTGGCCGTTATTATCAATCTCCTGCTTTTGCTTATATTCTGTTACGGTATAAACTGTATCACGACCTTTGCCAGATCTAGAGAATACAAAATACCTTCCGTTGTTGATACCGATAGGATCAACGCCTTCAGAACGCAATTTCTCAATCTCTGCCTTGAGTGCTTGGTATCCACGATGTCCAATCTTAAAGAGACCTACATTTCCTTGTAAATCTACTGCATTCATGTAGTGTTTTGCGTCTTGATTGTACTTCATAAGCATTTTATTACACTGCTCTTGTAACTGTTTGTTACCTGCATTTTTTGCCTGCTCTAGTTGAGACTTGATCATTTCACGCCTTTTATAGGCTTCTGACTCAACCTCTACCATTCCGTCATAACTAACTACTCTAGGTGATAGAAATGGACGTAGCTTGTTTTGACTATCTGTATAACCAAACTCTACACGGTGGTAGACCGACCATTTTCCAGAGTCTGCAAGATCTCCCATTGGAGGTAAGATTCTTAGGATGTGGGTGTTTTGATCTCTTTTAAAAGAGAAATAGTTTTTGTTCTGTTTCTCATACTTAGGGGCTCCTAGTTTTACTGTCATTTGCTTCTCCTTTTATGCGTTTGTAGCAATTTCTTTTAGTGCTTTTCCAACAGTTTCTTCAGTTACTTCTTTAATATTTGTTAATACGTTTAAATCAGGGTTGTTAACTTTTCCAGCAGAAACCCTTACAACTCTAGGGTTAACTCTTCTTAAATCATCTGAGATGCTAGATACAAGACCTTCGTCTTTTGTGTAAAGTAATATAGGGACGATTTTTGATTTGTAATCACTGTTTACAGCCTCTTTAGAAACTTTTTCTAGAGCATCCAATCCAATCACTTCTCCACCTACTTGATCATTGATGGCATTTTTTAAAACCTCAACAAGCTCAGGCTTGCTATTAATCATTCTAGAGTATTTTGAATCAAACGTCAAGAAATTGTATGACATGACATCAAGGTTTTTCATTCTATCTTCTAATACGTTATTTACTACATCAAAAACAGAGGAGTTAATGTTCTTGCCTTCATATAGTTGAGGGCTAATTTCATTAGCAATTTCTTTGTAAAAAGTCTCTGTATCTAATGTAAAGCATTTAAAGCTCTCGTTTGCAATACTTGCAAAAGTCTCGGAGTCCTGACCTGTCACTAAAATGAAGATGGACTGTCTTAGAATCTGGTTTTTGTAATCAATATAGAGCTTCTCCAACCTTTCTTTGGCACTGTTAACCTGCCCTTTTTTTACATAAAGAACCATAGGACTAACCAGGTCAAGATCTTGCTCTGCTACAACCTTTTCTTTTTTAATTTCTTCTAAAATTGCTTCTAAACTCATTTTTTCTCCTTAGAAAACTTTATTAAAATTTAGTGTTAAATATATTAAAAATAATGCTAAACCTAAAAAAGACGCTGTTATAAACGTAGCCATTGCCAGGCAATAGATTTCATGAGTAATTTTTTTAAGTATTTTGTACAAGATTCCTCTTTTAGACACTTCTCTTATATATTATCATAAAAGAGTGAAAAAACAATAAAAAGTCTACAAATTTTCCACCATAATATGGTCGATGTTCATAGAATATTTTTCTTTACCTAATTTCTTATACATATATAAGAAAGCTACACAATTCTTCTTCAGGTTATCTGGATAGGAAAGTTCCCCGGTCTCATAATCGGGCCATTTTACAAACTCTTCTAGATCTCCATCTATATCTACGGTCATTTTAAGGGCCTTTTTCTCACCATTTCTATAAGAAAACTCTTTAGATTCAATAACATAAGCAGGGACACAAAAATTAACAACTCTTTTACTTCCTGGTTGGTATGATAACTCTTTAATATTCTGAAAAGTCTTACCATTCACTAGTCTAACCTCTTTGCCATATCTGTCTATGGCGTAACTTGCTGATTCTGTATTGACCACTTTCACATCCCTTGTACTCTCTTTTATAATATCATACAGCTTAATAGGCATTATGGGAAACGTGGACTTTTTAAGGATAAAATCTTTGATAGGGTTCATAAAGGCGTATTCAAGATCAATCTTTCCTTGTTTTATCACATGTTTACACCTTTTTGTCTTCGGGTGTTCCTTTGCTTTTTCTATAAAATTCTCCAAAGGCTGATCCCAAGCAATCTCACCTTCAGATTTTTCTGTAATTTTCTTCTTATACTCTAGTATTTTTAATCCGTTTTCATACTTCTGCATTTTATCAATTAAATTGTCTTCTTTGTCAAAAAGACTATCAAATACACCTACGTGTATAAGTTTCTTAGTAAGAGCCGGTCCAACAGCTTCTTTTTCTATAAAATCTTGTAGGCTTGTATAGGGTCTATTTTCTTTAATTTTATCAGCAACTTTAGGTCCAAGACCCTTTAGTGCTGACAGCTTGTTTCTAATAGTGTTATTTTTGTAGTCTATAACCATTTCTTCTTCAGATAAGTTGATATCCGGTTGTGATAATATATCTTTTACATAAGGCCAAAACACCTCAGTTATTTCTTTTTCTTCAGCATTAGAGAGAACAGCTGCCCACCACTCAAGAGGGTAGTGGTATTTTAAATAAGCACACGCATATGCAATCATTGAATAAGCTACAGCGTGAGATTTGTTAAAACCATATCTACCGAATTTTTCAATCATACCCCATATAATATCGGCTGTATTTGCATCAACCCTTCCTTTGCTTGCGCTTGCTTCGATAAATTGTGGTTTAAGTTCTTCAATCATCCTAATCTTTTTCTTACCCACGGCAATACGAACATCTTCAGCTTTTTCATCGTTCCATCCAGTCAACTCTTTGGTTATTTTTGTAATCTGTTCTTGAAAAACCATAACACCGTAGGTTTCTGGAATAAGTTCATCTAATATCTCAATTTCACCTTTACTCCTACCATTCCTACGCTCAACATATTCTTCAGCCATGTTTCTACCAGTTTTTTCATCAACAAAATCAAGGGGTCCAGGTCTTACTAGTGATGTAACAACTGCACAATCTTCAACAGATCGAGGTCTCATACTCTTAACAAAAGGTGTAACAGAAGTTGTATTAAGTTGAAATACTGTCTCGGTATTTCCTTCGCTTAACATATCAAAAACAACACCTTCTTCTGGTAAATCCCATATATAACAAGCTTTTTCGTTGTGCCAGAAAAAACCTGCTTCAAGGTCTGTTTTATTGTGTTTTTTGTTAATATACTTAAGAGCAAGTTCTATGTCATTTAGACATTTAACAATAAGAAAATCGTATTTATTTAACCCAGCTGCTTCAACCTCTTTTGCTTCATATTGAGTTATATTTTCATGACCTGCTACTTTCATAGTAGGTATTACTTCAGAAACAGGACAGTCAGATATCACAAATGCACAGGGGTGTCTCCCGTTTTGTCTAGATATGCCCAGTGTTCTTTTTACAGTTTCCCACTCATCAGGTCTTGTTTTTGTGTATAACATGAGTTTTTCATCTTTCTCAAGCAAACCAGGCACATGGTTTCCCTCGTTATCCTCATACCCAAACACAAAATCTTTATCTGAAATACCTTGTGGAGTAGCTTCTAGATTTTTGGCGAACACCTCTATCTCGTCTTCTACTTTACCTTTTTTGAACCTGTTAACATCTCTAATAGAAGATTTTAACTTCATAAGTGTTCTGGTAGATATTTGTGACCACCTATCTTTGTAGTACCTCTCAAACAGACCGTCAGGTCCCGTGAGCAGATCTCTATCTGGAAGATCGCAATTATGCACAACCACACCTTCTGCTACAAAATTAGAAACATAAGGCATTGATATATCGTAAACCTCTTCTGTTGTCCTTAATTTTACCGATCTAATTTTTGTCATACTGTTCCTTAATGTAATTTTCTTTATTTTTAAAGTTATAACAGTCTCTTATCCACTCTAAAGCTAGTAGTTTTTCTTTTTGTTTTTTCTATTTCATTGTCCTGAATAGCTTTAATAACTTTTGATTTCCAACTCTCTTTCATACGCCTCATATATTTCTGTCCACCCATTTTCTTCAGTTAAAACAAGATGATCTTTGGTGCATTTTATAGTTTTGCCATTGTCTAGTTCAAACTCATAAACAGTACGTTTTGTTTCTTTTTTAAAAATTAACTCAGGACGTTGCCAGATATACTTTTGGCCATCAAAAGATAGAAGTTCTGGATAATCTTTTTTGTTTAATTCCTCTAATTTTTCAATACTTACATATCCATTTTTAGTTAAAATTTTAGTATCTTTAGCAAAACAATCGACATCAGGAAGTGTACCTTTTAAAATACGTCCAAGTGTAAGAAATCTGGAAAAGTATAGTCCGTACTTAATAGGGTCTACTTGTGTTATTCCCATACAGTACATAAGAAAAGATCCACCGGCAGAGCCACGGGCTGGACCTACTACACGGCCCATATCAGTGTAGTGTTTTAAAACCCTACTGATAGGAAAAAAATAAGGAAGTAAGTCAATCTCACCATTTCTGTGAATTACTTCAATCTCATGCTGTAGACGTTCACGATGGATTGGATTGGTTTCGTCAAATCTACCAACTTCTTTGATTAAATCAAGTGTAGCCTTTAGATGGTCGTCATGGTCTTTTACAAGCCTATAGTCATACTTCAGATTAAAGTTATCAAAGTTAGATGCCCATTCATAGCTATTATTAACAAATTCTTCTAGTCTATCTTCTCCAAAATTATTAGTAATATATTCAGATACATCTTGTGTAGATCTCAAAAAGTGCTTTGGATAGAACCTATAATCATCTTTTAATTTAAGATCTTGTACAAGCTTATCGTCTTCTTGTGAAAAATACGAGTAGTCATTAATAAGTATTTTAACACCCATTCTATCAGAAAGTGCTAACATAAAATCGTTGTACTTTTTATAAATATCAAGACCAATAGGTTTGTAGTCTTTGTGGTTACAAGCAGATAATATGTCTTTGTTTACTTTATAACCTATTCCGTTTACATACACTTTTTTGATAGACTTATGTTTTTCAGGTCTATTAGCTACTTCCTCTAAACTAACTCTAAATGTTTTTGCATAATCTGTTTCTGCAAGTATCCTTGAGTCAAGACTTACGGTTAAGTTGTTTGTGAAAGTAAATACACTCAATGTAGTCCATTTCTTATCAAATTCAACAGGAATTATAGATGTATACAAGTTTTCTTTAAATAAATCTTTCATTTTTTGAAATATCTTAAGGCCTACAACATTTTCTTCGACAAGAAGGTTTTTACACACTATATCCTGTGGACCACCTAATGCTACTGTAAAATCTTCTTTAGAAAAGTCTTCTAGGTCCCTCCAGTTGAAAGTTGGGTACTCCTGATCTAGTACTTTAATGGTACTCCTGTCTGGTTCAGATATTTTTTTCACAAGAAACTGATAGGCATCTTGTGTCTTGACATGAAGGGTTACTGTATAATATTTAATTTTTTCTGATCTAGTTCCTCTTATAATATCACATTCTTTATCAACAAAATACAACTCACAACCAGCTATTAACTTTAAATTCTTCTTTTTTGAATAATTATAAGCCTTTAGTACGTTTGTAAGATATCCATTATCTGTACATGTAAAATATCCAGTGTCCAGCTCTTTAGATCTGTCTACCATTGACTCAAGAGTAGAGCCTGTAAAAAGACTTGAAGGATGTATATTTGGTGATATAAAATTTTTCATGTTTTAAAAAAGCCCTTGCTTTCCGTCTTTATCCCACAACTGACAACTCAACTGCCAATACAACTGCCTATCCAACTTATCTTCAAATGTCTTATTCATATCTTTCCTCCAACTGCCCCCACAACTGCCCCTCCAACTGCCCCTCCAACTGCCACCACAGCTGCCTACCCAACTGCCAATGCAACTGCCCCCACAACTGCTCACGCAACTGCCACATCTTATCTTCAAATGCCTTATTGTTTTTTAAAATTTTATACATTAAATTTCTACAATTTTTAATAAATCATTATCCTGACCTTGTGTTGACAAATTGTCTCTACTAGCACTTTTCATAAGATTACAAAGTTTAATGTATATCTCTTTTTGCATATGAACATCATCCCTAGCCCTGTGAGCAACACCTTTTGGTAGTTTAAAATAATCAACTAAACTGCTAATACTACCTACATTTGAAGGTAGCATATCCATAGTTTTTAGCCATGTAACAATTGCTGTTGTATCAAGTGAGTTATGGCTAATTCCTGATTTTTTAGCCTGTTTCTCTGTAAAGAAACCTTGAATCTCCATAAAAGGGATGTCAAAAGATATAATGTTTTGACCAAGATATCTATAGTGAACTCTTTTTCTAGGCATTTTGTGTTTTTCAAGCATTTCTACTAATTTAGCCCTTCCTTCTTTGTATGTAAGCGTAGAAGGGCTATTAAGCAATTCTTCTGGATTGATACCAGTTGCATCAAACGCTTCCTGCTCCCCCTTAACTTCTCCTTGGTCGTTTTTTAAATACATATGTAGTTCATCAAGAAGATTCCACTCTTCATCCCAGATAGCAAAATAAGCCTCTGTAATTGTATGATTAAACTTATCAAAACCACCTGTTTCAAGGTCAAAACCTAGATATCTCATTTGTTTTCCCACTTTTTAATTTTATCTTTAATTACTATCATCTTATATTTCTTGTGATCCAAAAACCTTTCTTTTAAGCCATAGTTATAAACAAGCTGTCCAATCATTATATTTACATCTACAAGCTCATCTAGTAGTTTAAAAGACTCTGAAGACAGGTTTCTTTTTCCGTTTAATATCTTTGAAAGCTCTACTGTAAGCTCTCCCATTTCCTCAATAGCAGCACACAACTGGCTATCTTCACTAAAAACTTCATTAACTCTTTCGTAGAGCTTTTCTTCTTCTGAATTAATCATAAATACCTTTTCCTTAAAAAAGGGTTACACTATTATATTATCATATTATGGGATTTTTGTAAACAGAAAGTTTACAAAGACTTATAATTTAAGGGTTTTTTTGATTTTCTCAATAGACTTTTGATAAATCTTCTCAACCTCTTCTTGCTTTAACATCAAAACCTTGGCAATTACATCATTTTCAACACCATTAGGGTATTTGTCAATAAGGTTTTTTAGGCTATTTTTGAACTTTGGGTAGTCAATAAAATCTTCTTCTTCTGCAATCTTACGCTTTTTTTCTTCTGTCACTTGGAAACTCCAGTATATTATTCTTAAACTGCATCCTGTAGAAATGTTCAAACCTTTCCATTTGTTTTTTTTGAAAACCCTCTTTAACATCCAGTATTTGTTCAAGGGGTTTTATTTTTGATTCATAATAAGCAAGTCTAGTAAGGACTATATCTTTTTGTTGTCTTATTTTCTTGAATTCCTCAATAGATATGGTCACATCGTTGTTTTTTAGAAAGAAAAGGTTTTCATCTAAGACAGATAGTAATTTTGTATTATATACATGTTCGTTCTTGTAACGCTCAAGGTCTTTGGAAAGTATACTAAGTTCCAACTCTATTTCTAGAATCTTACTTCTAAGCTGTTTAACTTCCTTGGACTCCTTCATCCTTTTCTACCTTTGATCTATATCCACACGAACAATATTTTATTTCAAAAGTTTCAAAAACCATTTCTTTGTAACCTTCACTATTTTCACAATCGGGACAAGACTCTTCTTTTTTGCTTTCTTTTTTCTTATTCGCTAAGTCTATGCCTTTTTTAGTTTCTTTATAGTTAAAGTTCTCTACCATTCTCAGAACCTGTTCAAGGTTCTTATCCGACAGTTTATGTTGTATAAAATCACAACTTTTACCAAATGCTCTAAAAAGAGTTCTATTTTCTTCTTCAAGCCTTTTAACAGCTTTTCTCAAGCTTTTTACCTGCGACCTCAGTTTCCTATTAGCATCTTTGGTCCTACCTTCACGTTCTTCTGGATATACAACATTAAAACTACGGTTGTTTTTAGGCACACACACTCCCAGTAGTAGTATTTAGTTTAAAGATTAGTTCTTAAACCGGGTAGATAAGTGCCTGATTTTATTAAGTTACTCCAATAATATATTAAAACTCTTATACATTTTATGTCTTCTACTTGAGTTAACAAAGCTATTCAGTGTCTGAGATGCTTCAGCATTAAACCCTAGTACATTAGCAAAACTATCGTTACCAGTTAAACAACCGTTAATTTGAATTCTACCATTTCTAAAACTTGTGGGTTCATGAAAATGGCCTCCACGCATATAATCTATGATAACACCTAACTGATTTGCTCTTTTTGTCATAAGAGTTTCTAAACCCTTTCTGTCCGAGTTTTTACAGTTATCATAATGCTCATAAAGAACATTGTTATCGTAAACTTGCAGTATAGCCCAAGGCTCTTTGGGAATTATAAACTCAATATTTTTTAAACCAGCTGTCTCTGCAAGATCTTTAATTGCATGATAGATAATGTGTGTAAAGTTTTCCTCACCAGGATTATGATACGTTCTGTTTACACCATCTCTATCGTGGTTTCCTGTAACACAAACAACTCTCATTTTAATCCCAAGCTGGTTTAGTGGAACAATAACTATTTTAAAAATATTAATAAGTGCTTCGTAGATCTGCTTAGCGTTTCCAAACTCACAACCTCTAGCAGATTCTAATACATGCATTGAATAGTTTTCTATAATGTCACCTAGAAGACCTACGATAATCTCATCGACATTATAGTCTTTGCTATCTCTGTGAATCTCACCAATCGTAGCATGTACTACTTCTTTTAGTCTTTTCTTACAAACTTCTAGGTTAAAAGAATCTGTTTTTTTACCAAAATGAATATCTGATAGCAACAGCTCTTTAGTCATACTCTTTTTTTTCTTGCTTTTAGGAAGTTTTAAAGGCTTTACTTTGATCCTATTGATTTCTTTAGTAGCCTCTTTAATTGCATCTAAGATATCATCTCTGTCATTCCAGATTTGCAAGATAGTACGGTTTTCCTTAGAAACAAGACCGTTTGCTTTCTTTGTTCTATGAATTGCCTTTAGCTGTTTAATATTGTAAACATCGCTATCAGCTAACTCTTTATGTCTTTGAAATTGCCTCCTCACTTCCATGGAATCCATGTTTAGATCTGACCATTTTCTATTCATAGCATCTGCAATTTCTGAGAAACTCTTGTGAGATACTGTTTTTTTGTGAATTATAAATTCAATTTGTTCTTCATTTAAGTTCATGAGAACTCCTTTATTCTAGTCTTTTTTTACCTCTGATTCTTCAGTAGCAGCAGGTTCTTCGTTTTTGTCAACGATATTATAAATTTCTAGAATTTCCATATCCAACTTATCTTCACCATTAGAGATAAAGTCTCCAACTTTTTTTCCTAAAAACTTTTCTTTTAAATCTTCAATCAGTGTGCTTACTAAAAATTGAATTCTAGGATTTTCAACACCACCGTCTTTGTTTAACTCCCTTGCTACAATAAGCGATTTTTCAGAAGTCTCATCAGAAGGCTCTGCATACCCGTTTTCTACAAGTTCTGTAATTTTGTTTTTCAAATCGTTTTCTCTAATTTCTACAACCTTTTCCTCGATATTTTCGTCAGTAAGAGCTTTTCCCTCTTTCAGAAGGGCTACGATTGAGTTTGTCTTACTATGCATTAGCTGAAGAGCATCGTTTAAGACATCTTTTTCTCTTGAAAGATTAAAAATAATCATTTCTAATTCACCAGTTCTTCTAGCAACTTTACTTAGTAATTCTTTAGTTGAAGTTAAATCTGATTCTAGAAAAGCTAGTTTTTCACTTGCTTTAACTTTTTTCACTTCCGTATTAGAATTCATTTATTCACTCCTTTTAGCTGCTTCTTTTAAAGCTGCCATAGTCATTAATTTAGCCATATTATCCATTTTACTATTTCCAACCGCTACTTTTTGCTGATAAAGACTATTAACGGCCTCTTGATTAATCTCTACATTAGGTCGTGGTCTTTTATGTCGTTCAGAAACTACTCTATTAGCATCTTCAAGACTCATTTTTTCTAGCGATTCAATATACTTCATATCTTTTTTGGCAATCTGATCTGCAGACATGTTTCCTGCTGAAACACTTTTAACCTCTTCCTTTAGTTTCATCTTTTTTCTGAAAACAGGTTTTTTTCTAACTTTATTCTTAGTCTTAACAGGTTTTCTTATAGGTTTTGTTTTCTGTTCTACAGAACCTAGTGCGTTAATTTTGTTTTGCTTAACCTCTTTTTTTACAGTATTAAGTTCATTTTGAACAGGTTTAGACGTAGGAGCCTGTGTACTAGCACCCTTTGTGACCTTAGCTGCCATCATCTTTAGAGCCTGCACTTCCATATCGTTAAACTGAGGTTCCTGGAAGTGATGATGAACTTCTTTTTCTTTTTCAGCCCTCATGCCTAGTAGCACTTCAAGCCTTTCCATAATAAAGTTTTTAAGTTCTTCTTGTACCCTATTTACAGCCTCAGGTATTGCATCAACACCATCAAAAAGATCGTGTTTTATAAGCATTTCATACAAACGACCTTGCTCAAGCCTTATTCTGGCACTCTCCATTAAGGAAACTTCTTCTGTAGCATCTTCTTCAAAGAAGTCATCAAAGTCATCAAAATCTTCGATTTCCTCTTCCTCTTCTAGCTCTTGTAAGTCTTCCTGGATACCCTGCTCTTCCTCGTAGAAATCTGGTCTATCCCATAAGTCACTTTCAAAATCACTCATTTATACTTCCTCATTGTTATTTTTTTCTTGCAACTCACTAATAATCATTCCTGAAATACCGTTTTTAACCTTCACAAGACAAGCATTCATCATTTCTGTTAGCAATATCTGCTTGTATTCCTGCTTTTGATCTACAATAATAAAGAGTTTTAACACCCATTTTCCAAGCCTCTAAATGAACCTCGTTAAAATAGCTAGGTTTAACATCTACAGGAAAGAATAAGTTTAAGCTTTGGGATTGACAGATAAATTTCTGTCTTTGAGATGCCTGTTGAATCAGTGCCATCTGGTTGATCTCATAAGCTGTTTTAAACACACTCTTTTCATCTTCTGTAAGAAAATCAAGGTGCTGTACAGAACCATGTTTTCTTGCAATATCCTTCCAAATTTTATCGGTATTTTTGCCATACCTATCTAATAGTATCATAAGATGAGGGTTTTTCCTAATAAAAGTTCCTTTAGCAGTTTTGTCCACATAAGCATTTGCAATAATAGGCTCTATTCCTGCCGATACATCACCAGATATTATGGAGTTAGAACGTGTTGGAGCAACGGCCAATAGGTGGCTATTATATTCACCAGTACCCTTACACCATTCGGGTTCTCCACATTTTTGTGCTAACTTCTTAGACATAGCCGATGCATTTTCTTTAATAAATTTAAAAATCTCTGCATTGAGCATCATTGAAGGAAAAGACTCAAACGGCATGTTTTTAGACTGTAGAAGACTGTGCCACCCAAGAACACCAATACCTATAGCCCTGCCTTTTTTTGCATGTCTAACAACCTTTTCTAGACCGAAGATTTCACTGCCTTTTTCTATAAATTCATCAAGTACGGCATTTAAAAATACAGTCATTATCTCCGGTAGCGTTAACCCTTTTATTTTAGCATTCTTCCATTCATCGTACCTGGCTAGGTTAGCAGAAGAAAGGCAGCAGATAAAACTGTGATCATCATCTGTATGGAGTGTTATCTCACTACAGATATTTGTCATATCTACCTCTAAATTACTATTCTTGTAGCCTGCAGGGTTTGTCTTATTTACATTATCTTTGAACATTATATAAGGCTCACCAGTCTCCATACGAGCCCTCATTAATTCAGACCACTTAGCTCTTGCATCGTGGTCTCCGCTAATAATTTTATCCATAAAACTATCATTTATAACAGTGCAATGATGCAGGTTTCCACATTGTCTATTGATATCTCCTTCAGGTCTTCTCATTCTTACAAACTCATGCCAGTCACCATGTTCGATGTTAAGGTTTCCAGAAGCAGCGCCTCTTCTTGTAGAACCTTGAGAGATTCCGTTTACAGTAGAGTCGTATATCTTAGCAAAAGGTATAATCCCCTCTGTAGTCCCGTTTGCACCATTTTTAATAAGGGAGCCTCTAGGTCTAATTCTAGACCAGTTCATTCCAACTCCCCCGGAGTTCTTAGAAAGCATGGCAAGCTCTAAGGCACACTCCATAATTCTTTTTATAGAATCCCCAGTGTCATTACCATAACAGGAAATGGGCAAACCTCTGTTTGTACCCAGGTTTGAAAGTACAGGACTAGCTGGACACATCCAGTTTTTCCATATTGCTTCAAAAAATATATCCGACCACTCTTTTGCAGAAAAGTTTAGATAACCTGCTTTAGCAGCATAACTACCGGCACTATCAGCAACTCTTCTGTACATTTTTTTAGGAGTTTCTTTTTTTAATCTATAACCCCTAGATATTGTAGTATAACCAGCCAAGGTGTACCATTCAGGGACTTCTTTCTTCTTCTTTAAATCGATAAGCTCATCTTCTAGTTCCAAACTACTTCTCCGTGTTATTCGTATCTACTTCCTCGAAAAGATTGTCTACAGTAAAACCACACCTACTATAGTCAGTAACTCTACTACTAAAAAAATCTGTAAACTTAGTTCCACCACTCATTTCTTCAAACCAGGACATTCTATCAAGACTTGCTTGGTCTATGTTTTTCCAGTTTGTTTTTAATCCTAAATCATATAACTTTGCATTAGCTCTCATTCTTATAAAATTTTTCAAGTCTACCGGATCAAGTCCTCTAATATCACCAAGACCAAACGCATTATCTATAAAGTCATCCTCTAGTTTAACAGAAAGCCTTGCTGCATCGTATATATCTTTTTTAAGATCTTGCGTCCACATATACTTGTTTTCATCTATAAACTTTCTAAAAAGCCAGCACCCTGCTTCTGAGTGTAGACTTTCATCCCTTACAGACCAACTTACAATTGTCTCAACTCCCTCTAGTAGGTTAAACCTTGCAAAATTCATTAAAACAGCAAATGAACTAAATAAGTTAACACCTTCTGTAAATCCACTAAAGATAGCCAGTGATCTTGCAATATCTGCTTTAGTTTTTCCTTTGACACTTTTCAAAGCGTCTAGCTTTGCTACTGCCGTAGGGTCTTGTAAGAAAGCTGAGTAGTCATCCAGACCTAGGCTATCGTTTAGATATGCATAACCTACTGTATGAACCGTTTCCATAGAAGCAAACGCAGATGCCATCATACAAATCTCTGGCTTTGGAAACCACTGCGTTACCTTTCGGCTCCAGTAATCGTTTACAGATATCTCTGTTTGGGTAAAAGACTTCAGAATCTGTCCAACAACAAGTCTTTCTGATTCTGTAAGTTTATGAGCCCAGTCGTTTATGTCTTTTGACATAGCTACTTCTGTAGGCAGCCAGTGAGCATTTTGCTGTTTTTCCCAGTATTCAAACGCTTGGGGATACTCAAACGGCTTGTAAACATTTCTTGGTATTAAAAGTGACATCTAACTCCTTCTATATAGACATACTATCATAAAAAATGTTTTTTAGAAACTAAA
>Ga0180432_10003334_pt1 | contig 23038 bp, 32 predicted proteins | sample SS_ome_10_FD_132414 | JGI IMG/M metagenome (GOLD analysis project Ga0180432, IMG submission 132414) | Hypersaline lake sediment archaeal communities from the Salton Sea, California, USA - SS_1_MS_2 metaG | ecosystem: Environmental > Aquatic > Non-marine Saline and Alkaline > Hypersaline >...
AACATGTTGCCAAGTACGCCGATTAATAACGTCTGAAATGGTTGCAATTCCTACATTGTAAATAATGGCCAGATCACGATAAAAATACTTTCCACCTCTATATAAATTTCTAATTTCCTTTACTTTTTCGTCTGTTAATGTGGCATTTACATTATTTTCACCTTTTTGTTCTTTTGGTAATAGCAATCCGGTTTTAAATGCGTGTTTCATGTTTTCAGAGCGAGTGCAATACTCCAAATTCTCAATATTGTTGTCAGCTTTATTTCCGTTTATATGATTCACTTCAAGCCTTGAAACACCGACAAAGGTTGTGATTACAAGTCTATGCATTTTATATGTTTTTCTTCTTTTGTTCTTACATAAAACAACACGCTCGTATCCATCATTATCGTTGCCTGGCTTCAAAATACGTTCTTTTCTACTTGTGAAAACGTAACCATTCCACCGTTTTTTTGGCAAGCTCTTTACTCTTCCTAAATTTGATACTTGATAAAGCCCATCATATCCTGGTATATCTTTCCAAATCTCCATAACGCCTATCCTTGATAATATAATAAATATTTTATATTTTATTTTCTCAAAATCAACCAAAAAACAACCAGGGTCTTTCCCTGGCTGTCTATCGCATTAAATGAATGCGCCTACAAACATTCCCTTTGCTTCTCGAATATCAGAATCGACTTCTCTGAAATCGGCTATACTTGAATGCCAAGCGTTGATTTCTGTTTTGCATTCACTGATTTCGTCCTGATCACCGATTCGCATAGCCTGCTTTAATTGATTTTTCTTCAATTTCAACATGGCCTTGCAATAGTCGAGTCGGTTTTCGTTTTTCTTGCTTAATACATCAATGGGGGAAATTGGATTGTTATGATTGGTTGGTTGCATGGCACGCTCCTTTAATTTTGACAAAACAAAAAAGCCAGACTTGTCAGAGCTTAAAGGAAGCTCCCCCGCCCTCACGGAAACGGGAGTCTGGCTTGTTAATAGCGTATATATATAGCAAATCCTCTTTAACGGAGAGGAAAATGCCGCCTTTAATTCTGACAATAAAAGTTTAGTGTTTTTTACTTTTAAAGTCAAGTGTTTTTTTAATGTTTTATAAAAAAGTTTCATTCTATTAGAATTGATCCTTATAATGTCCTACGGGAATATCTTTTGGCCTTTCAATGAATTTTATCGCTTGCATGTCGAATTCCAACTGCACTTCGCCGGTCATACCATTGCGCTGTTTCGCAACATCTAAATACGCTTGCCGTGATTCAGCGTTATTTGCTTGGTAAGACTCGGCATGTGGACGATGAAGGAACATAATTAAATCACCATCCTGTTCTAATGAACCTGAATCCCTTAAATCATCAAGTCTTGGTGGGCGGCCCTGCTTTTTTGACTCCCTGCTTAATTGAGAAAGCCCTAAAAACGGAATGCCTAACTCTTGCGGGATTTCTTTGCAGTGGCCGCTTATGTAGCTGATTCGTTGATTGTCTGTTTGATAATCTTTTTTTGTCCGAACCAATCCCATATAATCCAAAAGAAGAAACTGAACATCATAGTCCCGTTTCATCCTGCGAGCAACAGCCCTGACTTGTTCAATTGTCATACCGGAGCATTTCTCAATGTAAATGGGAAGGTCCGCAATAATAGAAGAAGCACTAACTAAATCTTTCCAAGCTTCATCACCAAGCAAACCAGCCCGTGCAGCATGTGCATTTACATTTGCTTCCATAATGAGCAGTTTTTGCGATAGCTCGATCGGCGCCATTTCGAATGATAAAAAACCAACGGGAATGTTTAACTGTGCAGCGTATTTAACAAACTGCAAAGCCAAAGTTGTTTTTCCCACTGACGGCCGAGCGGCTAAAATGAGAAAATCATTGTTTTGAAATCCACACGTATAATCGTTAAGCGTTTCAAATGGTGTAGGAATGCCTGTCATTGCGCCCTGGGTCTGCGTTACCGTTTCTAAACGTTCAATAACACTTGGTAAAATATTTCCAAGAGATTGACCGGCACTTTTTACATTGTTTGCATTAATTGAAAATATCTTTGACTCATGCTCAGCTATCAATTCATCCGTAGAAATCATTTCGTCCCAGGCATTTTCACTGGCCTGATTGACCTGTTTTATAAAGTCATTGCGTTTGGACTTATCCAAGAGAATATCAACATACGTTTCAAAGTTCGCAGAGGATGGAATGCGTTCAACAAGTTCTGTTACATAATAGTTACCGCCAATTTCTTCCAGCATATCGTTTTCAGCGAGAACGTTACTGACGGTTAAAACGTCAATTTCCCGTTTTAACTTTTTCAAGTTCTGCATTCCAATAAATATACTTTTATGTTTTTCGTGATAAAAACAATCAGAGTCCAGTATATCAAGACCATTTACAGCACATTCTTTGTCTATCATCATACAACCAAGAACGGCCATTTCTGCATCTGTTGAATGTGGTAAAGATTTTGCTGTTTTTTCTTTAGTTTTATTCGCCATCGCTTCCGCCTCCGCTCAATCTTTGTTGTTTCTGTTGTTTTAGTTTCGCCATTTCGTCCGCAAAATCGTTGTTCTCTTGCGCTTTTTGTGGTGCATGGTGTGCACCGTTTGCATCCTTTCTAATCCGTGCAACGGTTTGAACAATATGCCCGATTGGCTTATCGAGGTTAAAAAACCATTCAATCGTTTTATAGCGTCCGTTCTGATAGTACGGGGCTGTTTCCACAAGCAACATAGCATTTTTAATCGTAGCAATGTCAACGTGAAATAAAACCTTGTCGATTATCTGCAAATACAGCTCTACAGTCTCCTCGTCCTTGTCTAACATCTCTTTCAAGTGCGGCTGCCAACGATAAAATAGCTTGTAAACTTCTTTTGATGTATCTAACAATGACCTCCTTTTCTTGAAAAAATCATTTTGCCCGTTTGTAGTACTCTTTGTAAAAGTATTCTCTGTGGTATTCTCTGTTACAAGATTTAACGAATTCGTAATTTTAGATTCACGAATTGGTGAATTGGTAGCTTTGGAATCACGGATTGGTGATTCTGGATTAACGTGTAAGGCGTTTTCAAGCTGCTTTAAAAATTCATCTTCATTTAATCTAATATGAAGCATTGTAAGATTGTTGAACTTGTGTATCTCTTTTTCGATTAATTTTTTCTTAATTAATATTTCAATTGCTCGGTCTACCTGTCTTGGCTTTAGCCTTACCTCGTCCCACCACTCCTCACGTTTTTTTGCGATCCAATATTTATTATTATGAAACACACGTAATTTTGATTTGCCGTTTATGTCGGGAAGATGCCAGTATATAATTTGGCTCAAAAGAACACCTGCGGGCAAATCATCTGCGAGGTCTATATATACAGGCTTAACATCTATTGTTTGCCTTGATTTTACTTCCCAAGAATAAAATTCATTTATCGTTAACAAGCAGTTCCCTTTATTCTATAATGAATATTTTTCTTTGAATGATATTATTAGAACTTCTCGCCTTAATTAATTCAACCTCTATCAGGCCCAAATCTTTAAATTTTGATATGGCCCTTGAAATGTGCTCATGCGCACAATCAAATATTTCACCAAGTTCTTTGTTGGTTAAATCGCAAAAGCCGTCAGTGGTTTTAAAAGAGCGAATAAAAGAATAAATTAATTTTTGATTGTCTGTTAAGTTTTTGCAGAACATTACTTTCCCAGACAAGGTAAAAATACACTCTGGGTCCAATTGAATTATGTCTAACATCTCGCCTCCTGTTTTATTTTCTATGCTACTTCCGCTTGCAAAGGTTCTTCTAAAAACCTAACGTCCATTGGATAAGAATAAAATATCCTGCCTGTTTCATCTTCACATACAGCATAAAGAATTTCATTTTCAGTATGCCAACGATGAAAATAACCGGTCATTTTCATACCGTTCGTTGGTTTGAACTCGACTTTTCGCAAAGCTTTTTTATTCATTAAATAGTCCGTTTCTTTTTCTTAAAAATGCGGGGAGCGTGGTACTCCCCGCTTGCAGGTGTCAGCTTGTGGAAGCTGTGAAATATATTATATTATATCTTTTTTATATTATATAATTTAACTGTAAAAGTAAAGGAAAATATTAATTAATTTACTGCTACTTGTTCCAGTAATGTTTCGTGGAAAGCTTTGTAAATATCTTTTTGTTTGGCTGCGTCCGTAATATCACTGGGAACAGCAGCATCAAAGTTACCGAGAATCTTCATGTATTCAGATCCTTTACCAGCCTCTTTTAAAGCTTTCCGCCATGCAGCACAACCTTTTGAAAAACTCAACTTGCTAACATTGGGCGGTTGAATGTTTTTTCCGTTACCATTATCGTTTTTTTGTTGAGCGGTTTTTGGCTGCATAGCACGCAACTTTTTCATGTGCTTGTTCAAGCGATCCTGTAACTCAACAGCTTCAAGGAACGTGTCTGTATCTTCCAGCATATCCAAGTAATCATCTTTAATGCCCTGATCCTTAATTTTGTTGACATCTTTTAAAAGCTGGTTATATTGCGCTTCCGTGATCAAGCCATTAGAGTCAACTTTACCACCGTTTGATTGCTGGAACTGCTTTTGTGAAAGTCCGTCGTTGTTATCATCAACGACTTCATAATCAGCTTCTTCCGGCTGATCCTGGGCGCTGGGTTTATCCGGAACTTCTTCTGTATCGTAGTCCCATTCGTCTTGAATGAATACATTATTTAAGGCAGTTGGAAACGCAAGTCTGGCACACGCAGCTACAGCGCATTTTTCAAGCATCTGAACAGGACGTTTTGCCCAATTTGCGTTTGGGTTTCCATCTTTTTTTACTTGAAAACATTCTTGATAATAAACCCGCTTAATAAATGGCCGGTCTACTCCCTGTCTCCAAATCTTACATTCGGACCAAACCGGCGTTTCGTAATAATTTGGCTCGCTGCTGATATTAGAATAAACTTCAAGACCGGCATACAGTTGCGTTTCATCTACCAAACGCAAAAGCTCGTGGTAGGAATATCCAACAGAATATCGGTATGATTTTAAATCGTTATCCCACGTTGGAAGCAAATACGCACGTTTATTTAACAGGTCTTTAAAGCCGACACCTTTTGCTTTTAAAAGTTGCTGAACCTCCTGGATAACCTGGCCGTTTTGACATTTGGGGATAAAATATTTATGGATGAACTGATACGCAGGTTGCGACATAACATCCGCTGGCGGCTGCTTTAAAAAAACCTGCACTTCTTTGTCCGTTTTTGTTTCTTGCGAAACTTTTCGTGTTGTCATTTTTAGGCTCCTTTTAAATGACGGTGATTATTTATAGCCAATAGATTCATTAGATTTCCATTCAACACCTTCCACTGCAGGCGGTTTTTCGCCTTTGAAGCTATTGCCATATTTATTTAATTTTGTTGTGTCCGGTTTGCAAAATTCCCGAGGAACCTTTTCCTCGTTCAATAAAACGGCGAACCATTTTACTTTTACTGTACTGCTCACAGCGCCTTTGGAAGTTTTGGTAATAGCTATTTCTTTGTTTTCCAGCTTGGCTTTTTGCGTAGCAATGCGGCTCATTGCGTTAATAGAACCTTTAGTTCCTTTTTCCTCAACAGCTACAGCCGCCTCTTGCAATTGAGCTTCTTTTTCAGCCAATAGTTTCTGGCGTTCGGCCTCAAGCCGTTCACGTTCTCTTTGCTGCAAAAGTCTTTGATACGCAATAATAGGTTTGTCAAGTGTCGCTTGCAGTTCTTTCAACTGATTTAAAAATAATTGAAAAGGCTGCTGCTCTTTGTCACGTTTTGCGTTAAACTCACGCACAACGGACAACCGTTTGTCGTTTACGGATTTTGTGACGTTTTTGACTGCACCGGCGAATTCTTTTGCCTTTTCAAAATCTTCGTCATTGTTAATGTGAATATCTGTAATTTTTACTTTAATGTCTTTTACAACTACTGCGATTTCCTCAGTCGTTGGATCATTTGACATCTGTACTAATTGACTTTTTGTTTCCATTGGTTGGCTCCTGTATGAATGTCTTTAGTGTGGCTAATTGCCCTTCCAATTCTGTGATAGATTCCCGAAACACTCTTTCGAACGGGTGTGAAGTCTTGACAAGTACGAGACCAAATTGCGCCGCTATAAAATCAAGCGGTTTCGTTCCGCACATTTCAAGAATTTTAATAAAGTGGTCAACGTCAATCGGCGCCTCGGCTGCGGGAGATAACATTTTGGACAGACGGCTTTCAGTCACCCCGAGACCATCCGCTATTTGTTTTCTCAGTAAACCCGATTTATTTACTGATTCATTAATAATTGTTCTCATGTCCATTTGTGGTACCTCTTTTTTTAGGTGTCAGGTTGCTTTCCCCTCCCTACTTCATTCCTCCTTTTCTTTTACTACGTTGTCTGTGAACTCCATTTGTTTCAGGTGAACCGGAATTGGCCTCTCGTCTAAAATGATCTCTGATGTATCAGACCGAAATTCAAACATTGTCCCTTTGGAATAATCAATCTGCTGAATACATTCAACACTACGTTCCTCTGTTCCAGTTTTAATTTTGTATTCAACAAGGGATCTTTTGTCGTGCAAAGCTTTTAATTCACTTTTATAAGCCTCGATTTGGCTGACAATTTCTGAAATTTCAACATCTATTTGGTTCATGTTTTCGATCTCATTCAGCCGTTCGTCAACCGTCAACTGACACTTTAATCGCTTTACACTTTTGATTTTTCGGACCTTCAATTCCGCCGTTTTGCTTGCCAAGCTACACCTCCTTTGAATTATAAATGTGACCATCTTTTATTTGTTACTATTTCGTGGACAGTGGTCCACCCTATTTTGTACATTTTGGCTAATTCAGAACATCGATATTTCCCAGACTCGTAAAGCCTCCTGATTTCAAGCACTGTTTTTTCCGTAAGCTTGCTATTTGGATTTCTTTCACCTTTTAACGGCGGCTTTAATCCTGTTAAATAAGCATGTTTTTGATTATCTGCTCTGGTAAGATATTCCAAATTTTCAATCCTGTTATCTGTTTTTATTCCATTTTTGTGATTAACGTCTAATTCAGATTTTCCAATAAACGCCAACAATACTAATCTATGGACTTGATTAAACTTTTTGTTATCATTTCTATATAACGACACTGAAAAATAGCCAGTTGTTGTTAAAACGTTTTTCAAAATACGTTCTTTTCTGTTTATAAAAACGAAACCGTTCCAACTTTTTCTTGGCAAGCTTTTCACTTTGCCTAAACTTGAAATCTGGTATAAACCTTCGTAGCCTGGTATATCCTTCCAAACCTCTATATTGGAAAGTACGTTCAAATTTCTTTCCTTTTCTTTCCTTGACAAGTTAATTACGTTGTGGGAGCAAATAACTTTGGTAACTCGCTGGAAGGAATCAAAATATGACCCTGGTCACTATCGCAAGTCCGAGTGTAATTCACTCCCTTTGTTTGAAGCATGTTTCGAACAGTTTGCCGGCCCTTGCCGGTTTTTTCCATAACCTGTTTAATTGTATAGAATTTTTCCATTTTGCTGTTGACTCTGTAATTTATTATTTATATTTTATAAATATTACACAGGAGCTTCTACAAGCCCTTGTTCTAATTCCTGCAGAGAAACACCAAGATACTCAGCAATACGCTGCCGGTGTTTGCTCTGGTCGTTCTCAGGGCGCAAATGGTAAATCAAATTCGCCCAACCATCAAAGCCCAATTCGGACGCCATACGGCTTTGTGTAAAGTTTTCGTTTTCGTCAAGGCTTTTTTTGTAAAGCATTTTCTTTACAAAGGATAAATCTTTTTTCAATAGTACCTCCAATTTGTTTGATAATATAATTTGTTATATTGTTAATATAATATATAAAATATAAATATCAAGTTATTTTTTATATTTTATAATTTATTTTGCAAAGGTGTTGAATATGGAACAATCAAACTATTTCATAAAGAATTTGGTATTTATCGGCGAGACATTTTTCCGGTTCCCACATGCACCGGACAAATGGAATATTGTCGCACTATCTAAAATGTTAGGTGTCCATAACACAACGGTGCGAACGTGGCTGGCTGGCGAATTACCTCGCCAGGTTACATTAAAAAAAGTTGTGCCAAAAGTCACGGCACTATTTCAAAGGCAATTAGATTATTCCGTGCAGTACACAACGAATGATCTTTTCGCAGTTGATTTTTCTGAAAAGTACAAAGATCAGAAATTTCAACCGTATAAAGAAACTGATGCGGATGCAATAGGGGTTCTTGCCAAAACAAAAGAAGCAAAAACATTGCGAAGCATCCCGTTAGTTAAAGAGGTCCCAGACCGCACGAACGGTTTAAGGCTATCAATCCAATCGCTAACTATAGGTGAGGTTCTAACTGACAGAGGAAGTGAGGAAGCAATGTTTGCATTGGTCGCAAATAAAAATGGAATGGACCCAATGATTAGCAGCAGCGATCGATTAATTATTGACCCACAATCAGAAATTTCAGATGGGCATATTGTAGTTGCGAAAATCGAGGATCATCAAGACGTTCTTGCAAAAATACGGTACTATGATAACAACATGGTTTGTTTTTGTTTTGCAAATCAGGATTTTAGGCCATCGATTATGGAAGCAAATAAAATTATTTCAATGTATCGAGTCGTTGAAGTAATAAAAAAGTTGTAAATGTTTTATTTTGTAGGCACCGACATTGAACCGAATCCCGCCTTTAGGACTCTGACAGAATTAAAAAGCGCCCTCAATTACTATTCGTACTTGATGTCAATAGAAACACTAACAAACAAACAAAAAACACAATTCAATGGGCTGGATAAAAAGCTAAAAGAAGTATTTGGGGCGGAATGGGACGAAATGAAACAACAGGCGGCAAAGCAAATGGGACTATGCTTGCCGCCTTAATTGTACCAACATTCACACAGGCAGGGGGTAAAGTTAGGTTAATTAATTAGGCTAACTTTTTATCTAAATTCAACAGACAATTTTCGCATAGCCACCGCAACTTCTGACTTACTTATTCTACCAGTTGTAACGGGTTTTCCATTTATAAAATAAATGGAATCACAAGTTCGAGTTTGCCAATTAGGATAAAACAAGTAAAACTTTCTTGCGCTTGTCATTTTATCATTAATGCGAACCGAATGAGAAAATATCTCATCAGGCTTTTGCCTTAACAGCCATTTGTTAATTGTTTTATCTCTGCACATGTTTTTTAATTATTTACGTTAAATGTTTTTGCAAAGTGAGCAGTATAAACCGTTGTTATAAGCCTTTGACGGCCTTTTCAAGCTCATGTATCTTACGACGCAATTGTTCTTTTAGTTGGAATTTTACCTCTGCTTCAAGTTTGAATTTGTGATCCAGGCACCATTGATATTCATCCCACATTTTATTCATTTCAGTATTCCATTCTTTCAAAAGGCGGCTTATAACCACTGTATCAACAGGAAGCGAATTGCTCCTGTTTTTTAACTCTTTATCAAGTTCTTGAATACCTTCAATTATTTTTTGGTTATTTTCATTTTCCATAATTCGCTCCTGTTATACTTGATATGTTGGTATTATTGCCTTAATATACTTAAAGCAATGGCGTATTCGTGTATAGCATCGCTTAAAATTGTAAGCCATTCATCCTCGCCAGCTTCTTCTAAATCTTCTGCAATTCTATGCAAGATTTTCTGGCCTTTTTCCATCTTGCTTATAGCTTTGGGCAAAATACCAACAACTGTATTAATCGGAATTTGCTCTGTGTATGTTTTTAACATTTCATCATGTAAATATGCCACAACCTTTTTTGCTGCTTCTTCGGGAAAATCGGCATCAATTAATTTTTCAACTTCAATTTCCCAAGCTCTTCTTATCTTCATAAAAACTCCTTTTTGATAAATCGCAAATCCGCTTATACCTGTCCGTTAATTTTTACCAACATTCAACTCCCACTTTATAGCGGCAGAAACAAACTGTGAAAAATTATCGTAGCCGTGATCGTGCAGATGTTGCGCTGCTTTATCATCAAAAGACAGGCTAACGGTTTTTGCGTTTACGTTCTGGTCCGGCTCAACCAATGGACCGTACGACGTTGTTAGAAAAGCTGTATTTATATAAATACTTTTAGATACCATGCTTTTCTTTTCTCCCGAATAATTCCTTTTAAATGACGAATTTTATTTGCGCCTTTTTTAATACACTGAATATGCAGCCACACACGGAAAAGGCTAAACCGGATTAAAATTAATTTAAGTTTTGTTCGCATTTGCAAACCTCAACATCAAAATTAACCAAACTTTTATACTCATGCCGAATACTGAACTTTAAACCGAAAACTTTATCTGCAATACCGGCCAAAATTTGCATCATATCAGCGCAAGCGTCTGCGTACCATAAATTAATTTGATTTATCCTGATCGGTATTTGCGGCCTTGGTTGCCACGGCCTTTGGTTAATTAAAACGGAACTCAAAACGCTATAAGCGCCGATAACCGATTCCAAAGGATCTTTTTCGCTTTCCAAATCCTGGAGAACGTCAAAAATCATTTTCTTCAAGTAAGCTTCAACAGCTTTTTCTTTTCCCATGGAAATTTCAACTTTAACGGGATCTGGCAGATTTCCATTATAGTGTTTTTGTTTTAGCAAGTGTTGTACTAATTGTTTGTCGTCCATTTTCGCACTCCTGTTTTTAAATATGTTTCCATGTTTTCATATTTATAATATCAGAAACGTTTGGCTGTTTTATATTATGCATATCTGCCAACTCGCATTGTTTATATTTTCCAGTTTTATATAAACTCCTTATCGATAAAATATCTTTTCCAGTCAATTTGGATAAACTGCTTTTTTCACCCCTCCTCGCTAACGCTAATCCACTTTCATACGCATGTTTCGTGTTCTCTGATTGAGTACAGTATTCAAGGTTTTCAAGCCTGTTGTCATCTTTAATGCCGTTCTTGTGATTTACTTGTAAGTTTGATTCACCAACAAAAGAAATCAAAACTAACCTATGAACAGAAAATGATTTAGGTTTACAATTTAGCCTCAATAGCACACGAACATATCCAGATTTATCGGCAGACAGTTTAAATATTCTATTCTTTCTTAGTCTCCAACATTTATTCCTCTCCATCCAGCCCTTTCTTGGCAAACTTTTCACTCTACCCAAATTAGAAACCTGGTAAAACCCTTCGTACCCGGGAATATCTTTCCATATTTCAATCATGTTCACCTCTATTTTATAATTAATATATTATATTTTATTTTTACATGCAAACCCAAAAAACAACCGGACAAAATCCGGCTGTTTAACGAATTAAATAAATGCGCCTACGAACTGACCTTTTACTTCCAGAATGTCAGAGCTGACCTCTCTAAAATCAGCAATACTGGAATGCCAGCCATTGATCTCTAACTTGCATTCTTTGATTTCTTCCTGATCGCCGACACGCATGGCTTGTTTTAATTGATTTTTTCTCAATTTCAACATCGCCTTGCAATAGTCGAGTCGGCCGTCATTCTTTTTGCTTAACACATCAATGGGGGAAATTGAATTGTGATGGTTGGTTGGTTGCATGATGGGACTCCTTAGTTTAGTCAAATTAAAAAGCCAGTCTTGACTACATCTAAGGAGATGCTCCAGCGCTCACGCAACTGGAAGACTGGCTTGATTTTCTTGTACGGACATAAAAAAACCGAAATAACGGTTCGGGTATCCGTCCTTAGTGTAGTCAATAGAATTGTAACGTTTTTGCCAATAAAAGTCAAGTGTTTTTTTATTTTTTATAAAATATTTCACATTTATTTTAATCAGGAAATTTTCTTTCCTTGACTTGCGAAGCTATTTTATTATATTTTATATTATATATAACATAAAAGGCAGCGAGCAAATGGCGTCATTGGAAACAATTAAAACAAAAAGCGGCACAGCATATAGAATCACATGGTACGAAAACGGTGTCCGTCATAGGAATTACCTGGGGATCGTATCTAAAACAGTTGCAGAAAAGGAACTGGTAAAAACTAAAAAGCTGGAAAAGATTAAAAAATATTCAACCGGCACGGAACGCCTGTCAAAAGAAGCGGGTATCATTACAGCGCTATCTTTAAAGGAATTCTATGCAGTGTATAAAAGCAACAGAGAGCCGGAAATCGAAAAAGAGATTGTCAGCCAGGCGCAAGTCTCCCGTGTTCTATATTCCGTTCAGTTGCTTATTGATATAGTGGGAAACAAGCTATTAACAAATTTGACAAAAGCGGATCTGGAAGAATTTAAAAAAATGAGACTGAGCGCAATTTCTCCGGAAGGCACAAACAAGGATTTAGCAAACTTAAAAACGGCCCTGCGGTATTGTTATCAGAACGAATATATCGCAACGCCTTTTTATGATCGAGTGGAAGCGTACAAAGTAATTGAAAAACTGCCGCCGTATTTAACACCCGCAGAAGTGGACGAAGTAGAGCTATTTGTATATCCAGACCTTTCGACTTTTGCATATAAAATTTTCAAATTTACCGGAATCCGTCGAGGTGCAATGGTGCGTATTCGCTGGAAAGATATTATAGAGGATTATAAGTATTTCCATTTAAAAAAGACCAAAACAAAAGCAGAGCGCAAAGTTCCAATTCACGATAAACTTAAAGTAATTCTAATGGAACGCCGAAAACAGATCAGGCCAAAAAGTACAGACCTGTTAGTTCCTTATCATCCGGACACAATAACAAGGCATTTTTCAAGAGCTATGAAAGACGCCGGAATCGAAAAAGATAGAATTGCTGTTCATGTTTTGCGCCATTCGTTGGGTTTTTACCTGGGTTCCATTGGGACACCATTGCACATAATCGCCCAAATTTTGGGACATAAAACATTATACATGGCAAAGAAATATTCTCAAATCGCAGACGTTCAGGGATTCGAAACAGTAAACAAACTTTATTAAAAGATTTTGAATTAAAGCTGTCTCTCATTAAATTATTAACCACAATTAAAAAAAAGGATTGAAAAATGAAGAAATTAATGTTGTTACTCCTGCCACTTTTCGTATTCGCAAACTGCTATCAACCGGCAACAGTAAAGCGCACAACGGAAAAGCCAATCGATGTTTTTTACAGCGCTGCACCGGAACAAGAATTTGAAGAACTCGGAATCGTCACAGCAGATTTTCGAGAACGTGGAGCAATTACCGGAAAAGGCTCAAGCGAACTTTTAGTCGCAAAACTCCAAGACAAGGCGGCCGCACTAGACGCCGACGCAATCTTTAAAGTCAACGTAGAATCTGAACCGATACCGCAAGAAATGAACTCTATTTGGAAAGCGTCTGCAATTGCAGTAAAATTTAAAAATAGTAAAAAATGATGATTTTAGAGTATAATTGTATGGGTTTTTTATATATTTTATAAAATATATTATATTTGTAGTCTTTAATTGTTTGTTTTATAATATATTAAACTATGTAATTTTCATTTTTCACAAAGCCGTGAAATCCATTTTAAGCGATTGAAAAAATAGGGAAACGTGGTTTTGGGGTAAAAAAGCCGGTTTGGGGGGGTATTTTTCCCTCGTTTTTTTATGTTTTATAAAAACATCTTGACTCTAATCAATCGAAATATTATATTGGCCTGCGATTTACGGAAAGCTCGAACAAACAGGATGTCCCAATTACATCCCAACGACATCCCAAAAAGAAATCGCAAAACAGATTTAACTTATTGATTTTTAAACACACCGCGGGGTGGAGCAGTCTGGTAGCTCGTTGGGCTCATAACCCAATGACGGTTCTAAACCTTAACCCCTTTATTATTAATACTTAGCTTACCATTTGATTCTATTTTATATTTCCAAATATCCCGTATAATTGTTATTCTTTTACAATCTTACATCCCAATATTCGCCCAAAAATCGCCCAATGAAAATCCCCCAAAAAACTATTTTTTAATTGCTTTGCTCGGTTTAATTCAATACTATCCTTTGTCCGTTTGCTTGGCTCCTTTTCACAAAAAAAGCCCTACTTGAAAAAGCAGGGCTTTTTTATTTGCGGGCATTATGAAAGCTACCCCTGGACATCCTCACCATCATCTTTAATCAACTGAATAGCTTCATCCGCCAAACGAACAGTTAACAGCAACCACTCCAAAACCAACTCTACAAAATTTTCTGTTCGTTCATCATCATAAATGAAGGACTTGATTTTGTCAGTTACCATTTGACGGCCAATTTCGCTCATGGCCCTGAGTTCATCATCGACATATTTAATGCCAATAAATCCTCGAAAAGCTGCAGGGCCAGCTTTCATTATATGAAGGATATCGCCGGCTGTGAATTTCTTGTCCTCTGTAATAGCTTTTTCAGCTTCAAAGCCAGCGAACACAAAATCCAAAAACTCCAATGTTTCTTTTGGATTGTCGGGCTGCAGAACAAACGGTTGAACGTTGAACAACTTCATTTCAGTTCTCCTTTTTTTGTTATGTGTTATATTTGATAATATATTTTTTATATTATCTATTCTCGAATTTCAGTAAAAAGTTATTTACCAGTAATCTTTTTAATGATCGCCTTTTCTTTTTCAAAAGCATCTTCTCCCCTTTTCTTTCGTGTTACTTTATCGTAGCTCCCTTTTGTAATTACGGCAACACCAGATCCAACTATGTAAGGCGCTACTGTTGGACCTATAACCGGAATCAGTGAGCTTAAAGCTCCACCTAAAACAAGCCCAACGCCTGTAAGAGTTTGAGGAATTTTCATTTTTTTATCCTTTTATAAAAATGCGCTAATTGCTATTAACGCTGAAAACACAACAAATAAAACATAATACGATTTCGGCATTTTAAACCTCTAATTTAATTTGTTTGCCAAACGCTCTGCATTACTTGCAGAGCAGCGGTTCCGGTTGCTGTTTTATAAACCAAAGAGTCAAGGTCACCAACGCTTAAAGACTTTGACCAATTTTCAGGCAGTCTGTGCCACTTTGGCCATTTGTCTGTATTTTTGGAGAACTTGAATAAGACATCACCATCAAGCGCTGTCATTTCAATGTTGTAGCTCAAGCTTTGGAAAACGAGTACGGCCTCGGATGTTGTAACCGCAAGGCTATCACCATAAACTTCATAGTTTTGATGCACAAAATTAGAAATCTGCCTTTCGCTTTTCAGTGAATTCGTATCTGCACTTGCTGTATAAATACAAAAAACGAAAACACAAGCAACCAGTAATAATAAATACTTTTTCATCTCAAAACCTTTCAATTTTTAGGAGCGTGTTCATACCACTCTAAACGCAATTGCCCGCCTTTAGCTGTGGCCTCGTCGTTAATTAAAATCACAACATATTCCGTATCGTCTTCTTTCAGAATAATTTCACCTCGGCGGCTGCCGGAATTACCGCCGGCCTTTGACGAGCTATATGCTTTCTTTTTACTTACAACACTGCCGCCTGAATATGTCACGTCTTTTGTGACATAATTAGAAACCCAAGAGCTTGTTGCATATCCTTGTAGAACGCTGGTGTTTGTACTTTTCCTGTATGAGTTTTTTATCAGAACGTCCGTTCCAACACCGGCGTCAATCGTAGCGCCTTCTAAAAGCTCAATCGTTGCCTTGCCTTCTGTTTCCCATTCAAATAAAAAATGCGGTTCCCTTGTTTGGTCCGAAACCCTAAAACCAACAACCAACGTATCACCTGCGCCAATTGCGTCATTGAAAGCCTGGACCCTAAACGCCCGGCCATCGTGTCGCTCGTGGTGCTCATAGTCAAGAAACAAAAGTGCTTCCGTCATAGAATCAATACCACTTTTACCAGACACGTAATCAATTCCAGATATAACGCTACCAACACCTGGCACCGTAGAAATGCTTCCATTAAAAGCGATAAAAACGGTAACCAAACAAAATGCGAATAAAAATGTTTTCACTGTAGCTCTAAAGTAATCCATAACCAGTTCCTTTTATTAAATTTTATTGCCCACCAATCCAAACCTGAATCTTTTTAATTGACGTGTCAGTAATTTCTTCCATGCAATACGCTCTGGTTTTTGCACTTGCTTTTTTTAGACCACCGTAGGAAGCCGGCTCAAGCGGATCATCAATTGCAACCGGACCTCTCACGTAAGCGTTCACCATACCAATCGCCGTTACAGGAATGCCGTTCCGAGCATCACGATTTCCAATAAATCCCGCATTATCGGTCACAACACCCCACCAGCCGGAATATCCATTTGTCGTGTTTAGTAAAACGTCCCTGGTGCGTTTGGTGGTTTTGTCTAGTACAACAACCGCCCCGGGCTGGATGTTTGTCTCTTTCACATTCCAGTAATACCTAACAGTGTCTTTAACGAACTTCAAGTATTGAGGTTTTAATGTGAATTTTTGCCATCCTGTTCCTTCATGCCATTCCATATCGTAAAGGTCCAATATGTGTTTTGCTCTTACTTTTTCTTCAACAACATTTATTTCGGTTTCTGCAATAGGCAACGAAATGTCGGAGACCACTTTACCAATATCAGCCGAGGATTCCAGTTCTGTTTTGCTGTCGGACTCAATAATTTTATCGCTGGTTACATACTCCTCTTTTGATGTGTCCGGAATAGCAATATCTGAATAGCCAATAAACGCACTATTAAGAGCATAAAACTTGTTATTCTTTAATGTGAATTCAGTTTTCAGCGGCGTAGCAATTTGTTTCCACGCACCCTCATTTACAGATATTTCCCACATTTCCGCAAAATCCGAACGGCCAGTATTAAAAGCGTCTGCATAAACGTTTGCCCAGGGTAAAGTTGTACTTCCCAAGTCCCGCAAGCTGTCTGGCGGAGTTAAGTCGTCATAAAGGAAAAATTCATCTGCATACAGTTTATCAAACCACCCTCCGGCCATGTGCATATAATCGTAGTCGTTCAGCACCATTTCAGGGTCGCCGGATGTGGTCAAATTCAGGCCATTACTCGTTTGATCCACCAACGTGGAAGGCGTGCCAGATTCGTTCATTTTATAATAGGCGACTTCACCCATGCGAGTTATTTCTAAATTGGAAATTGTATATTCAGTTGCAGAAGTGTTAAGAAACTGTAATACACCTGTTCCAGTATATTCCTCTTTCCACGTATAAGAATAAGAACCTGATGCTGTTATAACACCGTAATTTACAATAGTAACAGAAGGTGTTCCAGCCAAATAATCCTTTGTTTGTAATCTTGGTCCCTGACCTGATGTTAAGATCAGGTCAAATGATACTTTATATATATCACCAGCAATACATGGTATTTCATCCGCCGTGCCTCCATATTTCGTACCACTACTTGAAACGGCATGAAAACCAGTGGCGCTTATCCCGTCAAATGTATCGTAATTTAAATTTTCAGTATTTGAAGTATTAAATACTGTTTCGGGATCTGCATCCTCCAACCCACCAAACCCCAACTGCGTCAAAGTGTACTGCGGATTTTTAAACGACTTTGCAATCAAGCTCTCGTCGTTACCATCCTCGTAAATCAAATCACCACCACTCCCGCCAACCTCTATTTTAAGGTTAGCCCCGCCGCCTGTTGGGTTGGTTACGTGTAAACCATCAACTCCAAAACGAAATAATCGAAATTCATCTATTTGCCCGTTAAAAGGTAGCGTATCTCTTGAAATCTGAAACTCTGTAAAAGAAATAGCGTTTGTTACCGGAGAACCATCTTGCTCTGTTATATCATATTCACCATCTATCCAAACCCACCAACGACCCGCTGAATAATCTAATATTCCTATAATATGATGGCACTCTCCATCTCTAACATCAAATGAAGGAGCTGTATTTAATCTGGTAGTATTAGTGCCGTCATATACTTGCAAATAAAAATCGCCGTCTGTCTCGATAAAAAATATAAAATCGCCATCATCGGCATCAAATATATTTTGATTCGCTCCTGTGTAAGATGTTTTAATCCAGACAGAAAATATAACATCATCTTTTTCAAGCTGCAAAGCTGCTGGGCTACCATCAATATAAGCATATTGAGAACTACCATCTAACTCCAACGCATTCCCCAACAAATAACTCCGAACCGCATCTCTGTAATTTGTCGTATCGGGAATATCACCACCCGTAAAAACCGTATTGGTCGAAATGTCACCAAATGCTAATACAGCCAGCGACAAAACCAATAATAATGTTAAAAGCCTTTTCATAGTTAAAACCTCCTGTTACTTGTGTAAATATTGTAAAATTAAATTTGCTTTCCGAAAAGTTGGATTGGTGGAATCATAAGTGTTTTTTACCCACATCGTTATCACATCGGAATTGGAAAGCGTTATTATTGTCGAATCGTTTACTGTTCCATTTACTTTAATAGAAGCCCGAAAACCGGAGCCGCCAGTGATCGTTGCATCACCACTCACTTTGTATTTACCGGCTAAATTGCACGTCAAACTATCACCGGAATAGCTAAAATTCTTCAAAGTCCCGGACGCAAATAAATTATCTGTTACATTGGTTACTTGATACCAAGTATCACTTGCGGAAACCGAAATGTCCACACTACTATCTGCAAAAAACATTTCTGCATACGATCTAATGGCGGCGCCGGTTGTATCGATTTCAAAAATAACATTTCCGGTCAAATCGTAAATCTGCAAGTACCATTTCCCACTCGTGGTTTTATTCAGCACAACGGCGGCAGAATCAAACGCTGCAATCGTTGCATGAACAGTCTCATTTGAACTGTCATACCACGCTGCCGGATATTTTGATTTTCTGTGGTCTGTAGCCGCAAAAGAGGCAAACGAGCACAAAAGTAAAATTAATATTGAAATTCTTTTCATCTGCTAACCTCCTATCATTGGAACGGATTCCGGACTGTTCATTCTAAACTTTTTCGTCCCATCCACATAAATATCATAATGCTGTTCATCGTCAAGGTCACTATCAGGCATCCATCTATTTGTAGAACCTAATTGACTCGCCGCAATAGCGCCAGTATCATAATCCTGATCAATCGGCTGATATTTAACAGTATGCGAACTTGTATCTTCCAGACCAGTAGAAGAACTATAAAGCCCGATAACCGCATTTTCTTTCGCCCAGGTTCCCATAATTTACCTTTCTGTTTGAACCGGAAATTGAACACTAACTAAATCCGCAGGATATTGTACCAGGTTTAAATTAACCGGCGTTTCACCATCACGGCCACCGCCAAAAAAGTAACGTTTAGCCCTGGGATCAATCTTTGCATAATAGAATAAATCAGAATCCAAATTATACTTTGGATAAATTTTAACCACGCTGGAAACTGATCGTAGCGTTCCGAAATTATCTAAAGTAGCTTTTAGTTCTGGCCGTAACGTTATTTGAAAAATCCTGTACCAATAACCCAAAATAGTGACCACCGGAGAATTATCCTGAAGCACTTCAAGCTCAAAATCTCGCTTGCGGAGAATTCGCATCTTGTCAACTTCCGTATTGTCAAAAGTAATGGAGTTACCGCCAACATATTCTATTTTTATTACTGTTTTGGTCATTTATTGCCCTTTAAGGTTTTTTATTATTCAACCGATTGTTTGGCTAAAATAGCAATAAAACCGCAGTTTAGATTTTTGATTATTTTCTTCTCACGAATACCAACGATATCAAGAACGCCATTAAGCTCGGGAAAGTCGCTGTCAAGTGTTAGCCTGTCACCCTGCCGAAGAGTTATTCCCTTCTGTATAGTATCAAAGTGGACGATTGTTAAGCCATCTTGCCACATATTGTATAGGCTTTCCATTATTTTATTTGCCACCGTTTTACTATAAAATCCTGGTAATAAAATTTCAGCTTCAATTGTCTCGCCGTGTCTATCCTCTGACAAATTATCACTTTCCGGATATTCATATTCGCACAAAAACTTGTCATTCTGGTTGTCATATCCATATTTCACACGAAACCTATTAATTGGCGCAAGTTGCTCTGTTCTCACTGAATCCTTTTTGATATATGTGGAACCGGAAACCGTACCGGCATTCACAGTATCATTCTGCATAAACGTTGCAACATGTTCCTTGCCCCAATGATCCGCAAAAGTATATCCATGGAAATGAGCGGCAACAACCTCAAGCGCCTGGCCAAGCGTCATTTCTTTACATAGCGTTAAGCTCATAGTGATTGAATTATCATCACATAATTGATACAATTCATCAAGACTGTAAATCCTCTCTGGTGACGAAACCGGACTTGCAGGCGGGTATAGCCAAACCTCAGAACCAACGGGCATCGCCCTGCTTTGATAATTTGTCCCCGTTACCGTTATATCAGGCGGCATTGCGGTGGCGGGAGTATTGCCAGACGTTAATAGATAAAAATCCTCCCCCGTCGAATACTCGTAAACTCGTACAATTTGACCAGTTTTTATATATGTCTCGGTAAAAATATTTGCAACAACATTATTTGGGCTTGATCCGTCCAAAGCTTCTTTTAGATAACCAACATGGACTTGATTAAAATAACCTGACTGCCCTATATTTTTATTATCTACCCCACTTTCATCGTTAAGCAAGTCATATATAATTTGTGCAGGGTTCTCATCCTCCCAGGAAATGCCCGTTATAAAAGTGACAATATCGCCCTCGAGGATAGTTCCACCCCATGCGGTTGAAAGTATCTGTAGTCCTCCACCCGAAAAATTAGCGTCTTTATCTCCTGTCCCACTATATCTCGGACCTTGTATATTAAAAGCGCCGTCGTTATCCGTAAACTCAATTGTCCATTTTCCAAGTCCGCAATTTCTATAAACATTTATATCTGTTCTGTTAAGAGATCCGGACGAGCCAATTGCAAAAGTCACGGAACTATAAGCTCTGTCTTTTTCACCAGCGACAAGTAAATCCGGAATAATTTCTAAAGAGCTTCCAGCGACAACAGTCATTGTTATTTCTTGCGTGTCTGTATTGCTTTGGCCGTCCGTAACCTGAACAGTAAAAGTAGTGTCGCCAGTTACTGTAGGCGTGCCGGACAGCACCCCAGCGCTTGACAAAGACAAGCCTGTCGGTGCCGATCCGCTGGAAACTGTCCAGCTATTATCTTGGTCGCCACCACTCGCCAAGAATGTAAATGAATAAGCGGTCCCATTTCTACCAGAAGGAACGGATGTTGTGTCAACTGTTACAGCGCCGTCAGTGTATCTCATATAATCAAAATCGATAACCAGGTTACGGGACGCCCACGTTCTGGCCATAACGCCAACATCTTGCACCGTTCCAGCATAAACAATATTTCCCGCATTCGTCCATGTCACGCCGTCGCTGGAATAATCACAATAAAAAGTTGTTGAGCTTTTGCGGATTCTCAAATAAACAGTATTGCCGCCAGAATACGAAACGTTAAAAGCTTCACTCTCACCGGTTCTTTGAGCGGTCAAGTTGTTATTCGCTTCATCCCAGCCCCATACAATCGAGTTTGTGGAACCAAATCGAACATAAACTCCCGTATGAAATGAATCTGCGGGAGTTGTTTGTAAAGTACATTTCGCAATAAACGACCAATAAGTTCCCGTTAAATTAGAAGGTGTGTATCTCAATTGCGGTGCCTGGTCACTTGCCCATAAATTATACGATTGATCGCTTGGGACCGTTAAGCGGCAATTTCCCGAGCTGGCAGTTTCGTCAAAAGTCGGACCAGTTAGCGGTAAATGTTTTGTAAAATCACCAAGCCCCAAAGCCTCAATAAATTCTTCATTCGCCGGGTCTGTAACGGTAAAAGCTATATCAACCGTTCTTGTGCCACCGGTGTTATTCGCAACCTGAACAGTAATGTTAAAAGTTCCCGTTTCTGTAGGCGTCCCTGAAAGCGTTCCCGCACTTGTCAGCGTCATACCACTTGGCAAAGAACCCGATGAAAGTGTCCATGTCAAATCACTGCCCCAGCCGCCTGGCCAGCTTACTGAATCAACTAAAGTTCCCGTATTGTCAATGTACTTTAGAGATTTTGCCGAGGTTCTATCCGGGCCGACAAGAATTGTATCAATCTTATATTGGCGGGATGCGGATATTTCAATAACGGCCTTGCCTTTTTGGATCAAAGGATCGTTTAATATTTTACCCCTAAACACACTCAAATATTTATTACTTGAAACATCTTTCATCCTCTGACGGATTAATACTTCTTTTCCTACAATCGTTTCAGAGTAAACATAATCATCAGCGGAATAACTATATGTTAAATTTTCCTTTGCTGTTATTTGATGATAGCCAGATCCGGCGTTTGCCGTGAATGTATCAACTATAATGTCCTCGGTATTCGTTCCATTGCTCATTGTGTAAGTACCACCTACACGAAACGAAATCCAGGACCAATTTTTTACTTTGATTATTTTCTGGCCGCTGGAAGTTGTTGCTTGAATTTCTCCACGCACGTTGTGAAAAGGTCCGTCAACATTATTAGGCGAATAATAATTATCAGGATCGTTCAGAGTTATTCTAACCGGCGAGTAAACAGGTCGGCCAAAATACGCTGGGTTTAAATCACGCATACTGGAAATTGGAGAAATATCAACAATTCCACGATTGCCATGCAATGGTATGGCGTCACCGTCTGGATCGAAAACAACTTCATAAACCGGGTGAGAGCCGATTCTTTTTTCTAACGATGTTTGCCATGTTGAAGGTAGCATTGTGTCATATTTTGGCATTATATGTGGCTCCATGTTCTGCGGTTTACAATAGAACTAATATTAGGTTTTGACACCTTAAACATTTTAGCTAAGTCGCTATGGGAGTATTTTCCACTTAAATACAAACTTCTTATTTGCAAAACTTTTTCGGAACTAAGTTTTTTCCCAGGATGTTTATCTCCTACATAATCCTTGATTCCTAAATCAAAAGCATGTTTAATATTTTGCGATTTAGTACAATATTCTAAATTAGTTAGTTCGTTTTTAGTTTTATCACCATTTATGTGATTGCAATCAAGGCTTTTTTTACCGACAAAAGCATAAAGGACAAGCCTGTGAACAAGTTCATGATTAGCTTTACAATCCTTACAAAGTGAAACCATCAAATACCCGCTACGTATGGCATACTGTTTAAGTACACGTCCGCGTAATAGGATTTTTCTTCCATCTTTTCTT
>Ga0180432_10003335_pt1 | contig 23026 bp, 23 predicted proteins | sample SS_ome_10_FD_132414 | JGI IMG/M metagenome (GOLD analysis project Ga0180432, IMG submission 132414) | Hypersaline lake sediment archaeal communities from the Salton Sea, California, USA - SS_1_MS_2 metaG | ecosystem: Environmental > Aquatic > Non-marine Saline and Alkaline > Hypersaline >...
CCAGCAGGTCGACAGACCGAGATCCTGAGCCTGGAGCACGATGTGCTCGGCCGCGATGGCCGTGTCGCGGATGATCAACTTGGCCTCCCACTCGGGGCTGGTCTCCGTGAGCTCGGCGTCTGCCGTGTCGTCCACGCGGCGAGCAAGGTCGGCGACGCAGACGACGAACACCGGCGCTTGGACCATCCACTCCTGGTTGTGGCAGGCGCGCATGATCGCTTTCCGCCTCTCATCCTCGCGCACGACGATGAACCCCCACGGCTGTTTGTTGCTTCCGGACGGGGCGAGTCTGGCGCTCTCGAGAAGCTCGCGGATCAACGCGTCGTCGACGTTCCTCTGGGCATAGCTTCGGATACTCCGGCGGTTTCGGATGGCTTCGAGCATGACTTCCTCCCTTCCTCGCGGAACACCGAGGATGATGTGCGGCTTCGTGTCTCGCAAGGGGCTCCCTCCCGGATCGGAGGACTGATCAGCCTCGTCAAGATGCTCTGCCACTGAGACAGGGCATGACAACGCGGAGCTAGCTGTCGAGGATCTTCTTCAGCCACTCGTGGAATCGGACCGTGCTCTCCTCGCCCGGCAGGTTGTGTCCCCCGCTTTCGAGGCAGACGACGATCTCCTCGTGACCTCGTTCGCGCAGTGCTGCGATCAGCTTCTCAGTGGCGGCGAAGGACACGTTGAAGTCTCCCGTTCCGTGGAAGACGAACATCGGAACGCCGACGAAGGTGGAGAGAAGCTCGTCGGATGCGTAGTCGGGCGCCGTAGGCTCCCACGCTGCCGACGGGGTCCCCGAGAACGGCGCGAACGCTCGGTAGGTGTTCGGAGACGTCGCGTAGGTGTGATAGACGCCGTAGCCGCCCATCGAGAACCCCGCCAGCACGATTCGATCCTTGTCGATCGGAAGAACCCGGCACGCCTCTCCAATCGCTTCGCGGATGTCGTCCTGAGCGTTGTCCTTCACGAAGGAGTTGGTGGTGCCGCGGCCGAACGGGGCCAGCACGATCGCCTCGATGCTGTGGTACAGGCTGAGGAACCCGGCGAGCTCCGTGTCGTCCCGGTCGCTTCCGTGAAGATGAACGAGCAAGGGGTACGACCGCTCAGGATCGAACCCGTCTGGCAGAAGGACGGTGAACGGCTGGAGCGTCTGGTCTAGCGTGGATCGGTGTGCGAGTCGGACGATCCCGCCTTCCGCGAAGAGGCCCCGGTTCGCCTCTGCTGCCCGGATGAGCTGTGAGTACGCCTCCATCGGCGGGTGGAGCCGGCTGCAAGTCTCGTAGGGTCGAGCAGTCTTCAGGCCTCCCAGGATCTGCTCCGCGTGGAATCGAATCGTGTTGCTGAGCAGGTCGTCGCCGGCCCCTAGGCGTTCCAGCCGTCGAGCGTCGTCTTCCGGATCGAACGGCGCGAGCACGGTCAGCCCGAACTCCCCCTCCGACGGGTTCCCGAGACAGTGCCAGCGGACCCGGTATCCTCCGGGAGGAAGCGTCCCGAGAGCGACGGAGTGCTCGCCCAGACTCAGGCCAGGCTCGCTCTGGACGTGCAGCTTGTGTCCCTGGACGTAGTCTCCCTCCCCCGAGTACAGGCGAAGGACGAGCTCCTCCGCGCGCCGGTCGGAGGAAAGGGCGGCCGTTTGCAGCTCGAGATCGTCGCCTCGGCCGATGTTCCTTCTGCCCCGTACGAACAGCTGTGAGCCGCTTTCGAGATGAGGCGATGCGAACGAGCACATCCTGTACAGGGCGTGGTCGGGCGAACTCTGGCTGGGATCCTCGATGGCGATCGCGCGCACCTCCGTCTTGTCGTCCTCGACGGCGCGGGCGAAGAGGATGTCGATTCCGATCTCATCGGACAGCCAGGGGTGATGCGGCGGCACCTCCTCCCACGGGATCAGCGCTTCGAGGCTGACAACTCCCCTCTCGACGCCGACTGCGTGCCGGACGCGGCTCGGAAGCGGCGTCAGCGGCCATCGTCCGTTCGTGCCCCAGAGCATGGTTCGAAACGGGCGAATTGGGTCATCCTGCGGCCAGAAGGCGAGCATCGAGTACTCGTCCGAAGGCCCTCGGTCCGGCCTGGGGCGCGCCAACACAACGACCAGGCCGTCGCCATTTTGGTAGCCGCGATCTCGGCACGTGAACCGGTCTCCGCGATGCTGAACGAGGACGTACAAGAAGGATGCTCCGTAGGCCAAGCGGAGCGTCGCGTCGCCGGGCGCGCTGCCGGGCGCGGGCTCCAGGAGGTGGTCGAACGGGCGGGCCGGGAGCGCCTCCTTCTCCGGTGTCAGGCATCCGTCGATCACCGGCTCGACTTGCAGGAATGAAGCCGTGACGAGGTGCTTCGCATCAAGGTCCGACGCTCGTGTCACGCTCGTGCCTCCTTCTGCTCCGGTTTTTGGTGTGAGTCTTCGCGGTGCCGGGGTGCTTGCGGCCGCCTCCCTCATTCGTCGTCTGTGAGTACCGATGGTATCCGACGGGGTTCACCTGGTTCGAAGGGGGATGGGCGCAGCGCCTCCGCGTTGGGCCGGAACCCTCTACAATCACCTCAGTCCATCGATGGAGGAAAGGATGCGATACCCGTGAAACGACGCACCGCACGTGCGGTTCTTGTGGGGCTTCTCCTTGCGATCGCTGTTCTGCCTGGATCTGCCGGAATGGAATCGTCGAGCGATGGATTCCAACGCGAGACGCTCTTCCAGATCTCCACGCTCGACGCCCTCCTCGCCGGCCTGTACGACGGGATGATCGATTTCGCAACTCTTTCATCCCGCGGGGACTTTGGCATCGGGACCGTCGACCGATTGGACGGCGAGATGATCGGCTTCGACGGTGCCTTCTACCGAATCGACGCACTCGGGATGGCCCATCCCGTGTCCGATGAGGAGACGACGCCGTTTGCCTGCGTGACGTTCTTCGAACCGGATCTCACCGAGGCGCTCCCCGTGGGCGCCGACTACGCCGATCTGTCGAACTTGCTCACGAGCGCCTTGCCGACGGCCAACCTCTTCTACGCGATTCGCGTGGACGGCACGTTCTCGTACGTGAAGACGCGGAGCGTCCCGGCGCAGGAGAAGCCGTACCCCCCGTTGGTCGAGATTGTCGCGGAGCAACCGGTGTTCGAGTTCTACGACGTCAAGGGCACGCTGATCGGCTTCCGCTGCCCCGCGTTCGTCGCTGGACTGAACGTCGTCGGAGACCACCTTCACTTCCTCACGGAGGATCGAACGAGCGGCGGCCACGTCCTCGAGGTGGTGATCGAAGAAGCGACGCTCACCGTCGACGTCACCTCGGCGTTCCTGCTCTCGCTCCCGGTCGGCGACAGCGCGTTCTACGCCCTCGATCTCACGTCGGACACGGAGGAAGCCACCGAGAAGGTCGAGAAGCCGTAGCGATCTGACATGGTCGTCCTTGTTGGGTTAACCAGCTCGATGGCGTGTTCCCAGTTCTGCCATTGTCGGTCGGGTCTTCGTCCGCTACGATGCCACGACCGGAAACCAGATGTGGGTCGATTCGGTGCAGCTCGGCGGTCGGTGTTCACTCCGCGTGGAATGCGATTTCCGCGGTCTTGTCTCGGATGGAGTTGGAGAAAGGAGAGAGCGTGACGGAGTGGTCGTCCAGCCCCGCGGGGGAGCAGTTCGGGATTCCTCTCGCCGAGGCACACGCGGCCGAGTTCGAGCGGGTCAAGGGACTGGCGGAGGCAGCGCGTGCGGACGGTCGCGAGATCGTCGTCGTCGTCGGACTCGGCTTCGTCGGGGCGGTCATGGCGGCGATCGTCGCGGACACCGAGGATCCGGAGAGCGGCCGGCCGAGCAAGTTCGTCATCGGCTACCAGCGGCCGAGTCGCCGGAGCTACTGGAAAGTTCCGGTTCTCAACCGCGGGGAATCCCCGGTCAGGAGCGAGGATCCTGAGGTCGATGCGCTCATCGCGCGTTGCGTGCGGGAGAAGAAGACCCTGACCGCCACCTTCGTCAGCGAGTGCCTCTCGCTGGCCGATTGCGTGGTCGTCGACGTCCAGTGCGACTACGTCAAGCGAGACTTGGGCAACATGCGGTCGGGGGAGTGCGACATGAGCGCGCTCGAGAGCACGCTCCGAACGATCGGCGAGAACGTTCCGGCCGACTGCCTCGTCCTGATCGAGACGACCGTCGCTCCGGGGACGACCGAGTTCGTCGCCTATCCGATCATGAAGGCCGCGTTCGCGAAGCGTGGGATCACGTCGGAGCCCGTCCTCGCCCACAGCTTCGAGCGGGTCATGCCGGGGAGGCACTACGTCTCCTCGATCCGCAACTTCTGGCGTGTCTGCGCCGGGTGCACCGACTGCGCTCGCGAGCGGGTGGAACGGTTCCTGCGCGAGGTGATCCGGACCGAGGAGTTCCCGCTGACCGTGATGGACCGGCCGATCGAGTCCGAGACGACCAAGATCGTCGAGAACACGTACCGCGCCACGATCCTGGCTCTGCTCGACGAGTGGAGCCTGTTCGCCGAGCGCAACGGCGTCGATCTCGTGAAGGTGATTCGGGCGATCCGGATGCGGCCGACGCACAGCAACATCATGTTCCCCGGCCCGGGGATCGGCGGGTACTGCCTGCCGAAGGACGGAGGGCTCGGCTACTGGGCGTACCGCCGTATCCTCGGCTTCGCCGACGGAGAGACGGTCTTCAAGATCACACCGGCCGCCATCGACATCAACGACACGCGCGGCCTTCACGTCGCCGAGCTGGCCCGCGAGGCGTTGCGCGAACGGGGGCGGCACATTGCTGGGGCCACGGTCCTCGTCTGCGGGGCGAGCTACCGACAAGACGTCGGCGACACGCGCTACAGCGGGTCCGAGGTCGTCGTGCGGAAGCTCGCCGAGATGCGCGCGGAGATTCGGGTCCACGATCCGTACGTCCGTCACTGGGACGAGCTGGAAAACCAGGACGAACACGCTGCGGGAGGCAATTCCCTGGCCCGATTCTTCACGAACCAGGATCACCTTCGAGAGATGACGATCCACCACGATCTGCCCGAAGCCATCGCGGGCGTCGATGCGGTCATCCTCGCCGTCCCACACGACGCGTACACCGACCTTGATCCGGATGCGGTCGTGCGCTGGGCGGGAGGTCCCGTGGCCGTGATCGACTGCTTCGGGATCCTGGACGACGAACGAATCCGACGGTACTTCGGACTCGGCTGCGAGGTCAGGGCGCTCGGGCGCGGACACGTGCGCCGAATCGGGGAGGAGGTCCGCCGGGCGTCGTAGCCTCGCACGAGATGCGCCGCCCGATCGCGTTCCTCGCGATTGCCACATTTCACCCCTGAAGGGAGATTTGTTGAACCTCGAAGCGCTCTGGCTGGTCCTCGCTTCGGCACTGATCCATGCAGTCCGCGACTACCTGATCAAGCGGGCGACCTCGAAGCTCCTCTTCTTTGCCTGGTACAGGATCTGCGCGCTGCTGATCCTCCTTCCGTTCGTTACTCAGCGGCTCAACCTCGCTCTGTCCGCGGGGAGTTGGGGCTACCTCCTCGTGAGAAGTGCACTCGATGCGGCCTACATCTACACGCTCGCTGGGGCGTACCAGGAGGGGGATCTGTCCCTCGTCTATCCGATCTCGCGCTCCGCGCCGATCTTCGTGCTGGTGTGGTCGACGCTCGTCTGGCGCCAGCCGCTTCCTCCCGTTGGCGCTGTCGGGGTTCTCATCGTGGCGTTCGGCGCGTACGTTCTTCAGCTTCGGGGCCTGTCAGCTCGCGATCTGGCGGCCCCGATTCGTGCCGCCGTTCGGAATCGGGCGATCCGGTTGGGCTGGATCACGGCACTCCTCGTCGCGGCCAACTCCCTGATCGACGACCGAATCGTCGAGGTCATCGACCCGCTCGCGTACCTGTACGTGTTCGTCGGAATCAGTTCGCTGCTGTACGTACCTTACCTGGTCCGATGCGGTTGGCGGCCGATCCGGGCCGAGTGGCAGGCGCACTGGAAACGGATCCTTCCGGCCGCCGCTCTCGGCGTGTCCGGGTATCTCCTCGCTCTGTTCGCCTTTCGTATCGAGCACGTCGGATACGTCACCGCGGTGCGCCAGTCGAGCATCATCTTCGGCGTCCTGCTCGGCACGGTCCTCTTGCGAGAACCGTACGGACGCGTCCGTCTGATCGGTTCGTTGGTCATGTTCGCGGGAATGATCCTGATCTTCGTGCTGGGATAGTCCGGATTCGGAGGAGTTGAGCCGGACGGCTCCCTCAGATCGGCGTCCGGTCAGTTCATGGAGGGCCGGCGTTCTCGACGGTGTCTCCGAAGCGCAGCGCCAGGATCTCCTGCTCCGACAGCAGCATCAGCTCCGCGGCGAGCCCGGCCGTGTCGGTGATGATCTCTCGGCAGAAGAGGGCATGCTCCCTGCAAAGCCAGTCATTCTGCCAGCGGCTCGTGAGCTCGCGGCACAACGTGCGGCCGTACCGCTCACGGAATCGGTTGGGCAACTGGTTGAAGACACGATAGAGGCCGGGCTCTTCGTACAGCTGCCGACGCGACGCAGCAAGAACGTCTCGCGCTGACTCGGCCTTCGGGAGACTGCTTCGACCGTGAATCGCGCCAACCGCCATCACCGCGCCCACGAGAGCTCCGCACGTGTCGCCGTACAGCCCGATGCCGCCGCCGAATCCGGTCGAAAGCTGGAGGAGGTCCGGGGGAGTATCGGGGGCGATGGTCTGCAGGAGCGCCTGGACGACGCACTCGCCGCAGTTGTACCCCGAGGAGAAGTTGTCTCTCGCGCGCTGCCGTGCCTCCTCGATCTTCTTCCGTCTGAGGTCGCTCATCGTGTCGATTGTCGCCCTCGTGCAGTCGCCCTGCCAGGGTGAGAGGCGCGACCGGCAAGCCTGAGACCTCTCAGGTTGCCTCGAGCCTTCTTCGCGTCAGTCGCCCTCACTCTTCCTCGCCCCGAACCTACGGAAGAGAAGGTCCAGGTTGAGGAGCTGATTCAGCACGACGGCGACGATCGTCGCCGTCGGCAACGGGTCGGTAAACAGGGTCTGGACCGCGTGGGGCGCCCGCGCGTACAGGCTGGGCAGGAAGGCTGTGCTCATTCCGAAGAAGAACGAGATCCCGACGACGAAGGTCTTCCGCGCGTTCCAGGGCTCGCCGAACATCTGCTTCAGGCCAGTGCAGACCATGAAGCTGCCGGCGAAGATGAGCGAGGCTCCCATCACCGGCTTGGGCATCGCGGAGAGCACGATGATGAGTCGGGGGAAGAAGGCAAGGATCACGAAGATGACGCCCGCGCCGACGCTGATCCATCGGCTCAGGACCTTGGTCGCGCCGGCCAGGCCGACGTTGCTCGATGAGGTGTCGACCGCCATTCCCCCGAGCAGCCCGGCGAGTGTCGTCGAGAGCCCGTCCGCGAGGAGCCCCTTTCGGATGGGGACGAAGTCCGTCTCCTTCAGCTCGGGCTCGGAGATCCCTTGGGCAGCGAGAAGGTTCCCGAATGACTTCAGCGAGCCGCTGATCGCGATCACGACGAACGGGATGAGCATCCCGAGGTCGAATGCGATTCCCCTGAACGCTGGTCCCATGGCGGGCGCCGCGAGAATGGGTACCTCGTTGGCTGCGATGAGATCGTGCCAATACTCGGGGATGAGAAGTGCAGCCAGGGTCCAGCCTACGAGGATTCCAATGAGCAGGCAGTACATCTTCGCCAGGCGCCGTCCCCACAGATTGGCGAGGACCATGACGAGCAACGAAAGCCCCCCGACGAGCATGTCGGCGCTTCGGATCGCGTCGTCGCGATAGGCGAGCCCGTAGAACGAAGTGATCGCTGGGGCGAGGATGCTCACGCCGACCATCGCCACCACGAGTCCGACGACGTAGGTCGGGAATACCCTCCGAAGCCTCTGGATAAGCGGCGCGATCAACATTTCCACCAGACCGGCGACGATGATCATCCCGCGCATGAGCGCGACGCCGCCGACCCAGGCGGCGGACAGCGAGACGCTGAAGTAGGAAGGGCCGCAGACGTTCGGGCAGAGGTATCCGGATCCGATGAACGGCAGCCCGATTGATTGGATGATCGACCCGACGCCGGCCGCGAGCATGGAGAACGCGATCAGACTCGCCGCGAATTCCGGCGATCCGCTGAACTGGCCCGCGAACAGAATCGGGATCACGAGAGAACTCACCATCAGGAGCACGTGCTGGAACGACGAGATCAGAAGGTGCGTCGCCGGCGGGACCTCGTTCACTCCGTATCCGCGTTCTCTCGGTTCTCCTGCCACGGGGCTCTCCGATCCTAGTACGGGGGTTCGGGCAAGTCGGTGATTCCTGCCACGTAGATCTCCTCGCCTGAGAGCGTCGTCTTCCGAACGTAGAGGCTCTTCCGGATCAGTCGTCTCTGATACGGGGACTTCGCCATGAACATCCCCCACGCGCTGTCTTCGAACTCGAGCGCCTCGAGGACCTGTGCGAACGGCCTCTGCCCGACCTCATCGACGCACTCGAGCAGGTTCGTCTGAGAGAAGGTGCTGTTGATGGCGGCCGAGATCAGCATCTCGCCGTCACCGCGGAACACGAAGACGCGGACGTCCCGGTAGTTGTACTCGGAGGTCGGATCCTCGATTCGGGAGAGCGCCCCAGCACCCTCTTCCTCGATCAGCGCCACGGCACTGTCCACGACGATTCGGATGAACTCCCGTTCCTCGTGGGGGTAATCGATGCCGCCGCCGACGATCAGCACGTTCCCCTCCGGTGTCTCGACGCGGAAGTGGCAGGACGACTTCGGGACCGGATAGAAGCTCTCCGGTTCCCACCACGAATAGTGGACCCAGGCGTGAGGGTTGTTCTCGTCTTCGAGCGCCTCGATGACCTGGCGGAAGACCGGTTTGCCGTCCTTGTCGGTGACGTCCCAGAGCCTCTTCCCCTCGAGTTCCTCCATCCCGGCGTGGAACAGGTTCGTTCCCGTCGAGTCGTAGACGTAGAGGTAGTGATCCTCCGTCCGAAACTCCTCGCGGTGGCTTCGGAAGTAAGAGAGCCCGCCCGACCCCTCACGGCTCAGAGTGCCCGAGGCGTCGTACACGAACTTCACGAGGTTCCGGGTGTCTCGGTACTGGTACATCGTCAGGTCGAGCTCGTCGTACCGGCTCGCACACCCGGGGGCCAGGATCAGAGCCGAAAGAAGCACGATCAGGACGGGGAATCGCCGTTGCAAACTGCGAAAACGCCGGTTGACTTGTCGATGACTGCGGACGTTCTTCGGCGGCTCGTTCATGTGGTAGGCTCCATCCGCGCAAACTCTCTCGCCATATCACCACATCCGGGGTGCAAGAGGCAACTGCCGGAGCTTGCGGGAGTCGCGGGGAATCCCGTGGGCACGAGGCGCTCATCCGTTCATCCGTAGCGACGCGCGGGCCGGAAGCTCCCTGTGTGTGAGACCAAGACTCCGTCCTCGCCCCACGCCTTTCGGCTTCGGGAGCGCTCGCTTCCCTGATGCCAAGTTGCGTATGATCGTTCCGGGGGAGGAAGGAGGGGCGCATGAACAAGGATCGTGCGCTTCTCGTCGTGCGCTGGATTCACACCTTGATCTACGTCGTGATGGTCGCTTCGATCGCGGTCTTGCTCTACGCAGGGATCGAGGGATACGAGGGCGTCTGGTTGTGGGTCTCGTTGGGACTTCTCGCAGCCGAGAGCGCGGTGTTCGTCGGAAACGGGTTGAAGTGCCCGCTCACTGCGATTGCCGTGCGCTTGGGAGCGGAGAAAGGACACGCGTTCGACACCCTTCTGCCGGAACGGTTCACCCGCTACACGTTCCGGCTCTTCGGCACGTTGATGGCCGTCGGCCTCGCGCTGATGATCCTCCGATGGACTGGCGCGATCGTTTGATCGGGAACGTCGTGCTCTTCGTGTCGCGTTGGTCACGGGAGCGTTACGGATCACCCCAACTGGGGACGGCATTCTCGCTACCCGTTCGGGAGGGTAGGTAGAATCTGAGCATGACGTGGACAGTGACGTCGGCGGCCGTGGTCCTGTGGTCGACGGCCGCGCTTGCGCTCGTCGTGGTCTGGCTCGGACTCCGCCACGAGTCGTTCCCGGGGAGCAGGGTCTTCCCGTATCTCATGCTGGCGATCGCCGAGTGGGCGCTGTTCGCGGGGCTTGAAGCGGCGAGTGTGCCACTTCCTGCAAAGCTCGTCCTGTCCAAGCTGGAGTACCTCGGGCTGGCAGCGACGCCGGTCCTCTTCTTGTTCTTCGCTGCACGTCACTCTGGCTACGATACTTGGATTCGCGGAAGCCGTCGGATCGCGGCGTGGATTCCCTCGCTGACGACGGTCGCTCTTGTGGCGACCAACGAGCTGCACCACTGGGTCTGGGCGGAGTACACCCTCGGGCCGGCAGGATCGAATTCGTACGTGTTCGTCCACGGGCCGGCCTACTACGTGATCGCCGGGCAGGTTTACGCGTTCGTCATCGCAGGCTGTGTCCTGGTCGCGCGGTCGGCTTCGCACAGGTCGGGCGCGCGCCGTCGCCAAGCGGTGACGATTCTCCTCGCGTCTGCCTTTCCGCTTGCTGTGGGGGTTCTCTACGTCGCCGACGTCTCGCTGGTCCCGGGACTGGACTTGATCCCGGTGTCCTTCTTCTTCACGGGGTTCGTCTTCCTGGTGGGGATCGGGTTCTTCCGCGTGTTCGACCTCGTGCCGGCGGCGCGCAATGCACTCGTCGAGCAGACGGCCGATGCGGTCATCGTCGCCGATTCGGACGGGCGGGTCGTGGACGCGAATCCGACGGCCGTGCAATGGTTCCGAGAAGCCGCGCCGCTCGCGGGATGTGGTATCGGGGAGGTTCTCGCCCCGTGGCCCGAGCTTCGCTCCGCGTGCCTGGGAGAGCGGTCCAACCGCATGGAGGAGACACTCGCGGAGGAGCCGCTGCTTCACGTCGACGCCCACGTCACCGCAGTCCGAGACCCGAGCGGCCGGCCGGCAGGGTGTTTCGTCGTCCTGCGTGACATCACGAAGCGCTACCAGGACGAGCTCGAACTACAGCGGGCGAACGAGCGACTTGCCGCACACGTCCGCGAAATCGAGGCGCTTCACGACGAGCTTCGCGAGCAGGCGATCCGGGACGGCCTCACCGGCTTGTTCAATCGCCGCTATCTGGACGAGATCCTGTCGCGCGAGCTCGCGCGCGTCGGGCACGAGGGCGGCGTTCTCTCGGTCGTCATGATCGACGTCGATCACTTCAAGGCGACGAACGACCGACTCGGGCATCGCGAGGGAGACCGGCTCCTCGCGTACCTCGGGACTGTGCTGCGGGAAGGGACGCGGGCCGGCGACACGGCCTGCCGATACGGGGGCGAAGAATTCCTGCTCGTGCTGCCGGAGGCCACCTCAGAGACCGCTCGAGAGAGGGCCGAGAGCCTGCGCCGTGGGTACTCCGCGCGTCTTCGGGCCGCAGGGTTTGAGGGTCCGCTGACGCTGTCGGCCGGGGTCGCTTCGTTCCCGATGCACGCGAAGACCGACGACGAGCTTCTTCGTGCGGCGGATGTAGCGCTCTACCGCGCGAAAACCGAGGGTCGTGATCGCGTCTGCATCGCCACGGCTCCGGCCGACACGTGACGGACCACGTCCGTCTATCCTGCGGAGGTCGGCTGCCGGGCGAGGCCGTGCTTCCGGCGGAGACGCTGCACCTCATGGATCAGCATCGGGAGCACGACGAGCGCCGAGAGCAGGTCCGAGGTGCTCGCCGCTGCCCAAACCCCCGTGGTTTCAAAGAAGCGCGACAGGAGGATCGCGCACGGGATGACCAGCGCGACGTCACGCAGCAGCGAGACGGCGAGCGCTTGGGTCGCGCGGCCGAGCGCCTGATACAGCCCGCCGACGATCGCTTGGACGGCGAACAGAGGAATGAGGAGGACGATCCATCGGAGCGCCGGGATCCCCTGGGCAACAAGCTCCGCCTCCGAGCTGAACATCGCGAGGAACGACCCGGGGAAAAGGAGGAAGATCGCCCAGAAGAGGGCGCAGGCGATCCCTGCGAAGGAGAGCGCGTGCCAAATCGCAGATTCCACGCGGTCGTACCGGTGCGCGCCGTAGTTGTACCCGAAGATCGGCTGGGAGCCGTCGACGACGCCGAAGACCGGCATCCGGGCGAACGACAGGAGGCGGTTGACGACGCTGTAGATCGCGATCGACAGATCGCCTCCGTAGAATCCGAGCAGCCGGTTCATCACGATGATCGACAGGCTGGCAGCGATGGTCCGGATGAACGACGACGTGCCGACGGCCAGAGCTTCTTTGGCTATGGACAGTCGCAGTCGTACGTTCCGAAGATGGAGGCGGACTGTCCCCCGTCCTCCGAGAACGTGCCAGACCAGGTAGATCCCACCGATTCCTTGCGCAATCACCGTTGCCCACGCGGCGCCGGCCGTCCCCATGTGGAAGCCGAAAATGAACAGCGGATCGAGTGCGATGTTGAGGATTCCCGAGCAGAGGATCGGTACGGTGGCGCGGAGAGCGTCTCCCTCCGCGCGGACGATCGCCGAGAGGGTAAACGAGAGACTGAACGTGAATCCGCCGCAGAGGACGATCGAGACGTAGGCGAGGGCGTGTGGAAAGATGCCCTCGGTCGCGCCGCAGAGGCGCATCAACGGGCCGCTGAGAAGGGCGCCGATCAGGACGAGCGCGAACCCGAAGGTCCCGACGAGAAAGAGAGCGTTTCCCAACGCCCGCTCCGCCGTCTCCATGTCCCTTCGGCCGAGGGCACGCGAGATGATCGAGGCGCTTCCGATCCCGATCAGCTGCCCGAGCCCGATGACGACGAGGAAGGCCGGGAACGCGACTCCGATTCCCGCGATCCCGAGCGGGCCCACTCCGTGCCCGACGAAGATCGTGTCGACGACGTTGTACAGCGCTTGCACCAAGAGGGCGACGATCGCCGGCGTCGTCATGCGGAGCATCAACCGCCGCATCGGTTCGTGTCCGAGCGCTTCGGCCGTGCTCTTCACTCGTCCTCCTTCATCCGGTCGCGCGCATCGAAGACGGATGCCTCCGCTCGTCGGCGAAGGCATCGGTCCACGCACCGGCGGCTCGCGCAATCCGGGCGGTGCTTGATCACCTTTCGGGGACCGAGTGTAGTTGGGGCCGAACGCCCGCGCAAACGGATCCTGAACGGATCTGCGTTTCGGGCCCTCGGTCGGTGGCTCTTGAAGTGACGGGGCAGGATCGCCAGCTCCGGACTCGAGAGCGGGAGCAACAGTTCCGGGTTCCAGCACTGGGAGCGCAGCAACGAGCAGACGCGCGAGTGGGGGCGATTCACCGACACGAACGCCGTGGCCGCGACGGTAGGCCATGTGGGTCCCGTCGGTCGGCGAGAGCGTGGCGGCGCTTTTCACGGTCTGCGGCGCGGCGGACGATGAGTGCCTCTTCGTATCTCTTCCGACCTTCGCGTGGTTCGATGAGTCGTGCGCGCTCCTGTAGTGGGAGCACTACGGCGAAGAGAACGAGAACGGATGGAAGGACTGCGCGGAACTGGTTTCAGGTCGAACCCTCTCCGCTGCAATCGGGTCTGGCCAGCCCTTCGTGACGGTCTACGAGTGGGGCGAGTGACTGACGGTTGTGCGACCGCGGGCTCTTCGAGTTGCGGTGGATCGGGAGAGCGTGTATGACTCCGCGATGGATGAAGGAGGCGGGGTGTCGTACACGCGGGAGGACGTCCTCCGAGCGACCGGGAATCTGACCGGGAAGACGATCCCCGTACACGTGCGGATCGAAGCGACCCAGATCGTCCTTTCGCAGCCCGAGATGCGCGAGCTCCTCTTCCGCGCGGAGACGATCGCGGTCGGGAACTGCGTCTGCCGCGAGGAGGAGAGGAACTGCGACGCGCCGCTCGAGGTTTGCCTCGCGCTCGACGACGAGGCCAGGCAGAAAATGGCCGACGGGAGATGGCGCGGAATCTCCCGGGACGACGCGCTCGCCCTTCTGGAAGAGACCTACCGGCACGGGCTCGTGCACATGGCCTACCGTCGGGGGGACGACGGCGAGATCCGCTTCGTCTGCTCCTGTTGCACGTGCTGCTGCGGACCGCTCAACGGCCTCAAGGCGTTCGACTACCGCGACGCGATCGCCGAGTCGGCCTACGTCGCATGCCACAGCGAGGCGGACTGCGTCGGCTGCGGAGCGTGCGTGCCCCGCTGCCCGTTCGGCGCGTACGCGCGCGCCGAGGACTCGGACGAGATCGCGTTCTCCGCGGACCGATGCTTCGGATGCGGGCTATGCGTCGGAACCTGCCCCGCCGGCGCGATCCGGCTCGTCCGGCGGGACGCCGTCTAGGCGCGCGTTTCGCTTCCGACCGCGTCTCGTCCGTCCTTCAGGCCGATCGGCTCGGGACGAGAGCGCCCGAGATCCGGCAGAGCGCCTCGGCGCGCGGGTCGTCTCGCCAGCTCGCGTCTCCGATCGTCGTCAGGCGGATCTCCGGGAGGCAGCCGGTCGAAGCGAGATGTGGCCCGCGGCAGAGATCGACGAACTCCCCGTGGCGGTAGACGGTCACGGTCGGGGAGTCGATCCGATCGAGAACCTCGAGCTTCAGCACCTCGCCGCGCCGGATGAGCAGAGCGCGGGCGTCGCCCTTCGAAAGGGTCTCGCGCTCGATCGGCAGGTTCTCGGCGACGATCCGGTCGACCTCTTCCTGGATCTTGCGCAGGTCGCCCACGGTCAGCTGACGCCCGAACTCGACGTCGCAGGAGAAACGGCCGTTCGCGATCGGATCGAGTCCGAGAATCGCGGAAGGGAAGAGCCGTTTGACCGCTTGCGCCACGATGTGCGCGGCCGTGTGGCCGGCCACCCGCGTCCCTTCCGGCGTCGCGTCGGTGTGAAGCGTCAACTGGCAGTCCTCCGCAAGCGCGTCGCGCAGGTCGCGCAGCTCGCCGTCGACCGACGCGCAGACGGCGCGGTCGGCGAGGTCTGGATGGATGGTCATCGCGGCCTCCCGCAGGGAGATTCCCCGCGCGGCCCGCCGCTCCGATCCGTCCGGCAACCACATTTTGATCATCCGGCTCACTCCTTCCGAGAGACGGTTCTCTCCCGTTCTTGCGATCCGCCGGCTGCTCGGGCTCGCTCCTAGAGGAAGTCGGATGGCCGCTCGGCCAAAGAGAAAGACCGCAGGCGAATGCCCGCAGTCTTCTTCGGACTTCCTGTCGAGCGAGCCAGCGCTACGGCTAGCGGCTCACAGAAAGCCCGTCGCACGTCGTCGTACCAACACCAGCCGGAACCGCCTGGGACAACCTCGGCGCGTTCCTGCACTGTCGGCACATGATGGGCCACTCTAGAGGAGAACGTGACCGGAGTCAACCCCCTTCGACCGGCGGCGGCGGGAATCGGTATCATTCCGCATCGTTCCGATGGAGGCTATCTTCCGGTGAATCTGCTCGTCGGTCTTACCGCCTGCTCGCTTGTCGCGTGGATCGTGCTCGTCGTCGGGCGAGGCTTCTTCTGGTGGCCGTCGCCGCGGCTCGAGCCTGGTGATTGCGCCGGAGACGACGCGCCGTCGGTCGCCGCCGTGATTCCGGCGCGGGACGAGGCGGAGATCCTGCCCGAGGCGCTCCCGTCGGTTCTCGAACAGGCGTACGGCGGGGTCTTCCGCGTCGTTCTCGTCGACGATCGGAGCGAGGACGGGACGGCGACGGTCGCGCGGGAGGCGGCTGCGGGGACAGACGACGCCGATCGGCTGACGGTCCTCGCGGGGGAGCCGCTCCCTGCCGGATGGATGGGGAAGGTGTGGGCGATGGAGCAGGGGGTCGTTCGCGCGAGGCGGGAGTGGAACCCGAAGTACCTCTGGTTCATCGACGCGGACGTCGCGCACGATCCGTGGGTGCTCGGGAGCCTCGTCGCGCGCGCGGAGGACGACGACCTCGACCTCGTCTCGGTCATGGCGACCCTGCGCGTGGAGTCGTTCTGGGACCGACTCCTGATCCCGGCGTTCGTCTACTTCTTCGCCAAGCTCTACCCGTTCCGCTTCGTCGGGAACCGGCGCCGGCGAACCGCCGGAGCGGCGGGCGGGTGCATGCTCGTACGGGCGGCCGCGCTCGAACAGGCGGGCGGACTCGGGGCGATCCGGTCGGCCCTGATCGACGACTGCGCCCTCGGCCGATCGATCAAGCGGTCCGGGGGGCGCGTCTGGCTCGGCTTCTCCCGCGGGGTCCGGAGCGTGCGCCGGTACGGCCGGCTCTCGGAGGTCTGGCGGATGGTCGCGCGATCGGCGTACACGCAGCTTCGACACTCGCCGCTCCTTCTCGCCGGGACGGTCGCGGGGATGCTCTTCCTCTACGCGCTTCCGCCAGCGGGTCTCTTCGGCGGCGCGATCGCGGCCGGGCTCGGCATTCCGTCCGCGACGCTCTTGCTCGCGCTCGGGGGGGCGGCTTGGGGACTGATGACGGCGAGCTTCGTGCCGATCCTCCGGCATCACGGCGTCGGTCCGTGGATCGCGCCGCTCCTTCCCGTCGGCGGGATCCTCTACACGGGGATGACGATCTCGTCGGCCTGGCGGCACGTTCGCGGTCGAGGGGGTGCCTGGAAGGGGCGAACGTACTGACGCGGCTCGGTTGTTGGCGTCGGGCGCACCCGATGAGGGCAGCCCTCCCGTTCAGCCGGAGGGCCGGTTGGCCCGTTGTCTTCGTGCGTAGCTGCGTCGCGCCTTCGCGCGGTTCCCGCACTCGGCCATGTCGCACCAGCGGCGAGATCGGTTCCGACTCGTGTCGACGAAGAGCCAGTCACAGCCGCGTCCCTTGCACTCCTTGACCCGGTCTCGTTGGTCGCCGGTGAGAAGGTCCGCGGCCGAGCGGGCGACGATCCAGCCCAGCCAGTCGAGTCGATCCCCGGCGTCGCGCCACGCCCACGCGTAGCCGTTGCCGGACGGGCGAAGCGCGAGGTGCCGCGCCGACCTGCCGATGACGGAACTCAGATGAGCCAGATCGCGCTTTTCGGCGTCCTCTCCTCGCGCCCGGGCGGAGAAGATCCGACGGATCGCACGGCGGAGCGCCAGGGCGCGGCCGAGCGCGACGCTCGCCTCGTCCGGTTGCTCATCGGCGCGTGCGCGGAGGCGTTCCGCGTCGGCTTCCTCGACGACCCCGGCTCGCTCTGCCCACGTCAGCAGGTCGCCGTAGTCGTTGATCAGGCCGCCCGTGTTCGCGAAGTCGAGGGCGTGGGCCCCTCCGACCAGCTTGAGTCTCTCGAGTCTGGCGCGAGTCTCGGACATGCCTTCGATTCTAACTCTCCATTACGGCTTGACAAGGTAGATAGTGTTCGATGGTATAACCATCAAGGTGGTACTTAGAGGGTTATATTGGGAGGAGGAGCGGATGCTCGGATACTGCGGCATCAACTGCGATACGTGCCCGGCGTATCGGGGGACGATCACCACGGACCGCGAGCTGTTGGAGAAAGCGATGGCCGACTACGGCAAGGAGGGGCAGACGATCGAGGACTGGGTCTGCCTCGGCTGCACGCCCGGCGATCAGGGGTTCCTCGCCACGTACTGCGCGGAGTGCGCGATTCGGGCGTGCGCAGTCGAGAGGGGCGTCCAGAACTGCGCGGCCTGCGAGGACTACGACGGGTGCGAGAAGATGCGGGCCTTCTTGGAGACGGAGCCGGAATCCCTCGCCACGCGGATGGCGTGGCTTCGGAGCCGGTTCACCGGCTCTGACGGGACGGGCTAGTCCAGCGAAGGCCGTCGGGCACGTCCGACGCGTATACTCGGCTCCGCGGCGGGGCGAGTCGACCGCGCGAGGAGGCCGAAGATGAGGCTGTTGGTGACGGGGTTTCCGAAGTTCGATGCGTTCGCCGGGAACTCGACGCAGGCGCTGATCGAGTCGATGGTCGATGACCTCCCGGAGGGGCTCGCGGACCTTCGGGGCCGGATTGCGTTCGAGATCGTGGAATTCGAGAACGACGACCCCGCGACGCAGCAAGAGACGATGCTCGAGAGTTTCCGTCACGTCTTGGATCGGCAGGATCCGGACGCGTGCCTCTTCTGCGGACAGGCGGCGAGCCGGCACCGCATCGAAATCGAGACGATCGCGATCAACATCTTCAAGAGCGAGCTCATCGACCCCGAGGGCCCACCCGCCTACTGGGCGACGCTGCCGAAGCTGAAGGACCTCGCGGACGCGATGCGAGCCGTCGGGATCCCGGCCGCGCTCTCACATCACGCGGGAACGCACCTGTGTAACCACATTCTCTACAGTGCCCTTCGCCTCGCGGAGGGAGCGGAAGACGGAATGCGTTGCGGCTTCCTTCACTTCCCGATGACTGACCGGCAGGTGATCGCGGCCGACGAGAATCGTCCGTTCGTTCCCCTCGCGATGATGCGAGAGGCGCTGACGATGGCGATTCGACACGTTTGCACTCACCTGACGGCCGCGAGCTGAGGTTCCCCGGCTCGGGGCGCGAGTTCGCGGGCTTCCGCCGTTGCCGATCGTCTGCAGGGCGTCGCGTTCGAGTGTCTACGGGCAGTTTCCGTCGACGACCCAGATCGGATTCCCCTCGAGATCGGCGAAGGCACCGTACCAGAATCGGCCGAACTCGTCGTAGGAGGGGCCGAACAGGACCGTCTCCCCGCGCTCCCGAAGACGAGCGAGCAGTGCTTTCACGTCAGGTGTGGCGATCTGCAGGATGACGTTGTTGTTCCGACGATCCTCAGGGGCCACGCCGGCCTCCGCCGCGGGAGCGATACCGATTCGGATTCCGGACTCCGTCTCCAGGTTCGCGTAGTGGTGCGCCTCGGTGAACCTCGCTGTCTCTCGGAATCCCAGGACATCGGCGTACCAGGCGACCGCAGCATCGAAATCGTCGACGAGGACGACGACCTCGCGAGGCTCAATCCTCACGCTGTCCGGGTTGCCCACTCCGTCCCGCCTACCACGACGTCTGCGCGCTCTTGATGATGAACCCGCCGGACTTCTCGTCCTTCTCCAGCTTGAGGATCCCCTCTTTGCCGGCCTCTTCGAGAAGCTGGCCGAACGAGCGGAAGCCGAAATAGGATTCGCTGAACCCCGGGTTTCTACGTTTCAGCGTCTGCTTGATCATCGAGCCCCAGATGTTCTCCCCGACGCCCCGCTCCTCGACGAGCGCCTCGTAGGTCTCGACCACCAGCTCCCAGGCTTCCTGTTTCTTGGCGTCGATCGGCGGGGACGCCTTCTTCCCCTTGGCGTTCGCCGACTTCTTCGCCGGCGGCTTGCGCGGCTTCTTCTCCGTCTTCTTCTCGCGAACCAGGTCGTCGTAGTAGATGAACTCGTCGCAGTTGGCGATCAGCAGATCGGAGGTCGAGCTCTTCACGCCGACGCCGATGACGGTCTTGTTGTTCTCCCGGAGCTTGCTGACGAGCGGCGAGAAGTCAGAATCTCCGCTGATGATGACGAACGTATCCACGTGCTCCTTCGTGTAGCAGAGGTCGAGCGCGTCGACGACCATCCGGATGTCGGCCGAGTTCTTCCCCGACTGACGAACGTGTGGGATCTCGATTAGCTCGAAGGACGCCTCGTGCATCGGCTTCTTGAAATCCTTGTAGCGGGCCCAGTCGGAGTAGGCTTTCTTGACGACGATGTTCCCCTTGAGCAGAAGACGCTCGAGCACCTTTCCGACGTCGAACTTCGGGTACTCGGCATCCTTGACGCCGAGAGCGACGTTCTCGAAGTCGCAGAACAACGCCATGTTGACGACTTCCGCTCCGTGTGGCGATGGGTCGGACCCGTTGGATCGCTTGGTTGGCATATTCCCCCTCGATTCGGCCATTCGGCCGACAACCGTACTCCCGTGATGACATCGGGGCAAGCGCGGCCGTCGACTCAGAGGGCCGATCGCTCTGCCCGGGCTGTCGCCTAGAAGAGGCCGAACAATCTGGCGACGGCCGCGGCCGTCGTCGCGTCACGCCTCGATTTCGCCCAGTTGACGACGGCGGAGCCGACGATCGTTGCCCCCTTCGCCTCGCAGAGCTTCTTCATTTGTCGGATCGCCCGGTTCCCGCCGAGCCAGGCGTAGGGCAGCTGCTGCGTGACGAGACAGGCGACCTTCTTTCCCTGCAAACTCTCGACCTTCTTCAGATACGTCGCCAACACGGGCGAAAGAGAGAACGCTTCGACGGCGGCTCCGAAGACGATTCCGCCGTAGCCCGCAAGGTTCGGAAGCTCGCCGAGCTCGAACTCCCGTGCGCCCTGCTTCCTTTCGCCGACGATGGGCACTTCGACGAGATCGCTCGAGTGCCCCGCCTTGAGAAACCTCTCCTTGAGCTTTTCGACGACGGACTTCGTATTCCCGGACCAGGAGTAGACGACCAGACCGATGTTCATTCCTTCACCTCCGCGCTGCAGTAGCCTACCACGACGCGGAATCCGAAGCCAGCTGCCGCTCCTCGGGTCGAGGCGCTACGCCGACGCCTCCAGCGCGATCTCGGCCATCCGAGAAAACCCTCGTTCGCGCTCCTCGGCCGACGTGGCCTGCTCGGTGACCAGGCTGTCGCTGACGGTGAGAATCGAGAGAGCGTCGACGTTGAACTTCGCGGCGAGCGTGTAGAGTCCGGCGGTCTCCATCTCTACAGCGAGGGCGCCGTACGCGGCCCACGCCCTCCAGGCGTCTGGATCGTCGCCGTAGAACGTGTCTGAGGTAAGGATCCCGCCGACGCGGACGCCGATCCCGCGTGCGATCGCCGCCTCGTAGGCTCTCAACAGCATCGGGAAGCTCGCGACGGGCGCGAAGTCCCGCCCTCCGAAGCGGAGCCTGTTGACGTGGGAGTCGGTCGACGCGGCCATCGCGAGCACGACGTCGCCGATCGAGAGGTCCGGCTGGAGTGCCCCACACGTCCCGACGCGGATCAACGTCTCGACGCCGTACTCGTTGATCAGCTCATGGACGTAGATCGACAGCGACGGGATGCCCATTCCGGTCCCCATCACCGACACGCGGGTCTCTCCGTAGCGGCCGGTGAAGCCGAGCATCCCGCGGACCTCATTGAAACAGACGGCGTCCTCCAACAGCGTCTCCGCGATGAACCTCGCCCGGCGCGGGTCGCCGGGGAGGAGGATCGTCGAAGCGACGTCGCCGGGCTTTGCACCGATGTGAATGCTCACGGGACACCTCCTCAAGGATCCGGGCCCTCGCCCGATCGTATCCGCCGAGCGGACGGCGCGGCAAGACGTTCAGGCTGCCGGCTTCCGGAGGTCGTAGAACGCGTGGACGTAGGTGAAGCAATTGGCGCGATCTGGGTAGCGAGCCATCCACTCGGCTTCCGAGCACGGGTCCCGCGCTTCCGGGTAGAGGCTCCGCCACGCGTCCTCACTCGTCTCCTCCCCTTGCGCTCGAAGGATCCGCACCCCCTTCTCCTTGCGAAGGACCTCCCAATCGCTGACGAGGGCGTCGGCCTGCCGGTCGCTGAACACGGAGTGAGAGACCTCCTCTCCGCCCTCGGTGGATCGGTACTCGCCGGGGGAGGCTTCCTTGCCGTACGAGGAGAGCGGCCACGAGTCGGTCGAGATGACTCCGATGCGCGCGAGACCACCGGGCTTGAGAACGCGCCGCATCTCGGCGAGCGCCGCGGCCGTGTCGAACGGGCTCAGGTGACAGATGGAGTAGTGCTCGTAGACGTAGTCGAACGTCCCGTCATCGTACGCGAGGGCCCGCATGTCTCCGAGGCGAAGCTCGATCCGAATTCCGGTCTGCTCGCAGAAGGCGCGGGACTTCGCGAGGTAGGCCTCGCTGATGTCGATCGCGTGAGCCTCCATTCCCTGCTCGGCAAAGATCGCAACAGGCGGCACGGGGCCGCCGCCGCCGCAGTCGAGGATCCGCTTCCCTAGGAGGGAATCCTCGGCGGGGAGCCGCGAGTTGATCGCGCTGAGAAAGCGGTAGACGGCCGTCGCGTTCGGACGAAGAATCACGGGTTTCATGAGGCTCCTCTCCTCCGTGGGATGCGTTCGAGCTCCTGGAAGTGCCCTCACGTCCATTGGTCGCTCATTGTCCTCGGACGGTTCGGGACTGCAACGGGCACGGCAGAGGTTCCGAGTTTGCGGAGCCGCCGGATTGCTGGATTGACTCAAGGAAGGAGGGACGACAGATGTCGTCCCCTTTCTCCCTAGCTCTCCAGGTTGCTGCGGGGACGCTCGGCAAAGAGAAAGGGCTGAGCGACTGCTCAGCCCGTTCTCTCTAGCTCTCTGAGCCGGAGGCTCAGAGAGCCGTGATCTTCTTCCTCAACCCCGCTTCGTTCTTGATGACGATCTTGTACCGGCTCTTGTTGAGGATCCCTTCGCGCTCGAATCGATTGAGAGCCAGGGTTGTGTTCTCGCGCGCCGAGCCGATCATGTCGGCGAGATCCTTGTGCGTCACTGGGAACCCGATCAGGATCCCGTCCTTCGTCTCCACGCCGTACTCGTCCGAGAGCTTCAGAAGCTGGCGTGACAGGCGGGCCTGGATGTCGCGGAACGCGAGATCCTCGAGGGTCTCCTCGTACTCCCGCATCCGATGGGCGAAGTGCCGAACGAGGACCGCACCGTTCGCCGGATCCTCGTTGATCGCCTCGGAGAAGGCCTTCTTCGGGATCGTGCGGACGATCGTGTCCTCGATTGCGGTCGCCAGGTGCCGGCGGTGCCGCTCCCCGACGAGACACATCTCGCCGAAGATCTCCCCTTCGTCGAGGATGGAGAGGGTCAGCTTCTTCCCGCTCTCGTCGAGATAGGCGAGCTTGACGCGCCCCTTCTCGACGAGGTAGACCGACGTGCTGAGCGTTCCCGGGTGATAGATCGTCTCGCCCCGATCCGCGTGCACCAGGTCTCCCAGATCGGCCATCAGCTTCGAGAAGACCACTCTGTCACTGACGCTAGGTATCATCCGCCCTCCCTTTGTCATCCACGGTGAGCCTATCCGGCTCTTGTGGCGAACGGCAGGAAAGGGAGGACCCGGCGGAGGAAGCCTGGCGTTCGACAGAAGGTACATACGTCCCCAGGGAAGGGGAAGGATGGAAGGGGATGAAAAGGGATAGCGCAGTCCTGATCCTGTAGTCGTTGGTCCGTACTCCCTAGAAAGGAGGTGATCCAGCCGCAGGTTCTCCTACG
>Ga0180432_10003336_pt1 | contig 23014 bp, 16 predicted proteins | sample SS_ome_10_FD_132414 | JGI IMG/M metagenome (GOLD analysis project Ga0180432, IMG submission 132414) | Hypersaline lake sediment archaeal communities from the Salton Sea, California, USA - SS_1_MS_2 metaG | ecosystem: Environmental > Aquatic > Non-marine Saline and Alkaline > Hypersaline >...
GCCGCCTTCGCCGCCGCCCTCACCGGCCCCCAGTAGCGAGCCGCGTCCCGGCGCGCCGGGACCGCGCTCGTGCCCGGCGGGGCGGCCTCGGGCATGCGACACAGCGCCGGGAAAAACCCGGCGCCTCGCTGTCAGAGCCGCGCGGCGCCAGCCCGCGGACCGGGGTGGCCGGCGCCGTCACCCACCCCGGTCACCAGGCTGGTCCCGGCGGGGCATGCTCGGGCATGCCAACCAGCGCCGGGATCAACCCGGCGGCTCGCTCCTGGTTCGTCCGTCCGCCCCATTTGACGCTCGGATCGGGGCGGCATACCGTAGCCCGCCATGGAACAGCATGTGGCCCAGATCGGCCCGCTGCGCGTCGGCTCCGGCGAGCCGCTGCTGGTGATCGCCGGGCCGTGCGTGATCGAGTCGCGGGAGCACACCCTGCGGATGGCCGAGGGCATCGGGCGGGTCTGCCGCGAGCGGCACATCTCCTTCGTGTTCAAGGCCAGCTTCGACAAGGCCAACCGGTCCAGCGTGCACAGCTTCCGGGGCCCGGGGCTGGAGGAGGGGCTGGCCATTCTGGCGGAGGTGCGGCGGACGCTCGATGTGCCGGTGCTCAGCGACATCCACACCGCCGAGCAGGCCGGCCCGGCGGGCGAGGTGCTGGACTGCGTGCAGGTGCCCGCCTTCCTCTGCCGGCAGACCGACCTGCTGCTGGCGGCGGGCAACACTGGTCGGTGTGTCAACGTCAAGAAGGGCCAGTTCATGTCGCCCGAGGAGATGGGCAACGTGGCCGAGAAAGTGCGCTCCACCGGCAACCCGCACGTGCTGCTGACGGAGCGTGGCACCTTCTTCGGCTACAACCGGCTGGTCAACGACATGACCGGCGTCCCGCGGATGCAGGCCTTCGCCCCGGTGGTCTTCGACGCCACCCACAGTTGCCAGCTTCCCGGCGGGGCGGGCACGCAGAGCGGCGGGCTGCGGCGGTTCGTGCCCACCCTGGCGCTGGCCGGCGTGGCCGCGGGGGCCGACGCCCTCTTCCTGGAGGTGCACGACGACCCCGAGCACGCCAGGAGCGACCCGGCCACCGTCTTTCCCCTGGACCGCCTGGGCGGGCTGCTGGATCGCTGCCTGCGGGTGGCCGAGGCGGTGTCGCCGGGCACCGGCGGTTGAGCTACTGCGGCCGGCGGGGACGCCGGCCGCTACTGCCGGACGCTTCGGCGGCCGGCGGGGACGCCGGCCGCTCCCCCCCTAACACCGGCGGGTCGCTATCGTTTCGGCGTCTGGAAGCTCCCCACCCGGGGCCAGCCCCAGATGACCTCGGCGGCGCCGGGAGCCCCGTTGCTGGAGCGAACGGCGAAGCGGTAGTCCGTGCCGGGCTCGAGGTTGGTGAGGGTAACCACGTGGCGGCGGGTGGGCCGGCGGTCCAGCACGGCGGTGCAGGGGTCCTCGGGCCGCTCGCAGATCCGCAGGTCGAAACGGCCTCTGCGGTCGACCGGAGAGTAGCGCACCTGGCTCATGGCCGGCCGATCGGTGCGCCATTCAATGACCGCCGTGGTGGGGCTGGGCGTGGTTACCGAGACCTTCTCGATGTGGCGGAACCACTCGACAGGCCAGGTGACCGCCGGGGAGAACGAGCCGGCCAGGTACCGCGCCCGGCGGGCCTCGTAGTATGGCCGGTAGTAGCGGTCCCAGTCGGCCAGCATCCAGCTGGCCACCCGGATGGTGCCGTTGAGGTTCTGACCCGCCAGCCGCATGTCGTCCGCCAGCGTCAGGGCGATCTGGTTGTTGGAGAGCTGGCGGTGGCTCCCGATGGCCTGGGAGAGCCCGTAGCCCCCGGCATAGAAGGCCACGTAGGGATCGTTGGGCGTGTGCACCTCGGCCAGCTTGCCGGTCTCGCCCTTGATGGTGTAGTCCATGTAGGCGTCGATCGGGACCATCGCCCGCCCGGACCAGACGCCCCAGATGTCCACCGAGTGGTGGTGGAAGAGGACGCCCTCCTCGCCGATGTCGGCCCGCACCCGGCGGACGAAGTCGTAGCTCTCCAGCCAGTCGCCGATGCCGGCGTGGTCGAAGTGCCAGCCGTCGAAGTGGTGCCGCTGCTGGAACTCGCGCATGAAGGCCAGGGTGGTCTCCAGCGGTTGCCTGGCGGGCGAGAAGTGGTGCGACTGCATGTAGGCGATCACCTTGAAGCCCTTGCGGCGGGCGGCCTGCACGAAGGGATCCACCAGGTGGGGCTCCTTGATGCGGTATTCCAGCCGGCGGCCGTCGGCGCTGGGCAGCGGGGTCTCGCCGCGCCTCCCGCCGTACACCCGGGAGTTGGCGTAGCAGCGGGCGTAGACGCAGATCACGCCGAAGCCACGGCGGGCGAGGCCGTCCAGCCGGCGGGTCTCGGCCGCCAGCCTGTCCGCCTGGTAGACCTGGTAGACGTGCGGGCGGGCGTTGCGCCCGTAGAGCTTGTCGAAGTCGAACCGCCGGGGCGGAAACACCGAGACGGCCGAGGCCGACGCCGGCGGCAGGGTCACGGTCATGCCGTCGGGCCGGGTGTCGGCGGCCTGCACGCGGGCCCCCGGAACCGACAGGTGCAGGCTGCCGCCGCCGAGGTCGGCCCACATGCGATCCGCCCCGTGGCCCTTGGCCCAGGGCGGGTCGGGAAGCAGGGACCGGTAGCGGTAGGTGAAGGAGCCCTCGGGGGCCACGCAACGGAGGAAGGTCAGCGAGTCGCTGCGGATGTCGAGCTCCAGAACGGGGCTGCGGAGCACGCAGGCCCGCCTGGAGAGCGTGCCGACGGACCAGGGGCGCGCCGGGGTGGCGAACTCGATGCGGCCGACCTCGCGGGGAGCGACGTCGTTGACGGCCGGGTCGATCCGCCGCCAGAAGCGGACGCCCGAGCCGGTGATCTCGATGCGGGCGCCGCTGGTGGTCACCGTCACGTCGCCGGTGGGCAGGAGCTCCAGGTCGAGGATCTCCATCCCGTGCTCGGGCGTGCCCTGCGGCGTGATGTGCCGGGACTCACCGGCGTCCGGGGCGACGGTCAGCGCAGTCAGCAGCAACGAGAGGATGGTGAGATGCATGCCTTCTCTCTTGTTCCCGGCCCTCGGGGGTCGTGGCGGCAGCGCCCCCGCGCGGGCAGGCGCGACGCCCTGTCAGGGTGCGCCTTCGCCGGCCGCAGCGGCGCAGGCCGACACGAGCAGAGCCCGACCGGTCTCGGTACCCTGATCAGCCCTGGGCCGGACCAATCCCGGCGATGAAGTCGACGGTCCGCCGCGCGGTGGCGGCGTTGGCCCGCGGGTGCACCGGAAGGTTGACCACCTCCCGGCTGGCCCGTTCCGCCTCCGGGCACATGCCCGGCTCGTAGCCGTAGGCCTCCAGCGGCGTCTCGATGGGGTGCAGCGGGCACTCGAACCAACTGCCCAGCTCCACGAAGCGGCGCGGGGCCTCGGCCAGGGCCCGCTGCTTGTCGGCCACCCGGACCGGGTAGCGCACCAGGACGGGGTCGGTATGGTCCGGAACATCCGTCACCGGCCAGCCGATGGCCTGCAGCAGCTCGTCGTACCGCCGGCGCATCTCCCGGCGGTGCTGCATGGCCCCTTCCTGCCGGCGGACGGCCCGCAGCCCCACGCGGGCCTGCATGCCGCTCATGCGCTTGAAGAAGTCGCCGGCCATCTCCGGCGAGAACTCCGACGTGCTCGACGAGCCCACCACCGCCCCCTTGCGGGTCAGCCAGCGGAACAGGGTCTGGGCCAGGGCGGTTGTCCGCGGGTACACGCAGGTGCGGTACACCGCGAGCTGGGCCCGGAGCATGAGCACCTCCTTGCCGCCCGGCTCCACCAAACCATCCCCGCTGCAGACCCGCTCGAGGCGGGCCGCCAGGTCGGGGTCGCTGGTGGTGGCCATGCCGCCGATGCCGGTGGTGTACGGCTTGTTCCACTGGCTGGACCAGTAGGCCGCCACCCCGAACGTTCCCGCCAGCCTGCCCCGGTACAGCGAGCCCAGGGACAGACAGCAGTCCTCCACCACCGGGATCGAGCGGGCCGCCGCCAGCTCCAGGATGCGGTCCATGTCCGCCAGGTAACCGTAGGTGTGCTGGGCGACGATGACCCTGGTCCGCTCGGTGATCTTCGCGGCCAGCAGATCGGGGTTCATGTTGTAGGTGACCGGCTCGATGTCCACGTACACCGGCTTGGCGCCTGCGTACATGACCGGATTGACGTCCATCACACAGGTGTAGCCGGGCAGGATGACCTCGTCGCCCTCGCCCACCCCCAGGGCCCGCAGGATGGCGTACATGGCCACGCGGCCCTTCCAGAACGCGAAGCCGCGTTCGGCGCCGACCATTCGGGCGAAGCCCTGCTCGTACGCCGGGCGAGCGTCATGCGGCATGGTTGCCTTCTCCGGTCATGAATCCGCGGCGGTGGTCATCTGCCGGCCAGGGCCCGATCGTATACCTCGACGATCCGCTGCGTGACCCGGCGCTCGTCGAAGTGCTCCACCGCGTGGGCCCGGGCCTGCCGCCCGATCCGCTCGCGGAGCTCGCCGTCGGCCAGCAGTTCCTGGATGCGGTCCGCCATCGCTTCGGCATGATCGAGAGGTACCAGGAATCCGGTGGCGCCGTCAACCACGGCGTCGCGGTTGCCGACCACGTCGCTGGCCACGATGGGACGCCCGCAGGCGGCAGCCTCGATGATGGCCCGGGGGATGCCCTCCTTGAGCGAGACCAGCACGCAGACTTCCGACTGGGCGGTGAGCTGCGGGATGTCGTCCCGGTAGCCCAGGAACTCGACGCGGTCCCCGAGGTCGTGCCGGCGGACCCAGTCCTGGCATTCGGACAACAGCTCGCCCTCGCCGGCCAGCTTGAGGACGAAGGACACCCCGCGGTCCCGCAGCAGGCGGGCCGTCTCCAGGATCATGGCGTGGTTCTTCACCGGCTCGAAACGGCCCACGTACAGGATCACCGGCGGGTCGTTCTGGGGCGGCTCGCCGGGGTGGAAGCGGTCCATTTCGATGCCGTTGCCCACCAGCACCAGCTTGCCCTGCGGGGCGATCCGGCGGCGCAGACACTCCTGCACGTCCGCTTCGTTCTGGAAGAGCAGCTTCTCGGTCAGCGCCGACATCAGCCGCTCCGCCCAGACGAAGATCCAGCGGGCAGGCGCCTTCATCCCGTCGTGGTGGTGGAAGCCGTGGACCTGATGGATGACAACCGGGGTGCGGGCGAACAGCGCCGCCGTCCGCCCGATCAGCCCGATCACCGATCCGTGGGTGTGGATCACGTCGAAACGGCAGCGGCGCAGCAGCCGGAACGTCCGCCAGGTGCTGGCCAGCAGGCCCAGCGGCGACAGCCCCCGGGGCGTGTCCACCACGTGGACGGTGTGCCCCGCGGCGCGAAGGCGATCCACGTACTCGCCCTGCGTGCAGTAGATGTCGTTGCGGTAGCGGCCCGTCTCGTTGACCAGGGCCACGCGACGATCGAGCAGCTCCTTGGCCGACTTGTCGGTGTTGATCAGATCGAGGGCCCGATAGGTGCGCTCCGCCGCGGGGACCTCCGGCTGTGCGGGGGCGGAATCGGCCTGGGGCCCGGCGGGGCGGTCGGACGTCATCGGCGGCCCTCTGTCGCCGGCCGGACACCGGCAGCCTGGGTCAGGGGCATAGGGACCTCACTTGATGTAACCGAGTTCCTCGAGAAGGTCCTCCATGTGCGGCACGATCCGCTGGAGCTCGTCCTCGCTCAGCCTGCTGAACCACTTGCCGGCCACCCCCCGGTTGATCTTGTCACGGACGAAGTCATCCACCTCGCGGGCCGGCGGCAGCTCCATGAACTCCAGCATTCGGGCCACCACCGGCTCGGGCTCGGTGACCAGCTCCTCGAAGCGGACCTCCAGGTAGCGGTCCCCCAGGACCCGGGGGCCCATCGCCCGGGCGGCCCGCACGCACTCCCGCCAGCAGACGGCGCAGAACTCCAGCCGGTCCATCGACCGGCTGAGCCGGCGCCAGTCCCTGATCTTGGGCCCGAAGCTGTAGCGCTCCTTGTTGCCCAGGACCCGGCGCCAGGCGCTGCCCAGGAACTCGCCGGCGTAGGCGGGCAGGTCGGTGAGGGGGACCTCGGGCAGCCGGCTCTTGAACACGCTGCCGAAATCCGGGTGCTGCTCCCACTCCTTGCGTTGCGAGCCGGCCACCTCGCGCCCGTCGCGGATGATGTGGATCACCCTGCCGTGCGGGAAGACCTCGTTGACGAAATCGAGGGCCAGCACGTTGGACTGGGCCGTCACCAGGAGGCGCTGCTTGCCGTGCTGGTTCATGTACTCGGTGAAACGGCGGCGGATGAAACGCTGGATGCGGGGCGTGGCGTCCCTGGCGGTCAGGCAGTCGTCGGGCTTCCAGGCGTTGCCGTGCCGCCAGATGTACTTGGGGCGGCGCCAGTAGGCCAGGTCCGGATGCTGGGAGAGCAGCCGGCCCAGGAACTTGGTTGCGCTGCGGGCGGCACCGACCTCCACGCAGATTCTGTCGATGGGCTCCACGTTGTCACTCCAGGATGCCAGGCGGGCCTGCGGACCGCGGATGCCGCGGGGCGGTGGCCCGCCCGTCGTGCGGGGGCCGAGCGGCACAGCCGCGCCGCGGCGGACTACCCACCGCTCAGCTTACGAAGCCGCCTGTAGAATTCAAGGCGCCGAGCCAGCAGCAGCTCCGCAGGGTATTCATCAGTTACTTTGAGGTTGCGGGCGGACATCGCCGTGAGCCGCTGCGGGTCGGTCAGCACCTCGGCGAGCTTGTCGGCCAGGGCGCCGACGTCCCCCGCGGGCACCAGGTCCTCGGGCGCCAGCAGCTCGGGCATGCCGCCGCGGGTGGACCCGACGCAGGGCAGGGCCCGGGCCATGGCCTCGAGCATGGCCCGGGGCAGGCCCTCCTGGCGAGAGGGCAGAACGAAGAGGTCGGCGTTGTCCAGTTCCTCGATGACCTTCTCCCGGCCCGCCACCTGGCCCAGGAAGATCACCTGCTCGCGAATGCCCAGTTGCCGGGCCATCTCCTCCAGGTCCTGCTGAGCCCGCCCGCCGCCCAGAAAACGAAGCTGGAGCGGCAGACCTCGATGGACGCACTTGGCCACCGCCCGCACCAGGACGTCCGGGGCCTTCTTGAACTGCTTGAGCGTCCCCACGAACACCAGCCGCGAACCGGGCTGGTCGAACGTCCGGGGCCGGGGGACGACCATCTGCGGCGGCATCTCCACGTCGGAGTAGTACGTGCTGAAAGCGTGGGCGGAAGGCGGATAGCGGCGCTGGAGATGTTCCCGGGTGACGTAGGTCGCGGCTGCCGCGTGGCGGCACTGCCACTTGAGGTTGTTGGTGAAGATGCGGCGGCCAATCGGGCGCATCAGGCCCTTGGTAGTGCCGGGACCCAGGCCGTCCCAGGGATCCGAGACCACCTCGACTCCGAAGGGCTGTCCCCGCCGCCGGGCTTCCTTGGCCGTCAGGGTCGTCACCGCGTCGCCCCCCGAACGCAGGAGGATCGCGTCGGCGTCGGCCACCGCCTGCCGGATGATCCGCTTCATCTCGCCCCGGACGAAGAGGTGTTCCCAGGGTCCGGTGTAGTCCGGCAGACCGATCATGGACACGCGGTCACCGGTGGCCGGCGACCAGCTCGGGTCCGGCCGGTCGACGCCCACGCAGCGGCACAGCACCACGACCTCCTCGAACACATCCAGGTAGCGTTGCCAGAAGGTGTATCGATGCGGGCCGCCCGTGAACGCCACCCCGTCGGGCGTTGCCACGAAATGATCCGCCAGTGCAACCAGTAGCCTCACCTTGAATGCTCCGTTTCTGCTGGAGAACAACCAAGCCGCACGGCTGCAAGACCGCAGTTCTGCGGCCGCGGCACAAACTCGTTGCCACACGCAGTGGAAGGTCCGGCCGGCGCCTCCTCCGGTGGCCGTGCCCCGCCGATGACGGCATGCCCGTCCGCGCCCCCGCGCGGCGGCACGAACACGGACCGCACCAGCGACCGTTCACCGCTCGGCGAGCGAGGCTGTTTGTAGCATCTACAACGTCCGGAGGCCAGCGTTCCCGAACACCGCTCAGCGGCGGTCCCCGGACTCCGGCGGCGCGGCCGCCCCTGCCTTCCGGGGCCAGGCGGCACAACGCCCGGGCGCCCTCTCCGAATAGAAACGCCGCAGGAAGGCGGCGATCTTCAGGTCGTTGAACTCCGCCTCGACTCGCCGCATCCCGGCCCGCCCGAGCGTCCGGCGGAGCTCCGGATCGCCGGCCAGCTCGCAGATCTTCTCGGCCAGGGCCGCGGGGTCGCCCATGGGCGTCAGGAAGCCCGTCTCGCCGTCCACGACCAGTTCCTGGGTCCCGAGCACGTCAGTGGCCACGACGGGTCTCCCCAGGGCCATGGCTTCCATCAACGAGCGGGGAATGCCCTCCTTCTCGGAGGTCAGGACAACCACGTCGGCGGCGGCAAGAAGAGCGGGCACCCGCCGCGACCAGCCGAGCAGCCGCACGCGTTCGGAGAGCCCCCGCTGCTGCACCTCCTGACGCAACTGGGCGTCCAGCGGGCCGGTCCCCGCCACCACACCGCAGATGTCCAGCCCCCGCGCTGCCAGCAGCTCGCAGGCCCGCAGGAAATCGCTCACCCGCTTGACGGGTTCCAGGCGGCTGACCATCGCCAGGCGGATCCCGCCCCCGGGGAAGTCGCCCTCGGCCTGCTGCCGGCTCTCCGTGGCCGCCCGGCGAACCGCTTCGGCATCCACGCCGTTGCCCTCGAAGGACACCCGCTCGGCACGACCCGTCAGCTTGACGCACACCGGCAGGTCGCGGCGATTCTGGCTGAAGACGTGATGCCGGAACCGGCACGCGAACCTCTCCAGCCCGTAGTAGACCAGGTACGGCAGCCGAGCCTGTCCGTCGTAGAAGGGCAAACCGTGATAGGTGTGGAGCACCAGGGGCACGCGGGCCAGCCAGGCGGCCAGGGCCCCTATCATCCCCGCCTTGGCCGAATGGGTGTGCACAACGTCGAACCGCTCGCGGCGGAGGAGCCGATACAGGGACCAGATGCTGCGGGAATCCGCGAGCGGCCGAATCGGCCGGACGATCGCGAAGCTGAGCTGGCGGACCCTGGCATCCGGGAGATCCATGTCCCGGGGCCGGGGCCCCGTCAGCACCGTCACGTCCAGGTCGTCGCAGGCGGACAGGGCCAGCAGCTTGGGCTCCAGAATCCCCACCGCTCCCGCGTAGATGGTGAAAACGTGCGCGACCTTGATCATCCCGTCCGCGTCCCGGCACGATGGTTGGCGACGCCCGTGTCTCTCGCGGCGGGCGCCGGCTCCCTTTGCCGTCGGTGCCGCTGCCCCGCGGCGTCGCATCCGCTCTGGGCTGCCGGGTGCCTGCGATCACGCCCGCGCGCCCACAGGCCGCCGGGCACCAAGCGTAGGAACCAGCCCGTCGAAATCAAGGCCACCCCCTCCTGCACACCGGCTGCCACGCGGCCGCGGAGAACCGCCGGGCGAAGCCCCATAGGAAGGCTGCGGCGCGCGGTACCGCCCCTCCGCTTCACATCCCGTCCCGGATCCGGGGGACTACCCCGCCGGCGGCGCTCCCCGGGCGGGCGTCACCGTGGCCGCGTACCCTCACGCAGCGGTCCCACACGCTGAGCATCAGCAGCCACCACACGCGGCGGCCCCATCGCCCGGGCTCCATACCGACCTGGCCGCGGATCAGCTTCTCCAGTGCGGCACGATCGAAAAGCTCCAGGAGCAGACCGTCCCGCGAGAGCATGAGGTCCTCACACACGGGCTTCAGCGGGCCACGCAGCCAGGCGGCCACCGGGATCTCGAACCCCTGCTTCGGCGCGGTCTGGACGTCCGCAGGCAGGTAGCGCTGACTGAGCCGCCGCAGCAACGGCTTGGTCTGCATGCCGGGGAGCTTGACGGACTCCGGAAAGCGGGCCACCGAGTCGATCAGTACGTGGTCGAGCAGGGGTGAGCGGGCCTCCAGCCCGTGGGCCATGCAGGCGATGTCCATCTTGACCAGAAGGGATGCCGGCAACCAGGTGTGGAAGCCCGTTCCGAGCATCCGGTCCAGCGCTCCGCACCGGCGGAAGGTGTCCAACGGGCCCTGGGACAGGCGCGAAGCCGGCGCGGTACCGTCCAGCCAGCAGGCGGACGGCCCCGGCATCCCGTGCCCGTCCGCCCGGCCCGCCGTTCCGCACAGCCACCGCTTCTCAGGCTCGGTCAGGCCGTCCACGGTCCAGGCCAGGTAGCGCTCCGCGGGGGCCAGGCCCATACCCCGGACAAGCCGGTGTGCGAAGGCGTATTTCGTGCGGAAGCTCCGCGGCACGGGCAGTGCCCCGGAGAGGAGCCGCCACAACCCCCGGCACGCCGGCCGGTCCGCCCAGTGCAGCTTCCCACTCAGCCGGCCGGCGAGGAAGTGCCGGTAGCCGGCGAAGGTCTCGTCGCCGCCGTCACCGTTGAGCACGACCTTGACGAACCGGCGGGCCGCCTGGGCCACGTAGTAGGACGGCACGGCGGAGGAGTCGCCGAAGGGCTGGTCGTAGTTGGCGGCGATGGTCGGCAGATCCCGAGCCACGTCCGGGCGAATGAGCACCTCGTGGTGGTCGGTCTCGTATCGCTCGGCCACCTGCCTGGCGAGAGGACGCTCGTCGAACCGGCCGTCCTCGACGCCGATGGTGACGGTGATCAGCTTGCCGGCGTACTGCTGGGCGGCCATGGCCGTGACGATGCCGCTGTCGATCCCCCCCGACAGAAACGCCCCCACCGGAACGTCGGAGCGAAGCCGCAGGCGAACGGCCTCGCGGAGCAGTTCGTTTGTCTGCTCCACCGCCTCCTCGGACCCCAACCGGAGCTTCGGCTCGAAAGCCAGTTGCCAGTACGTTCGCTCATCAACAACCTCGCGGTCGCGCACCACCAGGATCCGGCTGGGGAGCACGGAGCGAACCTCCCGGTAGATCGTTTCCGGCGGGTGGATGTCGCCCCAGCCGAGGTAGTCGGCCAGGGCCTGCCGGTTGAGCTCCGCAGCGATCCGGGCTACCGCCACGACGCCCTTGATCTCGGAGGCGAACACGAACTCGCCGGCGCTCTGGCAGTAGTAAAGCGGCTTCTTGCCCACGCGGTCGCGGGCGAGCACGAGCTGGCGGCGGTCCGCATCCCACAGGGCGATCGCGAACATCCCCCGGAGTCTCGTGACGGCCTCGAGGCCCTCGTCCTCGTAGAGATGGACGATCACCTCGCTGTCGCTGGTGGTACGGAAGCGGTGCCCCCGGGCGCAGAGCTCCTCGCGCAGCTCGCGGTAGTTGTAGATCTCGCCGTTGAAGACCATCACCACCCGCCCGTCCTCGTTGCAGATGGGCTGCTGTCCGGTCTGAAGGTCGATGATGGAGAGGCGGGCGTGGGCCAGGCCGATGCCGCTCTGCGCATCGGACCAGACCCCCTGCTCGTCAGGTCCCCGGTGGCTCAGCGTCCGGGCAATGGTTCGGAGCCGCGGTTCGGCCGGATCGCCCCAGATTCCTCCGATGCCGCACATGGCTCTATCCCTCGGACCGGCTGCCCCGACGGCAACAGGACGGTCCCCGGCGTCCCCGGGGGCGCATTGCTCCCCTGTTACTGACAGGCCGGGCGGCTGCAGGCCGGCAGCGGGGTGAGACGACGCCCGATCGCCGGGGGCCGGTCCACCAAACGCGGGGCGCGGGCCCTGGCAACGGCAGCGTCACTGTCTGTTGCGGTACGTTCCTCGGGAGCTGGAGGTTCATGATCGGCCGATGCGGTCGGGAGCGGCGGGCAGCGTCTCCCGATCGAGCAGACGGCCGGGATCGCCGTAGCCCCGACGCGAACGAACCGTGTTTTACACCCCGGCCTGTCCGCCGCTCAGGGTACGAAGGCGCTGATAGAAGTCAAGCCGCCGGGCGGCCAGCAGGTCCGCGCGATACTCGTCGGTCCGCTCCAGGTTGCGGGCCGACATGCGCGACAGCCTCTGCGGATCGGTCAGCACCTCGGTGAGCTTGGCGGCCAGCGCCTCGGTATCGTCGGGCGGAACCAGATCCTCGGCCGGAAGCAACTCGGGCATCCCTCCCCGGGTGGAGGCGACGCAGGGCAGCGCCCTGCCCATGGCCTCGACCATGGCTCGCGGCAGACCCTCCTGCCGCGAGGGCAGCACGAAGAGATCGGCCTCGTCGAGTTCCCGGATGACCGTCTCGCGTTCGGCGACCTGCCCGAGAAACTCGACGCGGTCGGCCGCGCCGACCTCGCGGGCGATGCCCTGAAGGAATGGGATCTGCTGACCGCCGCCGAGGAAGCGGACCCGCACGTCCACTCCGTTGCGGGCGCACAGCCCCACCGCCCGAACGAGGACGTCCGGGGCCTTGTACAACTGCTGGAGCTCGCCCAGGAAAACGATGCGGGAGCCGGGTTGCTCGAAGCGGCGGGGCTGCGGAACGATCAGCTCGGGCGGCATGTCCACGTCCGAGTAGTAGGTGCTGTAGGCTCGTGGCGAGGGCGGGTAGCGGCGTTGAAGGGCCTCGCGGGTCACGTAGGTGGCCGCCGCGGCATGGGAACACTGGAAGCGGAGGTTGCGGGCGCAGGCCCGCCGGGCGAGGGGACGCACCCAGCTCCGGTAGGCGCCCGGGCTGAGGCTGTCCCAGGGGTCGGCCACCACCTCGACGCCGTAGGGGTGCCCGCTCTGCAGGGCCTCGCAGGCGGTGACCTGGTTCAGTGGATCCCCGCCGGTGCGCAGCAGGCAGGCCCCCGCCTGGGCCAACCCCTCACGGGCCACCCGCCGCAGTTGCCCGCGGACCTTGAAGAACTCCCACGGCCCGGCGTGGTCGGGGAAGGCCAGCAGCCGAACGCCGTCGCCGTCGGCCCGCACCCACTTGGGCTCGACGGCCTCGACCGGTCGGCAGCGGGCCAGGATGACCACCTCGTCGAACACCTCGAGGTAGCGCCGCCAGAACTTGTAGCGGTGCGGCCCGTCCGTGTAGACCGAGCCGTCGGGAAGCTGGACGTAGTGGGTCGCCAGCGAGACAAGCAGCTTCACGCGAAATCCTCCGGGGCAGGCGACCCGAGCGGTGCCCGGCGCAACCGGTCAGCGGCGGTCCGCGCCGGCGGTCTCCTCGTAAACGCGCATCAGGTGCTCGGCGGCATAGTTGCTGTTCAACGGCGAGTTCCGCACCCGTTCCAGGGACTCGGCGAAGTCCGGGCGGGGCCCGTCCAGAGCCTCGATCACCACGTCGGCCCACCGGGCGGCGGGCTCGGTCACCGGCAGCAGGGTGGCTCGGCAGCACACCTCGTTGGCCTCCCGCATGCCGGGCATGTCGGTGATGACGATGGGCAGGCCCGCGGCGGTCGCCTCGATCATGGTCACCGGCATGCCCTCGCGGACCGAGGGCATGACCATCACGTCGGCCGCCTTCATCAGGCGGGGCACGTCGGAGCGAACGCCCACAAAGTGAACACCATCCTGGAGCCCGTACTGAGCCACCCGGGCCCGGGTCTGCTCCATGAGCTCCCCCTCGCCGACCAGCACCAGGTGGATGTCCGTCCGGCGGGTCCGCACCTCCCGGAAGATATCCACCAGCCCGCCGTGGTTCTTGGCCTCGATGAACCGGCCCACGTGAATCATCAGCCGGTCGTCGGGCGACACGCCCAGCTCGCGGCGCACGCCCTGGCGATCCACGGGCCCCTCGAAGGGGGGCAGGTCCACGCCGTAGTAGACCACGTTCATCCGGCCGTCCTGCTCCCACCGGCCCGAGCCGAAGAAGGCGTCGAAGGCCCCCCGGCTGCAGGCCAGCACGCGGGTGGCATGGGTGCGGACCAGGTGAACGGTAAGCTTGCGATAGAGCATGCGGGGCAGCGTGGTGCGCTGGCCGTCACCGGTGGTGTGCAGGTGGGCGAACCGATGCCGGATCCCGAACCTGCGGGCCGCCCGGACAACCACACCGGCGAAGGTGTAGTTGTGGGCGTGGACCACGTCGTAACCGCCGCGCTCCAACACCTGGCGGAACAGCTCGTGGAAACGCGAGACGCTCCTGCCGAACACGCAGGGCACGATCTCGCCGCCCAGCGAGAGGATCTCCTCGTCGTAGTCGCAGGGCTCGGTGGTCGGCGTGCAGAAGATGAACCGGCACCGCTCGCGGTCGATCCGGCGCATCACGTTCATCAGGAAGGTTTCCTGGCCCCCGCGGACCATGGCGCCGGCCACGTGGAGGACGCGAAGCGGTTTGTGTTGTTCAGTCATTCGATGCCGTCACCCCGCCAGTGCGATTCATGCGGTGCCGCTCCCGCCCGGCGGGAGCGCCGGGCCTGCGGCCCCGGTGTGGTGTCTCCAGAACCTCGCTTCGTTCGACCGCGGCGAAGGGGCGGTTCCTTCACCGTGGCGGTGCCGCGCCAACCGGCAACTGCGCCGGAACCAGCTCCCTTCGCGGCTGGTTGCGCTGGGGTATCAACGCGACGCCGGGTCAGCCTCTGGCCCGGGCGGGCCCGTACGACGGCACGGGCTCGCTGCCTCCGCCGAGGACGCTGCCGAGGACCCAGGCCATGCCTGCGGTCCAGACGACGGGGCGGAGGAACTGGTGGGAGCTGTTGCGGCACCAGAGCGCCAGACCCGTCACGCTGATGAGCAACACGCAGATGCTCAGGAAAGTCGGCCGACGGAGCACCGTGTCGTAGATCCAGCGCATCATAAAGCCCACCACGGCCAGGAACGCCCCCGCACCGAGCAGACCGAAGTTCATGTACGCTTCCGCGGCGATGGAGCCGCCCTTGCCGGCCTGTTCCCCGCCGACCCGCCCGGTCGCCCGCCAGGTCAGCCAGACCGTCACCGAGATGTAGTCGCGCATCCCGGCGACGGGGTTGGGCACGATCATGAGCAGGGAATCGAGCAGGGAGCGTCCCCGCCAGTACGGCTCCACGTCGGGAATGTAGGCGCAGGCCACGTTGACCGTGCCGACGCTGCCTCCCGCCTCGCTCAGCGACACCAGGAAGGGGCTCACGCCGACCTCGGCCCGGTACTCGTGGTAGGCCCGCATCATGGCGGTCGGTGAGAGCTGCTCCGTCTTGCGGCCCACACCCACCACGCCGAAGACCACCAGCACGCCGAGAAACGCCGGAATCCCCAGCCACAGCCGGATCCGCTTCACGAAGTAGTGATAGCCGAGCAGAACAGGCATTCCGGCGATGGCCAGCTCCGAGCGGGCCCCCAACACCAGGTAGAAGCCGATGGCGGTGGTCAGCATCCCGGGCAGCAGCAAGCCCTTGACGATCTTGCGGTGACGCATGATGCAGGAGGCGAGGTAGACGATGATCCCGATTCGCAGGATGAGCTTCGAGATGGTCACCAGGCGGCTGAGGTTGTCGCTGACCCCGAAGCGCTCCAGGCGGCGGAATCCCGTGTAGCCGTGCGAGAGGATGTAGGGGCCGATGCCCAGGGCGATCACCAGGAAGGTGGCCACGAAAATGACCAGGAACATGGCCTGGGCGGCCTGGAACAGGGACGCGGGCGCCCGCCTGACGGGAAGGTACCGCGCCGGCTGTTCCCGGCCGATCGCTCCCAGCTCGTAGCCCACGATGAAGCCGATCATGCAGAGGATCACGCACACCACCGCCCGGTTCATGGCCTGCCCGGCGTGCATGATGTTGTCTTCCAGGGTGCCCATGCCCAGGGCGTAGAACACCAGCACGGGCATGTGGAACATGGTGAAGACGATCCAGAAGACCACGTCCGGGCTGAGCCAGTTGCGCGGGCCGGGCCGCAGGGCCTTGCCGAGGACCCACAGGGCCGTCGCCAGGACATACATCCAGATCAGGAGATTCAGGGCCCGCTCGGTGAAGACGTCGCCGAGCTTGATCATGTAGAGCAGGTAGGTGATGGCCCCGGTGGCGATCAGGGCAACCACCAGGAGCAGGTTGGGCGGGCGGGCGGGGTTCTCCAGAAAGGACATCTCGAACAGCGCGTTGGGGTCCGCGGACTCCGGGACGCCGAAGCGATGTGCCGGACTGATCGTGGTCATCTCAGACCTGCCTTCTTCATCACCCGCTCGCGCATCTGCTGGTCCACACAGGTGAACCAGACCGCGATGCCGGAGAGCGCCAGCGAAGCGGCAAACTCACCGATCCAGACGGCCCAGCCGGTGGGCGGCGCGATCCGCGTCAGAACCAGGGCCAGAGCCACGCCGGGCAGCGTGGCCAGGGCCGGCCGCACATAGGCTTCCGTCAGATACCGCCACAGCGGCATCTCCATCTGCCGGGACGCGTACCAGGGAACGAACACGGAGTGGCTAAGAAAAAGCGGCACTGTAATGCCGACCGCCGCCGCGAGCACGCCCCAGTCTGTCACCACGCACAGCAGGATGGTCAGCCCGATCGTGGCCACCGCCGAGATCGTCTGCACGCAGGCCAGCCCCCGGATCCGCCCGCCGCCGACCAGGATGTTCAGGGTCGGGGCCTGGGCGATCCTGCCGAACATGGCAATCATCACGATGCCGTAGACAAGCCACGCCGAGCCGTAATCCTCGCCCATCCAGAGTATAAGGAACGGTTTGCACAGCACAAGCAGGATCGCCCCGATCGGGAAACACATCATCGCCGCCGCCCGGGTACCCTTGACGATGAGGGTGCGGAACTCCGCCCGGTCACCGCTGACCAGCGTGGCGGCCGCCATGGGCACCAGCGTGGTGGCCATGCCCCAGACCAGCATCCGAATGCGGTCCGCCAGCAGGAAGGGCACCTGGTAATAGCCCACCGCGTCAGTGCCCAGGACCCGGCCGACGATCAGCGACGGCGTGGAGAAGACCGCCACATTGCCCACCTGGATCACCGTGTTGGAGACGCCGAAACTCGCCGCCTCCCGGGCGATGCCGCGTTCGGCCCGCCGGGGGTTCAGCCGCAGGCCCGGCTCCTTGCGGTGGCCCGCGTGCCAGTAGTAGACCAGGGCCAGCAGGTGCGAGCCCAGCGTCCCGAAGGCCACCGCCGACAGGCTCCGAAAGCCGACGGAGAACGCCGCCACAATCAGACCCGCCCGGCTCAGATATCGGATCACGTTGCCCACGTTCAACAGGTCGTAGCGGTGATGCCCGATGAGCACACTGCCGTAGAGGTGCTCGCTGAGCTGGGTGAACAGGGTGAAGCCCAACACGCTGAAGAGGATCGCCGTCTCGGTGGTGTACTCCGGGCTGACCTGATAGAAGCCCGGCAGCAGCAGGCCCAGGGCGACACCGGTGGCCGCGCCCAGCGTGCCGATCACCACGAAGAACAGGAGCATGGTGGAGAGCGTGCGGTTGAGCCCGTCCACGTCCCCGGCGGCGATCTCCCGGGCCACGAACCTGGTGGTGGTGGGCCTCATGCTCACGGCCAGCAGGTTGACGTAGTGGATAACCTGGGTAGCCAGGAGGGAAATGCCGAACCGCTCATCGCCGAGGACGCCGCGCAGGTAGGGCATCAGGAAGAGCAGGACGATGGAGTTCGAGGCGATGCCCGCCCAGTTGGCGAAGGTGTTGGCGATCACCCGGCGGGTCTTGGACATCAGGCCGGCCCCACCCATCCGGACCGGCCGAGCGGCCGCAACGGCCGCGGGCCCGCCGTCGCCCGAACCGCCCCGGCACCGCCCCCCGCAGGCCGGCGGTGGGGCGAGCCGCACCGGAACCAAGACCGCCCGGCCGACCGGCCGACCCGCGTCGCCGGGTCAGTCCCCGGATACGAGAGGCGGCGCCCGGTGGCATGGACTCGTGCGGTATCCGTCATGGAGGTTCCGGCGTCCAGGCGAACGAAAGTCCGCGGCTCGATGGATTGAAGACGGGTGTGACCACCTCCGCTAGCCCCGCGTGCGGGCCTGCTCCCAGCTCTCGTCCAGCCGGACCTGCATCCGGTCGCACAGCTCGGTCAGGGCCGGATCGTCGACCGGGTTGCGTTCCTTGCCGATGGAGCTGGCGAAGATGATGTCCGCCGCCCCGGCCTCGTAGGGCACGCCCAGGAAGCGGCAGATCCGCCCGAACTCGTCCTGCGGCTCGGTCACCATGGCCTCGTATCTGACGATCTGGGCGTCGGGGTTGTTCGGCAGATCCAGGTCGTAATAGACCTGATTCCGCAGGTACCAGAACAGGGACATGCACTCGTGGGAGGTCATCTCCGGCCGGTAGACCTTCCGCAGGTCGGCCAGGGTCCGCTCCGACACGGCCTCGTGCCGCCAGCCCCAGTCCTTCCCGCCGTTGAGCAGGTCGCCGATCACGTGCTGCCAGTGCTCATCCCACAGCCGGACGGAGGAGTTGACCACGTCCCGCCAGCGGCGGTAGACCCAGACGGCCTTGCTGCCGGGATGCTGAGCCATGAGATCCAGGACGTTGTGCGAGTCGCAGATGGGCTTGAAGGTGACGCAGGAGGCGGCGCTGCGTTCGATGAGCCGGTCGCGGACGTCCAGGCCCAGAATGCGGCACCTGCGGAAGGCGCGACGATCCCGCTCCTCGAAGGAGTCGATCTCGCTCATCTGGTCCAGGACCTCCTGGGTCATGTTGGTGCCGCTTCTCTGGCAGCCGATGATGAACACGACCGTCTTGGCCGGCGGCACGGGCCGTCCGGCTCGATAGGCCCGCTTGCGGCGGGCCAGGGCCTGCTTCGCCAGTTGCCTCCTGGCGAAGCGGCGGGCTCTGGTCAACAGGGGCCGCTTCATATCGTTCGCTGCCTCTCCCGTCCCGGCTCAGCGCTGCGGTCGACCACCGCAGACGGACGGCCGGTGCTATGGCCAGTCGTACCCGAACATTCGGTTGGCCGCTCCGGAATACCGGGCGATCGTCTCCAGGTCCTGCTCCGTGAGGCGCTCCCGCCAGGAGGTGTCCTCCCGGATCTCGCTCGAGCCCGCCAGCCGCATGCGGTTGCCCAGGATGTGGTGCTCGACGCTGCGGAAGTCCTCGGGCACCGGGGCCCGCGAGACACCCAGGAAATCGCTGATCCGGTCCATCACGCCCTGGACGTCGGCGCAGAGCTCGCTGTAGAGCACCCGCATCCAGCGCTCGGGCGGGATGCGGCGGCTCATGCGCTGGGCCTGGAGGTTGCCCCGCCGCCAGCGGGCGGTGGCCACCCGGGTGTCGGTGAGTTTCTGGTTCTTGAGCATGCTGGCGGTGCCGCCGCGGGCGTCCCGGATCAGATGCAGGACCTTGAGATCGATCAGGGGGTCGCGGGCCAGGAAGGGGATGCGGTCGTGCTCCTTGGAGGCGTCGACGTAGACCTTCTTGCCGGTGATCTCGCAGGCCGCCCGGGCCAGGTGCAGGTTGGCTCGGGTGACCTCCCTGATCCGGCGGCGGACCCCGCCGAACGGCAGGAGGCACACGTGGCGCAGGTCCTCCAGCAGGTAGCTGCCCAGGGAGCGGGCGGCTAGGTAGTTGAGGTAGCGGTTGTCGAGCACGGAGTACTTGGTCTCCCACCGGGCGGAGGCCAGTGTCAGGCCCGAGCCCAGCTCGCCCATCCGTTCGGCCGCGCGAAGCCAGAAGGGGCATTCGGGAACCAGGGCCCCGCAGGAACAGGCGTACTCCGGCGTGACCGGCGCCACCGGATTGCCCTTGGCCTCCCCGACGCTGACGCACTCCGGATGGGCGTTGAGCAGGAAGCACAGCAGGGTCGAGCCGGAGTAGGGCGAGCCGGCCATGTAGACATATCGGACCGGCTGTTCGGCCTCGACCGCGGCCTGCGTGGCCGCCGTTGCTGGGCTGCTGGAGTTCATCTGCGTCACGCTCCCGCGAACTCGATCTCTGGCCGCGTCGCCCGGGGGGCGGGCGTCGCCAGCTCCCTACGCCGAGCATCCCGACCGGGACGTAGCGCCAGGCCGGCGAGCCGAAGCGGCCATGCTACCAGAGCCGGCCGGCCGATCAAGCGGTCCGACTCATCCCGGCGGCCTCCGCGGCTGGAGGCCCGCCGACCGCAGCGGGCTGCTCAGGCGATCCTGCCCAGCACCCGCTCGTGGTTCATCAGCGTGAAGATGGCGCTGCTGCCCCGCGTCTGGTAGTCGTAGGAATCCACCAGCTCCTTGCGGCGGAGGTCGATCCGCTCGATGTGCGTCTGGCGCTTGCGGCCGTACATCACGTCCTTGGCCGTCCTGAACACACCGTGCCACTTCGACCTCCGCAGCCGGCTGAACCCCACGTAGGCGTGATCGCCCTCCACCTCCAGCCCGCGGCACCAGCCGATGCGGGAACCGTGCGGGTTGAACTGGTTCAGGTCGATCATCTCCTCGATCTTCCGCGTCTTCGGATCGGCCACCACCAGGAAGGCGTCCGTCGTGGTGAAGTAGAGGTAGTCACCGCGGAGAATGCCGTCGTGCGGCATGCGCTGGCCGATCTCGATGCGGTCCTCGGGGTCCTCCAGGCACACCGCGTCGCTCTTCAGGCAGCGGGTCACCCACCACCTCCCGTCGAGCTGGAAGGTGTGGTTGGGGTGGATCTCGTGCGGCTTGGTGCTGACCACCCGGCGATAGTCGGTGTTGCGATCGAAGCGCTCCCAGGTGGGGACCGATGCCAGGTTCACCTCCCGCACGATCTGCCCCGCAAGGTCCAGGAACTGCACCATGTCCAGCCCGGTGTTGGGGATGGCCAGCTGGTCATCGATCACCGTGACGCCGTGCAGGTCGTGGAAGCTGGGGTGGGAGATCACCCGCTCGATGGACCAGTCCTCGGGGTTGTAGACCACCAGCTCGGTGCTGGTGGTCTGGAACCACCTGCCCTGGTACGGGCAGCCGCCGGTGAAGCGGACGCTGCACCCCTCGCCCAGGTGCTCGGGCGGCGGCTTGTATTCCACGGCATGGACGCACGTCTTGGTGTCCCAGTCGAGGATCTCGATGCGGGCTCGCTCGAAGATGTGGCCCTCGTGCCCGCCGCCCACCTCGGTGACGTCCTCCCGGGGTACCGCCATGGTCACTAGCAAGCGCATCGGTGATGGTCTCCGTCACAGGGCGGCGCCGCGATGGCGTTCAGCGGGGCGTTCCGCCGAGCAGGGCCCGCTTCTCGGCGATCACGGACTCCAGGATGGCGGTGAGCTCGGTCTTGGGCTCGTAGCCGACGGCCTCCCGCACGCGGTCCAGGCAGGGCACGCGGCGCATCATGTCGTCGAAGGGTCGGCCGTAGGCCTCCTCGTAGGAGAGGTACTTCTTCTCGCTGCCGCTGCCGGTCATCTCGATGATCTTGTCGGCGAGCCCGGAGATGGAGATCTCCTGGGTGTTGCCGATGTTGTAGACCCGGCCGGCCGCGTTCTCCGCGCACATCAGGGCGATCACGCAGTCGATCACGTCCCCCACGTACCCGAAGCAGCGGCTCTGCTCGCCGGTGCCGTAGATCAGCAGCGGCTCGTCGCGCAGGGCCCGCTCCACGAAGCGGGGGATGACCATTCCGTACTGCCCGGTCTGCCGGGGGCCGACGGTGTTGAAGAAGCGGGCCACCACCACCGGCAGGCCGTACTGCTCGTAGTAGGCCAGCCCCAGGAACTCGTCGATGGCCTTCGAGCAGGCGTACGACCAGCGGCTGAAGCGGGTCGAGCCCAGCACCGTGTCGTCGTCCTCGCGGAAGGGGACGTTGTCGCTCTTGCCGTAGACCTCGCTGGTGGAGGCGATCAGGATCTTCTTGCGGAACTTGTTGGCCACCGCCAGGACGACCTCGCTGCCGTGGATGTTGGTCTCGATGGTGTGCACGGGCTGATCCACGATGAGCTGGACGCCGACCGCGGCGGCCAGGTGGAAGACCAGGTCACACTTCTCGACCAGCACGTGCACGGTCTCGGAGTTGCGGACATCGTCGAAGACGAACTCGAAGTTGGGGCTCTTCAGGGCCTCGGTGAGGTTGTCCAGGCAGCCCGTGCTCAGGTTGTCCAGCGCGGTGACCTGATGTCCCGTCGCCAGCAACCGCTCGGCCAGATGGGACCCGATGAAGCCGGCGCCCCCGGTGATCAGTGCTCTCATTGCCAATCTCGCCTCAATGCTGTCGGGGCGGTGCTGCCGAGTTCTCCCGGGGACGGGTGGCCGGTTACGGGGCCGCCCCCCCCCAGCCGTCAGCACCGCGACCCAGGCAGACGCCTGTCCGGGTCGTCCACTGTTTCTCGGCTGAAACCTCAGGCCGCCTTGCGAGTGCTCACCGCAGTCCGAGCGGGAACCGTGCCGCGGAGGGGCCCGGCGGCCGCGCTGCGGCAGCGTGCGCCGGGCGTCTTCGGCCTGCCCCGCCGGCGACACCGCGGTCACCGGGCGGGAAGCGGGCAAGGTTAGCACACCGCCGCCCGTCGGGCCAGCCTGCGACCGGCCCCCCCCGATCGGCAGGACCTCCCCACACCAGGCGGGCCACCGCCCGCAAGACGTTCCATCACGACTCGAAAAACACACGCTATTGCACTGTTGCTTTATCCGTGCCCGGTGACCGAGGCCGCGGGCGTCGTCCTGCCGACCTGCTGCGCCGAACCGCCGCCGCGCCAGGTCATCTCAGCACTGCCGCACGGGTAAGGGCCGCGGCGCCGACTCACCCACGATGTCCTCGACGCCGCGGGGGCGCCCGGGGGCCATGACCAATCTCCGGCAGGTGTCCGAGCGCGAGACGCCCACCTTCCGCTCCGGTGAGCGTACCACTTCCACCGCACCCGACACGCCGCGCCGCGGGCCGGCGTTGTCCCGTTCCCGGTTCCGCGCCCCCTGCACGTCCGAAGTTGCGGAGGCCGCCTGCGGAGCAGCCGACATCGACCGGGAGGATTCCCAACGCCTCGGTCCGGCCTTCACCGTGTGTTCTTGATCGGACGTGCCCTGCAAGCGATCCTCGCTGCCGGCTCTCCATCTGCGGGGCATGACAGGCCAGGTACCCGGACGGAACAACAGCAGCCGGACAGGCACACGTGCCCTCCCGCCTCCGTCTCACCCTGGCTACGTTCTACTAGTGTAGTGTCTCAGAAAAACGTTACGTTTCTCGATCGTGGCGAACGGGCGGTTCTCTGGCCATTTGGGCTCCGCGCGAACTCCCGACCTCGTCGGGACTTGTTCCGTTCGCGGCTCGTTACGATGGCGTATTCATGAGACGGCACACTAGA
>Ga0180432_10003337_pt1 | contig 23014 bp, 17 predicted proteins | sample SS_ome_10_FD_132414 | JGI IMG/M metagenome (GOLD analysis project Ga0180432, IMG submission 132414) | Hypersaline lake sediment archaeal communities from the Salton Sea, California, USA - SS_1_MS_2 metaG | ecosystem: Environmental > Aquatic > Non-marine Saline and Alkaline > Hypersaline >...
GACTACGTCGCCGCGTTTTACAACGTCGTCGACTGGGACGTGATCGGAAAGCGGTTCGCCGCAGCTAAAAAATAGTCGTCATTTCGACTCGTCTCACATCTGCCGAGCTCTTCGCCGGGGTATGGCCGAGGCCACCCCGGCGTTTTTTTTGCTGTTCGGGCAGATTACGCAAAGGCTGGCGTTGACATTCTGCCGAAAGAATTCCTATTCCCCGCACCACGTGCCTGACCGCTATGACCGGGAGAGGAATCGATGCAGACGCCAGCCGGGATGACCACCACCGCGAACCAAGCCCGCCTCAGAAGCTGGAGCGGCTCTGGCTGTCGGTTCGCCGCCTGCCTCGCCCTGCCGGTGGTGCTGACGCTAGCGACCGCCGGCTGTAAGAGTGGATCATCAATGGGCAATTCCTGGTGGGCCTTCGGCATGGGGGGGCCCGACCCTGCCACCCTCGCCGATGCACCGCCGTTTGAGGGTGACATCACCAAGCCCTCGGCCACCGCCACGCCCTATCCGACCACCGCCACCCCGGAAAGCTACGCGCTCGCAGCCGGCGATGCCCCTGCCGCTGGACAGCTTCCGCCAGCAACCGGGACCGTGGCCAAGACAGCCCAACCGCCGGTCACCTACGGGATGACGCCGCCCCCGGCCGCTGCGGTTCCCGCCCAGCCAACCATGACACCGCCCGCCGGCCCGTCCACGATCGCGGCCAGCACGCCAGAAACCGGCGTCGCCCCTCAGGTCGGGCCCTATCAGACCATTCCCTCGGTCGCCTCGTCCGCTGCCACGGCAACGGCACCGCCGCCTGCGGGACCGGCCCAGCTGGAGGAGTCAGCCCCGATGCTGCCGCAGCCCTCGAGTCGCTTCGGTTCACCATCGACTCCGTCCGGGCTGGCCGGTGCGGCACCGGCGGCAGGCAGCCGCTATGCTGCGGTTGCCGACCAGCGGGTGGCCGAAGCCCCCGCCGCAGCGGGCTATTCCGGTGGTGGCAGCCGATTTAGCAGCCCGCCGGCAGTCACGGCTCCCGTCGCCCCGATGCTGCCAGACCGCCCGGACGTAGCCCCGACCGTTTCCCAGAGTCGGTACGGCCGGACTTCAGGCTCCGCCTTTACCGGTGGTGAACCGTCAGAGCCGCCCGGAGCGGGTAGTGGGTTTTCCGGCGGTGCGGCCCAACCTGCGGCTTTTCCCAGAGGCTCTGAGTTGCCGGAGGCGATTCCCAGCGAGCCGGTTGCACCCTCCCGGTCACCCCGGTTGCCGGCTCCTCCGCCCTCTTCTCGCCGACGGGATCCCGGCTACCGACCCGGCGGCACGTCGAGTTATCGGACCACCGAGCCGATTTACGCCGGCCGCGGGGCGACCGCGAACCCCGCCGCTTCGCAGTCGTTCGCTCCTGCCGATGTGTCACCGGCCTCATTTGAGGCTCAGATCAATGCCGCCGGTGTTTCGCCGCAGGCGTTGCCCGGTGAGCTTCCCGCCGGTACCGGGCCGGCTACCAGCCCATGACCATATTCGACTCGATCACCTTGCGGGCCCGGTCGAGATCGTCGCCGGTCTCATGCATGTAGAGCCGGATGGCATGGAGTTTGTCGCCCGAAGCACGGGCCAGGCATTCGCGGGCCGTGTCGCAGGGACGCTGCGGTTCTGGCTCGGAGGCGTTTGGCAGCAGGCCCAGGGCTGACTTCGAAATCACCCAGGTATCCCGCGGCCGCCGGGTGAGCCGCAGGATTTTTTCCTGTGGATAAGCGTCCGAGACGACCGCGGTTGCCGTCGTCTCGTCGTCCGCCCACGAGATGATGATGTGGGCTTCGGTTTCGATCTCGAAGAGCGGCATTGGTCGCGTTTCCTCCACGCGGATGAGAACCACGCTGCGATGGCTGTGAAGGTGCCATCACCGCCCGTTGGAGCCTACGCCGGCCCGCCGGGAGGGTCAAACCCCGGCAGGGATCCCGCCGCCCAATAACCCTGCCACCCGTGCTACCATGGAGGCGGCGACTGACCGGTTTGCTGCTGCCTCTTGTGCCGCCAGGGATCGATGATGCGATACGACCGCGACGGCTTTCCAATTCCGGCTGAGTTCGAGCCGCCCGATGCCGCGGCGGCCGAATCTGACCTGCCGGCCCCCGAGCCGCCGCGGCCGGCAGAACGGCGTCGCGGTCGGCCGGGCTGGCGGAAGCGGCTGGTGGTGCTGGCGATCCTGCTCGGGGTTGTTGTGCCAGGACTGCTGGGGCCGCAGATTCTGCCGACGATTCGTGCCGCCGTCGTGAACTGGTCACTCGAACAGGCCTATGCCTGCCAGGCGGCCGACGATGTAGCGGGTGCGGTTGGCCACCTCAGCCGGGCGATCAGCTGGCATGGGGACCATCCCGATCTGCTCTGCATGCGGGCCTTGCTGCGGCTGGAAAATCGCGATCCGCAGGCCGCCCTCGAAGACGTTCGCGAGGCAGCGACGCTGGCTCCACTGGCCAGCCAGCCCCTGCGGATTCGGGCGGTCGTTCACGTCGTCCTGGGGCAGGCCGACGAGGCGGTGGCCACCGCCGACCGGGCCGCGGAACTGGCCGGCGCCGACGCTGCCGCCGCGGTCAACCATCGGGCATACATTCGCGGGCTCGTCTCCCGGGATCTCGATGCTGCGCTCGCCGATATCGAACAGGTTGTTGCCGGTGAGGACGACGCGCCACCCGCCTTCATCGATACTCACGGCTTTCTGCTGCATCTCGTCGGCAGGCATCAGGAGGCGATCGATCAGCTCAACCGGGCTATTGCCGGCATGCGGGAGGAGCGGCGGGCCTTCGCCCGTCGCTTCGGTCGTTCCCGCTCGACGGCGGCGGCGGTCCGGCTGCGGGAGATCGATCAGGCGCTCGCCGTGATGTACCATCACCGCAGTCTCGCCTGTGAGGCCATCGGGCTTGCCGGCCAGGCCGAACAGGATGAGCAACTGGCTCGGGAAAAGGGCTACGACCCCAGTCGCGGCATTTTATAGCGGCCGTTGCCGCAAAATTCTGGCGGCAGGTGGCAGCCCCCTTTTGGCAGCCAGGCGTCTGCTATACTTTCGCCACGCGAGGCGTTACCGCCCCGGAATGTCCGTTGGGCAGCCAGGGGGTGTAGCTCAGTTGGTTAGAGCGCCAGCCTGTCACGCTGGAGGCCGCGGGTTCGAGTCCCGTCACCCTCGCTTTCTTGTCACGGTCGTCTTCTCAATCGATTCGCCTCCGCCGGTTGTCATGTCCGTTCCCCGCGCCGGACGTGCTGTCGTGACCGGTGCCGCCAGCGGGTTCGGCCGTGAGGTGTGCCTGCAGCTTGCCGCTCGTGGCTGGCAGATTGCGGCAGTCGATCTGGCAGCTGCTGTGCCGGCCGCCTGGGGTGCCCTCGGTGAGAGCGTGATCCATCGTGGCGGCGGCTGGCTGCCCTGTCCGTTCGACGTCCGTGAAGCCGCCGGCTGGCACGGGTTGGCGACGCTGCTGGAGGCTCGCTGGTCGGCCCTCGACCTGCTGGTCAACGCCGCCGGGGTCGGTGCGACCGGAGAGGTGGGACGGCTGCCGCTGGATCAGTGGCGGCGAGTCATCGACACCAATCTGCTCGGGACGGCGATCGGCTGCGAGACCCTGCTGCCACTGCTTCGGCGGAATCCGCGGCCCGGCCGGCTGCTCAACGTCGCCTCGATTGCCGGCATCCTCGCCCCACCCTCAATGGCGGCCTATGCGGCCAGCAAGGCCGGCGTGATTGCCCTCTCTGAGGCGATCGCCGCCGAGTGCCGTGGGCGGCCGACGGTGACCGTCACCTGCCCGGGCTTCTTCCGGTCGGGCCTGCTCGGCTCCTGGCACTTCAGTGCCGACCGGGAGCAACGCGAGGCGAGGCGGCGGATGGCGGTGACTCCCTGGACCTCGGCGACGGTCGCCGAGCAGGTGCTGGCTGCCACCTTCGCCGGCCGGCGGTATGCGGTGCTCGGCCGACAGGCTCGCTGGCTCTGGCGACTCAAGCGGCTGGCCCCGGCGGTGACGACGGGGCTGATCAGCCGGGTCTATCACCGGCTCGAGCGGTCGGACTGACCGCAGGCAGGCTGGTCACTGCCGTCCGGTCAGGCAATGCTGTCGAGTTCCTTGAGCCAGGCCCGGATTTCGTTTTCGTATTCGCTGGCGAGTCCGCCGACGATCAGCTGGCGGTGGAAGCTGGCCGCGCCCTCCTTCATCAGGTCGGCATCTTCGGCGCTGGGGAACCGACGGTTGGGATCGGCAGCCACCAGGCCGCTGCAGAAGTTCATCAGCAGCTCGTTGCAGCTGACCTCGCTGGGCAGAATCTGCGGCAGCCGGTGAGCGAGCGACCGCTTGGCCTCAAGCAGGTCGCGGAAGGAATTGAGCCCCGCGAACGGCGGCTGGCCGCTGAGCATTTCGATCAGCACATAGCCGAGACTTGCCAGGTCGGACCGGGGTGAGTGGTCCCGTCCTTCGAGTACCTCAGGTGCCGCATAGGCCGGCGTGCAGGTACGGTTGGCCGGCATGGTGGCCAGCGTGACCGCCGAGCCGATGTCGATGATTTTGGCGTTCCCGGTTCGCTTCACCATGATGTTCGAACTCTTGACATCGCCGTGAAGAATGCCGACGCGGTGCAGCGCCGCCAGTGCCGCCAGGCACTCCCGAACGATGGCGATGGCCACCCCGGGCTTCAGTCGCGACTGTCGTGGTCCCGGCGTGACGATCACCCGGTTGAGATAGTTCCAGCGTTCCTCGGTGACGCAGCCTCTGGTCTGGGCGAGGAGTTCCGGGGCGAGCAGCCGCGACAGGTCATAGCCATCGATCCACTCCATCTCCATGATGCGGATCCGTCGTTGCTCGACGAAGTTCTGGACGTCGAGCAGGTTGTCCTGCTGAATCTGGGCCACTTGGGCGGAAACCCGGGCGATCCGCTCCATCGCCTCGTCGTAGGCCGTCTCCGACTCATACCGCTCCGGTGAAAAGACCTTGAGGGCCACCGGCAGGGTGAAGCCGTCGGTGCCCCGCCGCGTGGTCAGAAAGACCACTCCCTGGCCACCGGAGCCGAGCCGCCGGCCGAGCTTGTGATACTCCGTCCAATTGAGCCGGCCGCCGTCGAGAATCTCCCCGTACCGCGAGAGCAGCTCGTCCGGGCAGCGGCCACCGACCGCGCCGCCAGCCGGAATAGTCGGGCTTCCCTCTTGGAAGGCCGTCGTCGACATCGTGATATCGCTGCCGTCCATCGCGTCCATTGCCGCAGCCATGCTCCTGGGTGTTCGGGGCGTTTTGGGCCGGTGGCTCAAAACGGCAGCGGCGGACCGTCCGGTGACGGAAACCCGAGCCGCTTGTCGACCGCGTTGATCAGCGGACGTCCCTCCCCATATCGTACGAGGTTTGCGGAGAACAGGTCGGTCATCCGATCGATCCGGTGGGCCGACTGGCCGCCCACGTGAGGGGTGATCACCAGGCCGGCCGCGTCCCACAGCGGGCTGTCAGCCGCCGGGGGCTCCTCCGGGGTCACGTCAAACCCGGCCGAATCGAGTTGTCCCGATTCCAGACCGGCGACCACGGCTGCCTCGACCACCAGGTGCCCGCGGGCGACGTTGATCAAAATGCTGCCCCGTTTCATCTGGGACACTGCCTTGGCGTCGATCATGCCCCGGGTCTCGGCGGTCAGCGGCGCTGCCAGCAGAACCACGTCGGCCTCGGGCAGTAACCGGCCCAGAGCGTCAGGGCCGGCCAGCTGGTCGAGGCCGGTGGCCGGCTGGTCGGGGAAGTAATCGGTGGCCAGCAGCCGGGTTTTCCAAGGGGCGAGAACATCGGCCAGCCGCCGGCCGTTGCCCCCAAAGCCGACAATCAAAACGGTGCTGCCAGTGAGGTCGCGGGTGGGCCGCCGGATGAACTCCCGCTGCCGTTGCTGCTGCAAAAACAGCGGAATTCTTCGGGTGCAGGCGGTCACCAGAGCGATCGCCTGTTCGGCGACCTGGTCGGCCAGCACGCCCGAGGCGCTCGTCACCATCACCTCTGAGGCGATCACACTCGGCACCAGACAATGGTCAAGGCCCGCCGCCGAGGATTGAATCCAGCGGAGCCGGCCGGCGGCGACGGTCTCATCCCAGGGAACCGGCACCTTGGCATGGCCGCAGAAAATATCGGCGGTCGGCAGTTCTTCGGCGATGCGATCCTGGCCGGCATCTATGATGGTGGCAGTCGGGCACGCTGCCTGAATCTGCCGAATATGACGCGTTTCGACGGGATAGCAGAGAACGATGCGCGGGCTGGACACAGGATTCTGGCTGAGAGCAAGCGGTAGGTGCAGGAATTCAGTCGCGGAATGGAGGCAGCCGAAACTGGTTGCAGCCGGCGTTGGAGTGGATCGGCGGATTATGCCGATTGTGCTCAGACTGAAACAGTGGTCGGACGCCCGACACTAGAATTCAGACGATTTTTTTGGCAGAAAAGAGTCTTGGTGCCGACAAAAAACGCTCGCGTCGGCAGTTTTCTGTCCGACCCAATGGTACGCGTCGGTGGAAACGCGACATCTAGCATGCATTCGACAGGTATTCGGTCGACGAGATTCTGGTGCGAAGAAGCGGAGCTGATATGAGTTGGACGCGAACAACGGTGCTCGCCACGGCGGCCCTGATGTTTCTGCGAATTGTGATTGGCCTCCATTTCTTCCTGGAGGGGGCGAGTCACCTCCGAGACCCGGCCTGGTCGAGTGCGGGCTTCCGCAAGGCGGCCGTCGGTCCGCTGGCTGATTTTCTGCGGGCCGACCTGCCGGAGGTCGGCGACTGGTCGCAGACCCTCGGCGACGCTTCGGCCTCTGCCGCCGATGATGTTGCGGGGGCGGCCGACAGTTGGCGGGCATCGGTCGTGTCCGGCTGGCGACGGCTCTGGCAGCGGCGGCTTGAGGTGCTGGCTCCGGCTGGCTGGGCGGCCGATGCCGAGGCTGCCGCCGCGGCCGAGGCGGCTGTTGAGGAAGCCGACAGAAAGCTGGCCGAGATGCTCGCCGATGACCGGGACGACCTGCTTGAGTACCGTCGCCAGCTGCGGCGGCTGGCCGAAATGCAGGCCTCGCCGATGGCCCGCGATCTGCCGTATGTGCAGAAACGAATTGCCGACAAGCGGCGGGAACTCGAGTCTCAGGCAGCCGGCTGGATGAGTCAGGCTGCGGCGATCGGCAGTGAGGTTGTCACGGACTGGGACCGGCCGCTCTCGGCTGCCCAGCGGCGGCTGGCGGCGACTGCAGTCGAGCCAACCCGTCTTTGGAAGGCCGACCGTTTTGTCAGTTGGGCATTGGTGACAATCGGGGCCGGCCTCGTGCTGGGGCTGCTGACCAAGTTTCATGCGGTCGGGGGCATCTGCTTTCTGCTGTCGGTTGTGGCCTCGCAGCCGTTCTGGTTGCCGGCTGCCCGGGCGACCTACGAACAGTGGGTTGAGATCGCCGGCCTGTTGGTGCTGGCGTCGGTGCCGACTGGCGGCTGGACCGGCCTCGACTATTTCCTCATGCCCCTGGTGAAGGGCTGCTGTCCATTGAGTGGCTGCCGCCGCGATATTTCCTGAGCGGCCCCGGGCCGCTTGCCATCAATCACACTCCATCCCCTGCCGAGAACCGGAGAACACCTGCAATGAACCTGACACCTGAACAGAAGACGATCGGGAAAGAAAACTTCAACGACGCCGTGGCGATCACCCGCCGCGACTTTCTCTCGGGCACGGTCGCCGCTGGCCTGGCGACTGGAGCTGGGCTCGGTTCGATCTATTTCGGCTATGGCGCGAGTGTCGGCGACCCCCTCCGGGTCGGTTTCATCGGCACGGGTGACGAAGGCAGCGTGCTGATCGGGGCGCATAACCCCGACTTTCTCAACGTGGTGGCGGTCGCGGACATTCGGCCCTACAACGTCTTCCGCGCATTCCACGGCGACATCTCCAGCCCCAACGCCCAGCGGGTTCGGCCCGGCCTGATGGCGAAGTACGGCTGGAAGACCGAGGACGCCGCCCGCAAGCAGGTGAAGGTCTATGGAGCTTATGAAGACCTGCTCGCCGACGACGACATCGAGGCGGTGGTGATCGCCCTGCCCCTGCACCTGCATGCGGAGGCGGCGATCAAGGCGATGCGGGCCGGCAAGCATGTGCTGACCGAGAAGCTGATGGGCCACTCGATTCACGAGTGCAAAGAGATGGGGCGTACGGCCAAGGCGACCGGCAAACTGCTGGCGACCGGTCATCAGCGACACTACAGCGTGCTCTATGACAACGCGGTTCACACGATCGGTGACGCCCGGCTGATCGGCGACGTCCATTCGATCCGGGCCCAGTGGCACCGGGGCAACCTGCCCGGCAAGGACAGCTGGAAGCCGCCGCTGCCGGGCGATGAGTCGCTGGCCAAGAAGCTGGCCAGCTGGAAGAAGCGGCTGGAGCAGTCGAAGCCGGCCGAGATCGACATCTGGACCAAGCGGGTGGCCCAGCTTGAAGCCCAGCTTGAGGACAGTGGGATCGACGCCGCCGCCTATGGCTACACCGAGAAGACGCTGCCCGATGGGGCGCCGCGTTCGCCGCTTGAGGAGCTGATCCGTTGGCGGCTCTGGAACCGCACCGGCGGCGGCCTGATGGCCGAACTGGGCAGCCACCAGCTCGATGCTGCCGGCATCTTCATCTCGGCGATGCACGGCAAGGGCAAGAAGGTCAAGCCGCTCACGGTCACGGCCGTCGGCACCCGCAGCATCTTCCCGGCCGACCGCGAAGTCGATGACCATGTCTACTGCATGTATGAGTATCCCGCCCCCGGCTACGAGGAAGACCCCAACAAGAAGATCGTCGTCACCTACTCGTCGATCAACGGCAACGGCTTTGGTGGCTATGGCGAGGTGGTGATGGGCACCGAGGGGACGCTGATCCTCGAGCAGGAGCAGAACGTGATGCTCTACAAGGGCTCGTCCCGGGACACGCGGGTGACCGTCGGGAAGTCAAAGAGCGGCGCTCCGGTGCTCGACACCACCGAGAGCGGTGGTGCGGGGGCGGTGGCGGCGGTCTCGGCCACACCCGGCGATGCCGCCCCGCCCTCCCGTGGCTACACCGAAGAGATGGAGCATTGGGCCTGGTGCATCCGAAACCCCGACCCTGCCAATCAGCCCCGCTGCAAGCCTGAGGTGGCACTGGCCGATGCGGTCATCGCGCTGGTGAGTAACATCGCCCTGAACAACCCCGAGAAGCAGCCGCGGATTGCGTTTGAGGCCGACTGGTTTGATATCGACAGCGATGTCACACCCGAGGGCGTGAAGCCCGATCTGAGCCGCGATCAGTACAAGATCTGACCTGGGCGGTGCGGGGCTGCCGACTCCCACCGTGAATCGATGCCTTCGACGGGCTTTCAGCCGATGTCGAGGAAGGGGTCGCAGGTGACGCCGTCCGCGAGGCCGAGCAGGCTTCGCAGCTGCGTCTGATCGTTCTCGTCGAGGGACACGAAGACGACGGGATCCTGCACCATCTTCGGGTCGAGCAGCCGGTAGCCGACCACCTTTGAGCCCTGGATGATCGGCCGGCGGCCGTATCCATACATCATGTTGTCAACCTTTTCGAAGAAGTCGCCCAGCGTGATGGCTGCCGGCCGGGGCCTCCGGATGTAAAACAGTTCGATGACGTTCCGCCAGAAGTGCGGCACGAATTTGAGGCCGACGTCGGCGTGGCCGACGCAGTCGCGGTTGGTGCCGGCGATCAGGGTCGGCAGTCTCGTCAATGAAAGCGTTCGCTCCCGGCAGAGCCGGGTCAGCTGTCGGCCCAGGTTGATCATGAAGTCGGCGCTGTAGCAGTCGTCACAGATGATGGTCAGCTGGCCGAGATCGACGGCCGAGTGGTCGGCGGCGGCCTCGACGAGCGTCACCGCCAGCCGCTTGACGGGAATGTGGTAGCTCTGGATTTCCTCGGGCAGGCCGTGACCCAGCACGATGACCGTGGTGGGGCCGCTGCCAGGGCGAGCCGCGGCCGCCACGGCCTCCAGGAAGGCGTCGCCCACCTCGGCGAGGGTCTGCGTCGGCTCGGTCTTTTTGAAAATTGTCGCCGTGCAGCGATAGGCCTGGGCGAGGGCGGAGATTTCGCGGGGGTCGAGGCCGTGATCGGGGTCGAGCAGGCCAATCAGGCTCTGGCCTGGTCCGATCACCTGGGTGGCGGCGACCGCCTTCCGCTTCGCCTCGATAAATGCGGCGAGCTTGACCAGACGATCCTGCCGCTGGTCGGCGGGCAGGCCAGCGAGCGCCTGGGCATGCTGCTCGGCCAGATGGTAGAGCGAGGGTTCGATCTGTCGGTACTGCTTGGCGGTCAGGGGCAGCGCCTTGGCTACGGCGGGGGAATCCTGCTGCTGGAAGCTGGCAAAGTCGGCGGCCGCTGCCGGCCGGGGAATGACCAGGACGGCTGCGGCTGCGAGGCCACGGAACAACGGGGCCACGGTGGCAAATGTGGCGGTGATGTTTGGGGGCATGGGCTCTGCTCGCTGGTGATGGGGAGAAGCATGCAAACGAGCATAGCAGCCTCCCTTGAAATAGCTGGCGACTTGACAGGTGGTATTCCGAACACTACTGTACGCATAAACACACTCTTGCAGGCGTTGCGATTGCCATGGCATCCGTTGTCACCCCTTCCTGTTTTCGGGCCGATCCTGGGCGGCTGCATGACCGTGTCCGGTCGCTCGAGCAGCTCTGCCGCCGGGCGATTGGCCGGCCGGTTGCCCCGGGGCGTGGCGTAAGGCTGGAGCGGAGGGTTGTCAGCAGTGGACTGCCGTCACTTGACCGGCTGCTGCCCGGTGGGGGCATTCGGCAGGGCAGCCTGATTGAGTGGCTGGAGCCGGCTGCCGAATCAGGCCTGGAAACGGCTGCTGGTGCGGCTGCCTTTGCCTTGGCGGTCGCTGTCAGGCTCCAGTCCGCTGCGGGCCTGCCGGCGGGCGGGCCCATCCTGGTGATCGATCGGGGCGGACGGTTTTACCCGCCGGCAGTGCTGCCCTGGCTGGCAACGGCTGAGCCGCCAGCCGTCCCCGACAGGGCGGTCACCGGCCGGTGGCAACGGCGGGGGAAGGGGCCTGCGGCGTCACCGCGAAACGACCGACGGAAGCATGGTGACGCCAAGCACGGTGACGCCAAAGCAGATCGCCGGCTCTATGTCATTCGTCCCGACAGTGAGGCCGACGAGATCTGGGCGATCGACCAGGCGCTGCGATGCCCCGGGGTGGCGGCGGTGGTTGGCTGGCCACGGCGGGTCGCACCAACCCCGCTGCGACGCTGGCAGTTGGCTGCGAAGGCCAGTGGTGTGGTGGGTCTGTTGGTGCGGCCGGCCGCGGCCCGCCAGCAGCCTACCTGGGCTGAGGTAAGGGTGCAGGTGCAGCCTGCCAGCCATGGCCAGACTGCTGGCGGGCGATCGGTTGCCGGCTGGCCGGCTGGTCGTGCCAGCTGGATCGACGCGCGAGCCTATCGGCTTGTGCGGGTCGGTGGTGGCTGGGAGGCGGCAACGGCGGTGGCAGAGCCAACAGTTGACTGTCTGCTCGACCTGAACAGTGGCCGGGAATGTCGCCGGCCTGCCGGTGCCTCCTTGCAGCCCGACTGGAGCAGCAGCACCAACTGGAAGGAGCTGGCATGCCGCGCATCATGACCATCTGGCTGCCGCGTTGGCCGGTGCAGCGGCTGCTGGTGGAGCAGCCGAATCTCAGGCCGCAGCCAATCTTTGTCTGTCGGCAGAATCATCGCGGTCTGCTGACGGTTGCTGCGTGGGCCTGGGCCATGCCGCCGGCAAGGCCTTCCGGTCGGCGGCCGGCAGTCGAGCCGGGCATGTCACTGGCCGAGGCGATGGCGGTGCTGGCGCCGGCCTATGGATCGTGGGCCTGCCGGATGGCCCATATCGTTGACGAAGATGCCGTTGGTGATCGGCAGGCCCTCGAAACATTGGCCCGCTGGGCCCGCCGGTTCGCCCCCGTGGTGGCGGTCGGGCCGGCCCCGGTTACCGGTGCCGCAGGCAGACCGTCGGTGGCTCAGCGGCAGGCTGCCGCCAGTGACTGCCTGCAGCTCGACGTGACGGGCACGGCCCATTTCTTCGGTGGTGAATCGGGGCTGGCCCGGACCGCCGCCTGGACCCTGGCCGCCCGCGGGCTGCATGCTCGGGTGGCCATTGCCGACACGCCGGTCGCCTCATGGGCGGCGTCCAGGCATACCGCGACAGTGGCCGCCGCTGCTCCCCAGCAGCCGCGGCGGCAGGGGCGGTGGCTGGACCGTCAGCAGCGGTGGGTGGTGGTGCCACCGGGCCGGCAGCGGCAGCTGCTGGCCGGCCTGCCGCTGCCGGCATTGCGGCTGCCTGCAAGGGTGATTGATGCCCTGCTCGAAGTGGGCGTTGAATCGATCGGCCACCTGCTACAGCTGTCGCGGGCCAGCCTGCGGCAGCGGTTCGACCAGCTGGTGACGTTGCGGCTGGCAGCATTTCTGGGTGAGGCGGCTGAGCCGTTGCAGCCGCCTGATGGTGATCCACTGCCGACCGCCAGCCATGCCTTCGACCTGCCGGTGCTCAGCCGCGATCTCACCGATGATGATCTGCCGTCATTGTGCGACCGGCTGGTCAAGGACTGCCTGCAGCCACTGGCAGCGGTGGGCAAAGGGATCGCTGGCCTGCAGCTGCGGCTGGATGGCGGGGGTGGCCGGCCCCCGACGGTGATCGACGTCGGCCTCTTTCGGCCGGCAACGTCAGCGGCACATCTGGTTGAGCTGATCATGCTGCGGCTGAGTCGCACCCGGCTGCCACGCGAACTTGCCGGCCTGACGGTCGAGGTGGTTTCAGTCGCCCCCCTGCCCTGCCGGCAGCAGCTGCTGTTTGATGCACCCGGCTCAGCGGCAGCACTGCAGACAGGGCCGCAGGTTGCTGGCCTGCTCGATCGGCTGGCCAGCCGGCTCGGCCGGGCGGCGGTGGTCGAGCCCCGGCTGCTGGCCGATGCCCAGCCTGAGGCTGCCTGGGCGGCGGTGCCGGTCGCCGGCGTTGCCGGCCTCCCCTCGCGCCGCGTGGCCAGTGGCCGGGCCGGCAAGGAGGGGGCACGAGCCGCCGCGCCGGCCGGTGGCTCGTGCCGGCCAACCTTCATTCTGCCACGGCCGCAGCCGCTGGAGGTGCTGGCGGTCGCTCCCGAGGGGCCGCCGGTACGGTTCCGCTGGCAGGGACGGCTGCATGACGTGGCCCGGGTCCGGGGGCCTGAACGAATCGAAACAGCCTGGTGGCGGGGGCCAACGGTGCGGCGGGACTATTACATCGTCGAGACCGGTGGCGGTGGTCGCTTCTGGCTGTTCCGTGGCCTGCGACGGCAGAGCTGGTTTTTGCACGGCACATTCGGCTGAGAGCCGGGGAGGCGATCGAGATGGTTCAGCCAGTGAATTGCCGCGTCGGCTATGCCGAACTGCACTGCACCAGCAACTTTTCGTTTCTGCAGGGCGGGTCGCATCCGGAGGAGTTGGTGGCCCAGGCGGCGGCACTCGGCTATGCCGCGGTGGCCATCACCGACCGGGCCAGCCTGTCGGGGATTGTGCGGGCTCATGCTGCTGCCAAGGAGGCGGGCATCAAGCTGATTGTCGGCGGAGTGGTCGAGCCGATCGATGCGGCCCCGCTGGTGCTGTGGGTTACCAATGGTACCGGCTACGCCAACCTCTGCCGGCTGCTGACAGCCGGGCTGATGAAACCCGAGCCGCCACAGCAGTGGTATGAGGACCAGCCGGCGACCTGGCCTGGCGGTGACGATACCGGCTGCCGGCTGACCGCCGACGAGGTTGCCGCTCATGCTGAAGGGCTCCTGGCCGGGCTGCCACTGGCCCGGCTGCCCGCCACGGAAGAGGCGGTAGTTGCAGCCATTCAGACCTGGCAGGATCGGCTGGGCGACAGGCTCTATGGCCTGGCCGAGGTGGCCCGTGAAGGGGACGACAATGAGCGGTTGGAAACCTTTGCCAGGCTCAGCCGCCGCACCCGTCTACCGCTGGTGGCAGCCGGTGATGTCCGCTATCACGACCGCAGCCGACAGCCTCTGCATGATGCCCTGGCTGCGGTCCGTCACGGTGGCACGGTCGAGGCGGTGCGGGACCGGCTGCTGGCCAACGGCGAGCGGCATCTGCAGCCGCTCGACCGGATCGACGACCGCTTTGCCAGTCTGCCAGGGGCGGTGGCCCGCACGCTTGAGATCGCTGACCGCTGCCAATTTTCGCTCGCGGAACTCCGCTATGAATATCCCGATGCCAGCGTCCCGGCCGGCCGGACGCCCGGGAAGTATCTGGCCGAACTGAGTTGGAAGGGCGCCCGGAAGCGGTATCCCGACGGCGTGCCGCAGAAGGTGGCCGACCTGCTTGAGCATGAGCTGGCGCTCGTCACCGAGCTGGGCTACGAGGCCTACTTCCTCACGGTCTTTGACCTGGTGCGGTTCGCCCGCCGGCGGGGCATTCTCTGCCAGGGACGTGGGTCGGCGGCCAACTCGGCCATCTGTTACTGCCTGGGCATCACTTCGGTCGATCCCGCCCGGATGAGCGTGCTGTTTGAGCGGTTTGTCAGCCGGGAGCGGCAGGAGGCTCCCGACATCGATATCGACTTTGAGCATCACCGGCGTGAGGAGGTGCTGCAGTATCTCTATGACACCTATGGCCGCATGCGGGCGGCGATGACCGCTGAGGTGATCTGCTATCGGCTGCGATCGGCCGTTCGGGATCTGGCCAAGGTGCTCGGCTTTTCCCTCGACCGGGTTGAGCGGCTGGCCCGGGTGCTCGACGTGGGAGACACGCTTGAGCAACTGCCCGGCCGGCTGGCCGAGGCGGGGCTTGACCCTGCCAGCGAGGCCGGCAGCCGGCTGCTGACCCTGGCCGGACAGCTGGTCGGCTTCCCCCGGCATCTGGGCCAGCATGTCGGGGGCATGGTGATGACCCGGGGCGACCTTTGCGAACTGGTGCCGATTCAGCCGGCCAGCATGACGGGCCGAACCGTCATCCAGTGGGACAAGAACGACCTCGATGAACTCGGCATGCTGAAGGTGGACTGCCTGGCGCTCGGCATGCTGACGGCGATCCGGCGGGCCTTCGACCTGGTGGAACAGGCCGGTGGCCCCCGGCTGACACTGGCCACGGTGCCGGCTGAAGACCCGGCCGTCTATGAGATGGTGTCGCGGGCCGACACCGTCGGCGTGTTCCAGATCGAAAGCCGGGCCCAGCGGACCATGCTGCCCCGGCTGAAGCCGGCCTGTTTTTATGACCTGGTGATCGAGGTGGCGATTGTGCGGCCGGGGCCGATCCAGGGGGACATGGTTCACCCCTACCTGCGGCGGCGGCAGGGGGATGAGCCGGTGCACTATCCCAATCGGGCGATTCGTGAGGTGCTGGAGAAGACGCTCGGGGTGCCGCTGTTTCAGGAGCAGGCGATGCGGCTGGCAGTGGTGGCGGCTGGCTTCACTCCGGGTGAGGCCGATCAACTGCGGCGGGCGATGGGAGCCTGGCGACGACCCGGTGTGATTGACGAGTTTCACCGTCGGCTGGTCGAGGGGATGCTGGCCCGGGGGCTTTCGCGGACCTTCGCCGAGCAGGTCTTCCAGCAGCTGCGAGGCTTTGGCGAATATGGCTTTCCGGAGTCGCATGCCGCCAGCTTCGCCCTGCTGGTCTATGTTTCAGCCTGGCTGAAGCGGCACCATCCAGCCGCCTTCACGGCGGCGCTGCTCGGGAGCCAGCCGATGGGCTTCTATGCCCCGGCGCAGCTGGTGCGGGACGCACGGGACCATGGGGTGACCGTTCTACCGGTCTGCGTGCAGGCCAGTGACTGGCAGGCCACGCTGGAGGTCTGCCCGGAGGATGACGCGGCCGGTCCCCCCCAGCCGGCGATTCGACTGGGGCTTGAGCAGGTGCATGGGCTGGGCGAAGCGTCCGGCCGGCGGATAGTGCAGGTGCGGCGGGCCGGGCCGTTTGCCAGCGTCGATGATCTCTCGCGGCGGTGCCGGCTTGATCGCGACGAGCTGTTGCATCTGGCCCGTGCCGGAGCCCTGCAGAGCCTGGCCGCCGACCGGCGGCAGGCGGTCTGGCAGGCGCTGCAGCGGCAGCCTGAGCCGGGCAGCATGCCGCTGTTTGAAGCAACGGACGGTGGCCTGTTGGCAGCTGAACCCGATGCAGCAGCCGAGACCGGCCTGCCCGCCGCCACACCGCTGGAAGAGGTGATTGCCGACTATCGCACGGCAGGGCTGTCGCTGACGGCCCATCCGTTGCAGTTTGCCCGTCGCCAGCTGGCTCGAGGGGGCGTGGTGACAGCGGCTGTTGCTGCCGCCCTGCCTGAAGGCCGGCGGGTCAAAGTAGCCGGTGTGGTGCTTTCGCGGCAGCGGCCGGCCACCGCCAAGGGGACGATCTTCTTGTCGATCGAGGATGAGAGCGGAGTGGCCAACGTCGTGGTGCGGACGGCGGTCTGGCAGCGGTGTGGCCCGCAGGATCGGCGGGCGGCGGTACTGCTGGTGGAGGGCCGGGTGCAGCGGCGCGGGACAGTGGTGCATCTGCTGGCAACACGGCTGGCCGGCTGTCAGCCCCCGGCCGAGTCGTCTCTCGGCGCGGCCGGCCCCGAGCAATTGGTCGCCGGCCTGCCCCGGATGTCCCGTGATTTCTGTTGAGCAGCCGGTTTCAGCTGCCCGGGACTGTCACGCATTTCCCCCTGCGTGTTCTGTGATACGTTTGCAGCGACCTGCCACAGCACCTGACTCTGGATGCACTCTCGATCAGCATGCCACCAGCCACCAGCACACCCGTTGTCAGCACCGACCTGCCGCTTGGACCGGTCATCCGGGGCAAGGTACGTGACTGCTATCGGCTGGAAACCGCCGCTGGCCCGCGGCTGCTGATTATCAGCACCGACCGCATCAGCGCCTTCGACTGGGTGCTGCCGACCCCGATTCCCGACAAGGGCAAGGTGCTGACGGCGGTGTCGGCCTTCTGGTTCGACTGGCTTTCCCGACGTCCGGAGCCGGTGCCCCACCATCTGCTGACCACCGACGTCGATGCGATGGGCCTGCCCCCCGAAATCGACCGCGAGCCGTTACGGGGCCGATCGATGCTGGTGACCGCTGCCGACGTGGTGCCGTTTGAATGCGTGGTGCGGGGCTGGCTGGCTGGCTCAGGCTTGAGTGAATACCAGCAGCAGGGCACCGTCTGCGGCCAACCGTTGCCGCCGGGAATTCCGCCGGGGGGGCGACTGGCCGAACCGATCTTCACCCCGGCCACCAAGGCGACCGAAGGACATGATGAGAATGTGCCGTTTGCCGCCCTGGAGGCCGCCCTCGGCCCCGCGGCAGAACTGCTCCGCAGCAGCAGTCTGGCGGTCTACACCGCTGCCGCTGCCTTTGCAGCTGAACGGGGGATTGTGCTGGCTGACACGAAATTTGAATGGGGGTATGACGCGGCGGGCCGGCTGCTGCTGGTCGACGAGGTGCTGACCCCCGACAGTTCCCGCTTCTGGCCGGCCGCGGCGACCGGTCAGGGCCGGGTTCCCGATTCGTTCGACAAGCAGTTCGTCCGCGACTGGCTGGCCGGCTGCCAGTGGGATCGGACCAGCCCGCCCCCCGCCCTGCCCCCCGAGATCGTGGCCCGTACCCGCGAGAAATACCTGGAGGTCTGCCTGCAGCTCACCGGTAGCCTGCCGGAAGGGGTTTCGGGCTGACCGGTCTGAACCGGCGGCCTGGCTGCCGGTGATTTGCGGCAGCCAGGCTCCGGTGATCCGGCCTATGGAGTGGTCGGCCAGCCGACTAGACTCCGGAGAGTGCTGCCGGCCGCTTGATCGGCTGGCTGCGCTGTGTCCCCCGCTTCTCCTCGAAACCTTTTTGTGAGCCTGTCCTGCCGATGTTGCGTTACTGGACTGCTGGTGAATCTCATGGCCCCGCACTCACGGCTCTGGTCGATGGCTTTCCGGCCGGGCTCACTGTCGATACCGACCTGATCGATGCCGAACTGCGGCGGCGGCAAGGGGGCTATGGCCGGGGGGGGCGGCAGCGGATCGAAACCGACACGGTGACGTTTCTGTCGGGGCTGTGGCAGGGGAAGACCCTGGGCAGTCCGCTGACCCTGCAGGTGATCAACCGTGACGCCAAACTCGAGCGAATGGAAGACATCGAGCGGCCGCGGCCTGGTCATGCCGACCTGCCGGGAGCGGTCAAGCACCTGGGCAGTGTGCGAGCCGTGCTTGAACGGGCGAGCGCCCGCGAGACGGCCGCCCGGGTGGCCGCCGGTGGCCTCGCCCGCCAGCTGCTTGCCGCCTTTGGTATCGAGGTGGCCGGTTGGGTGACCGAGCTGGGGGGCGTCGTTCTGGGGGATCGTGCCGGCAGTCTGCCTGAACTGCGTCAGCAGCGAGATGAGAGCGCGATCTATTCGCTGCATCCCGAGCGGGACAGCGAGGTGACCGAGTTGATCGATCGCGTCGGCAAAGAGGGTGACACCCTCGGCGGCATCGTCGAGGTTCGAGTGGAGGGGCTGCCGATCGGCCTCGGCACCCACGCCCAGTGGGACCGCAAGCTCGATGGCCAGCTGGCCCAGGCGGTGATGGCGGTTCAGGCGATCAAGGGGGTTGAGATTGGCATGGGCTTCGAGACGGCCCGCCGTCGCGGCTCAGAGGTGCATGACCCGATTCATTATGAGGCCGACAAACGGTCGGGGCCGACGCTCGGCTTTGCCCGCCCCACCAATAATGCCGGTGGTCTCGAGGCTGGGATCACCAACGGGCAGCCGCTGGTCGTCCGGGCGGCCATGAAGCCGATCAGTACCCTGAGAAAGCCACTGGCCTCGATCAACCTGGCGACCAAGCAGCCGGAGGAGGCCGCCTATGAACGCAGCGATGTCTGTGCTGTCAGTGCCTGCAGCGTGATCATCGAAAATGTGGTGGCTTTCACCGTGGCGGCGGCTTTGGTCGATAAGTTCGGGGGCGACAGCGTGGAAGAGATGCAGGCCCGCTGGAATCTTTTCGGAGAACTGGCGGCGGCCCGCTGATTGCGGCCCGGGCACAGACCGGGCCGGAGGGAGTGAACAGGGATGTTCGTCGAACAGTCAGCAGCGCGGCTTTGGCGGGTCCGGCTTGGCTTTTTGCTGCTCTGTCTTGTTCCGGTGGCCGGGCTTGCAGCCTGGGCCCTCCACTGGCATTCGGTTGCCCACCGGCAGGAAACGGCCGCTGTCGCGACGCGACTCCTCGGCACCGAGGTGTCGTTTGAAAGCCTCAGCCATCCCCAACCCGGCACACTCCGGCTGGAGGGAGTCAGGCTGGCCGGCACATCGCTGGGGACGGTTGAGGTTGAAGCCATTCCCACAGAGGTGCGGCTGCGGCTCGATCGGTGTGACATCCAGCCCGGCTTCGTTCGCCAGCTTGCGACGCTGGCCAACCGCTGGCTGACCGAACCGGCACTGTTTCCCCGAAACAGTGTCATCGATATCACGGGCCTGTCGTGGACGACAGCGGCCGGTGAAGGGGAAGCGGTCTGGCCGTTGCGGGTGGAATGTGTCACTGCGGGCGGAGTTCGGGCGGTGCGAATTGTTTCGCCCACTCGGGCGGCCAATGAAATTCGGATTGTCCGAACGGTCGAGCCTACTGCGACGAGGAGCCAGAACCGCTGGGAGGTTCACGCGACGTTGACCGACCCATTGCCGGCGGCCGCCATCATCGCAGGCCTCGGGCGGTCGCCGTTGGCAGGCTGGCAGTTGGGGCCCGAGGCGGTCGTCACCGGAACGCTGCAGGCGGCGGCAACCAGTGATGGCTGGGCCGGGCAGGCGAGTGGTCGGGTGGCCGGTGTCGAGCTTGGTGCGGTGACTGCCAAGCTGCCATATCAGGCCCGGGGGGCCGCGTCCATCGACGTCGCCAGTCTGATCTGGGCGGAGAGCCGGGTGTCGGCGGCGGACCTTATGCTGGTCTCACCGCGGGGGACGCTTGCCCAGGAGTGGCTGGACGGGCTGGTCAGCATGGTTGGCTGCCGGGCCGCTCCGGCAACGGTTGCGCGGGAGCCCACCGCGATGCGGGAATTTGAGCAGCTCGCCCTGCGGCTCGAGGTTGATGGCGGCGGAGCTCGCCTGCGGGCCGAGCCTCAGCGGGCCGGCTGCCTGGTCGAATCGCAGGGGCTGCCGCTGGTCTTTGAGCCCCCGGCCGCGGTGACGCTCGACCGGCTGGCCTGGCTGCTTTCGGGGACCCGGGCCGCCGCGGTGCCCGGCACCCCGGTCTCGGCCTGGCTGCTTTCGGTGTTGCCGTTGCCGCAGCGGAGTCGCTGACAGACAGAGGTCGATGGCACCGGGGAGTTCCCCCAAACGAGTTGGCGACGGCCCTCCCGGCGTGGCCACGCTCGTTTCTTGACGCAGTTTTGACATTGTGGCGACCTGTCGCCAACGTCGCTGGCTGGGCAGCCTGGGTCGGAGAGCGACAATCAAAATGGTCTGAATTCCAGCCCGGTTCCCGTCCGTCAGCCATCCGATGAGGTGACATAGATGACACCCAGCACGCTTGCTCCGCCGCCCGCGCCATCCCGTGGTGGCATCGATCTGGAAGCCGAGGACTGCCAGTTCGGCCGCTCTTCGGTGCATGAACCAGAGACAGCACGAGCCCCCGTCGGCGATGCAGGCGGTCCGGTCTCCGCCCACGAGCCTCGGGCTGACGGCATCGGTAAGGGGACAGAAGGAATCGACTGGCCCACCCTGATCTGGATCGGTGGCATTCACATTGCGGCACTGTTTGCGCCGCTCTATTTCAGTTGGTCCGGTCTGGCAATCTGCCTTGCCCTTTATTGGGTGACTGGCTGTCTCGGGGTCACGCTGGGCTACCACCGCCTGCTCACCCACGGCAGCTTCGTCACCTCGACCCCGATGCGATGGTTTTTCGCCTTCGTGGGCGGCATCTCCGGCGAAGGGTCGGCTGTTGTCTGGGTGGCCAACCACCGGAAGCATCATGCCTTCAGTGACCAGGAGGGAGACCCGCACAGCCCCCGTGACGGCGGGCTTTGGAGCCATATGCTCTGGCTCTTCCCGAAGCATTCGGCCGAGGAAGTGGCCGCCCATGTCAAACGGTGGGCGCCAGATCTTGCCCGGGATGCTGGCGTGATGTTCTTCCACCGTACCTTTCTGCTGTGGCACTTCCTCATCGGTGGTGGGCTGCTGGCGGCTGGCTGGGCTGCCTACGGCCGCGATGTCGGCATCTCCTGGCTGCTCTGGGGCCTGGCGGTGCGAATGGTGATCGTGTTCCACGTGACCTGGTTCGTGAACTCGGCGACACACATCTGGGGCTACAGGAACTACGAAACGACTGACGACTCCCGGAACCTCTGGTGGGTCGGCGTGCTGGCCTTCGGCGAAGGGTGGCACAACAATCACCATGCCTTCCAGCGGATGGCGGCCCACGGGCACAAATGGTGGGAGTTTGACATGACGTACTGGGTTATTTTGCTGCTGGAGCGGTTGGGGCTGGCCTGGAACGTCGTTCACACCCCGCACGGCGTCGGCCGTCGCGAGCGGTGAAACTGGTTGCCGGTTGCAAAAGACCCGCTGACCGGTAAGCTACCGGGCTCACATTGAAAGATTGGATACCCATTGGTCGCCCGCGGAGGGCGAACGCACTGATGTCTTTGACCAAGGAACGCAAACAAGAGTTGATCGGCGCCCATCGGCGGGGGCAGGAAGACACGGGCTCTGCTGAAGTGCAGATTGCCCTGCTCACTGCCCGGATCACTCACCTGACTGAACACTTCAAGAAGCACGCCAAAGACTTTGCGAGCCGTCGCGGTTTGCTCATGATGGTGAGTCGGCGTCGGCGGCTGCTTGATTATCTGAAGCGGGTCGCGCCCCAGCGGTATCTCGACATCATCCGCAGCCTCGGGATTCGTAAGTGATCGGTGGTCGGCGGTGCTGTCCTCGTTCAGCAGGATATGCCACGGCGGCTTTCCATCACGCAGGTTTGCATCGGTTGCGAACCTGAGGGTGGGGGCGAGCCGCCAACGGCGAGCCTTCGCCCTGAAGACCCGGGCGGGTTCTGTCTTTCAATGTGGCGGCTGCCGCCACAAGCAGCCTTGCCCCGAGGGGCCGGGATTGCCAGCCGGCGGGCCGATGGCTGATGATGCCACGAATCGTCGAGCCGGCGGAAGGAAGCATCACTGGAACTGAACAGGGCCGACCGGCCTGGAACATGCCGTGCCTGCGAGCACTGGAACAAAAAACTGTTGTTTTGAAGAAGGTTTGAAGGAAGGAAGCAAAGACTGTGAAGCATCGCGTTGAACGAAAAATTGGCCAGGAAACCCTCAGCATCGAGACCGGCCTGCTGGCCAAGCAGGCTGCCGGCAGTGTGCTGGTGTCCTATGGCGAGACAACCGTCCTGGTGGCCACTGCCACCGGCGCCCCCCGCGCCGGCATCGACTTTTTCCCGCTGACCTGTGACTACCGTGAGCGAACAGCAGCCGCCGGCAAGTTTCCGGGCGGATTCCTCAAGCGGGAGGGACGGCCGACCATGAAGGAAACCCTTACCAGCCGGCTGATCGACCGCCCGATCCGGCCGCTGTTTCCCGAGGGGTTCCACGATGAGGTGCAGGTCCAGGCCCAGACGCTCTCGAGCGATCGCCAAAACGATGCCGACGTGCTCGCCATGATCGGAGCCTCGGCCGCCCTGTCGGTCTCTCCCCTGCCCTTCGAGGGGCCGCTGGGCAGCGTTCGGTTGGGCCAGATCGACGGGCAGTTCGTCCCTTTCCCAACGCAGGATCAGCTCGAGGAGAGCGATCTCGATCTGGTTGTATCAGGGAGCAAGACGGCGATCCTGATGATCGAGGGCTTTGCCCGCGAGATGCCCGAAGACAGGATGCTCGAAGCCCTGGAAGAGGCCCATCGCATCATCGTCACCATCTGCGAGATGCAGGACGAACTGGTGGCCAAGGCCGGCAAGCCCAAGAAGCGGTATGACCTGCCCGACTATGGCCCGCTCCGCGAGCGGCTCACCGCCGCCTATTACGCCGACCTCAAGGCGGCCAAGGCGACGCCGGGCAAGCTTGAGCGGGCCGAGGCGGTCAAGGCGGTCAAGGATCGGGCCAAGGCCGA
>Ga0180432_10003339_pt1 | contig 23005 bp, 22 predicted proteins | sample SS_ome_10_FD_132414 | JGI IMG/M metagenome (GOLD analysis project Ga0180432, IMG submission 132414) | Hypersaline lake sediment archaeal communities from the Salton Sea, California, USA - SS_1_MS_2 metaG | ecosystem: Environmental > Aquatic > Non-marine Saline and Alkaline > Hypersaline >...
CGATCCGCGACCGCGCGAATGATCCTCATGTTCGCCTGGTGGGGAATCACGCAGTGAACGTCCTCCACCGTCAGACCGGCCTGCTCCAGCGCCTGCCGGCTCGAATCGGACATGCACCGCACCGCATGCTTGAAGACCTCCCGGCCCGTCATCTTCATGTAGTGCAGGCGATCCTTCAACGTCTCCTCGCTGGCCGGCCTCCGGCTGCCGCCGCCCGGGATGTTCAGCAGCTCCGCCAGCGATCCGTCGGAGCCCATGACGCTCGCCCGAATCCCCCGCCCGTCCGTCGAGGGACGCAGCACGGCCGCGCCGGCACCGTCCCCGAACAGGACGCACGTGGCGCGGTCCTCCCAGTCCGTGACACAGCTCAGCTTCTCGCCCCCGATCACCAGCGCCGTGCGGATCAGACCCAAACCGACCAGGCCGCGCACCATCTCCATGCCGTACAGGAACCCCGAGCAGGCCGCCTCCAGGTCGAAGCAGTATGCGTTCGTCGCGCCCAGCCCCGTCTGCACGAAACACGCCGTGCTGGGAAAAAACATGTCGGGCGTGATCGTCGCCACGATGATCAGGTCCACCTCCGCGCTCGGCACCCCTGCGCTCTCCAGCGCCGACCGTGCCGCCGCCAGGCACATGTCGGACGTCGCTTCGTCGTCCCGGGCAATGCGCCGCTCCCGGATGCCCGTTCGCGTCAGGATCCACTCGTCCGTCGTGTCCACCATCCGCTCCAAGTCCGCGTTCGTCAGCACGCGCTCGGGCAGATACGAACCCGTCCCCGCAATCACGACCCGCGTGTCCGCCATCTCCTCCCCCTCGCTCGCCGCCCCGCGCTTGCCCTGCAAAGCCCAACCGGCGAAGCAGGGCCCCTCGCCCCTCGACTTACCCCCGCGCCGTGTCGGCGATTTCCTTGACAATCCGTTGGTTCAGGCCCTGCGCCACCGATTCGCACGCGATCCGCACAGCATGAAAAATCGCCCGCCGCGACGAGGCCCCGTGCGTGATGATGCAGACGCCCCGCACACCCAGCAGCGGCGCGCCCCCGTATAGCTCCGGGTCCATCCGGCGCTTCATGGAACGCAAGGCGCCGCGCAACAGGCCGGCGCCCAAAAGCCGGATGGGCCCCTTGCGAAATTCCCGCTTCATCCACGTGCCGATCGCATGGGCCGCGCTCTCGCTGGTCTTCAGCACGATGTTCCCCACAAATCCGTCACAGACCACCACGTCGCTCGTTCCCCGGTACAGGTCGTGTCCCTCCACGTTGCCCTGGAAGTTCAGCCGGGAACGGCTCAGCATGCGGAACGCTTCCTTCGTCGTCTCGTTGCCCTTGACGGCCTCTCCGCCGATGCTCAGAAGCGCGACGGACGGATTCTCCCGCCCCAGAATCAGGCGCGAGTAGACACAGCCCATCTCCGCGAACTGGACCAGCAGCGTGGCGCTGCAGTCGGTGTTGGCCCCGGCGTCCACCAACACGAACGGACCGGCCACGGTCGGCATGACCGTCCCGATCGCCGGACGCTCGACCCCCTCGAGCGTCCGCAGCTTGAGCGTGGCGGCTACCACGACGGCGCCCGTATTGCCCGCCGACACCACCGCGTCCGCCGCGCCTTCGCGCACGAGGTCCACCGCCCGCCCGATCGAGGAGTCCTTCTTGCGCCGCACCGCCTGGGCCGGCGCCTCGTCCATGCCGACCACTTCCGAGGCGGGCACGATCTCGATCTTCTCCCGCGCCGGCGGACAGCGGTCCAGTTCGCGCCGGACGTCGTCGGCGCGGCCGACCAGAAGCACCTTCGAGACCGCCGGCTGCCCGAGCGCGGCGTCCACCCCCCCGCGCACGACCTCCTCCGGGGCGTAATCGCCGCCCATGGCGTCCACGGCAATTCGCATCGGTCAGTCCGCTTCCACACTCACGACCTGGCGACCCCGGTAGTACCCGCAGGAGGGGCAGACCCGGTGGGACTGCCGCGCCGCGCCGCACTCGGGGCAGCTCTGGGCGGAAACAAACCGGCCCGCGTGGGCGCGCCTGCGCGACCGGATCCTGCTCTTCGACTTCTTCCGTTTCGGAACGGCCATCCTGACTCCTTTTCGCCCGCTTCACCGGCGAGGCTGCCACTCATCCAGCGCACCCCAGCGTGAATCCGCCGGCGGCTTGCAGTCACAGCGCTCGCGGTTCCAGTTCGCGCCGCACTGCGGACACAACCCCCGGCATGCCGGACGGCACACCGGATGCGAAGGAAAGGCGAGCAATGTAGCTTCGCGCAGGTCCGGGGTCAAGTCCACAGTCTCCGTTCCGGGCGGCGCTTCGCGCACACACTCGAAACCCGGCTCGTTGACCTCCCCGCGGAACCACTCCGCGCAGCGCGAACAGCGGAACGACACCGCGAGGCCCAGCCGGCCCCGCACGATCAACTCGCCCGCCCCCAGGCGCGCGATGAGATCGTAGCGGACCCCGCCCAGGCAGCGGAGGTCCGGCTCGGCGTCCAGACCGAGAACCGACGCCGGCTCCTCCCCCGTAAAACGCGTCCCCTCCGGATCGATCTCGTCCACGCGGACGATCATGACCGGCCGTCTCCCTTTGGGAACCGGCGCGAAAGGAACGTCTCGACCGCCTTCGGCACGAACTGACGCGTCGCCCCTCCCAGCAACGCGAGCTCCTTGACCGTGCTCGAGCTGACGTAGCTGTGGACCTCTTTGGGCATCATGAACAGGGTCTCGATCTCGGGCGCAAGCTTGCGGTTGGTCAGCGCCATCTGGAACTCGTACTCGAAGTCCGAGTAGGCGCGTAGACCCCGGATCAACACGCGTGCCCCCTCCGAACGCGCGTACTCCACCAGCAGGCCGGCAAAGGAGTCCACCGTCACGTTTGTCATGTTCCCGACGACTTCCCGGGCCATGGCCACACGCTCCTCCATCGTGAACAGCGTCTCCTTGGGGGACGCCTGCGCCACGGCCAGGATCACCTGGTCAAAGAGCTCGGCGGATCGCTCGATCAGGTCCACGTGCCCGAGCGTCAACGGGTCAAAGGTGCCCGCGTACACCGCCAGTCTCCTCATCCGGTCACCTCCTTGGCCGGTCCCCCGGCCGGCTCATGCCCGCACCAAGAACGTCACGCCGACGCTCCCGTACCGTCTCTCGTCCGTCCGACGCCAACCCGGCTCCGCCGGGACCTCCGCGCCCGCGGCTCCTTCCAAGACCACCAGCCCGTCCGGCGCCAGCCCGCCGCCGCCGGCAATGCCCGCAAGCAACCGGGCCGTGAACGCCCTCCCCGCCGACCCGCGGACGGCCGCATACGGAGGATCGGCAAAAATCACGTCGAACCGCGCGGCACCGCCCCCGCCGCGCAGGAAGCGGAACGCGTCCGCCCCCCGGACCTCGGCCGCACCGCCCTCGACCAGCCGTACGTTCTCCCGCAACACCGGCAACACCCGCCGGCTCGACTCGACCAGGCACACGAACGACGCGCCCCGACTCCAGGCCTCGATCCCGACCGCTCCCGACCCGGCAAAAAGGTCCAGGAACCGCCGACCCGCGATCCGCGCGCCCAGCAGGGCAAACAAGGCCTCGCGTACCCGGTCCTGCGTCGGCCTCACGCCGCCGCCCGGCGCGCGCAGACGCCGTCCCCGCAGCCTGCCCCCCGTGACGCGCATGACGGGCACCACTTATAGACCATTCGCCACGCCGGCGCAACCGCGCAACGCCCAGCCGCGGGGCAAGGGGCGCAGGAACGCCGATCTTTTGTGCTTGTCCGGACCCGGCGCGTGCCGGATAATGACGCGCACGCTCCGCAGAAGCGCGAGGTGACCCATGGCCTGGTTTACCCGGTCCAGAAGAAAAAGAAAAGAGGCCGAACCCCATCTCGAAGAGCTGTGGACCGTCTGCCCCTCCTGCAAAGCGCACATCTTCAAGGAAGAATGGCAGAACAACCTCGACGTCTGCCCGAAATGCAACTACCACGCCCGGATCCCTTGCCGGGAGCGACTCCGCCTCCTGATCGATCCCGGGTCGTTCCAGGAACTGGCGGGTAACGTGACCGTCTCCGATCCGCTCCGGTTCGTAGACGGCAAGGGCCCCTACGCGGACAAGGCCCGCGCGTCCAAGGAAAAAACCGGACTGGAGGAATCCATTCTCACCGGCCACGGCAAGATCCACGGGACCCCCGTTACGATCGGCATCATGGACTTCCGGTTTCTCGGCGGCAGCCTGGGCAGCGGGACGGGCGAAAGAATCCTGCTCACCGCCGAGTACGCGCTGCGGCACCGGCTGCCCTGCGTGATCGTCTCCGCCTCCGGCGGCGCCCGCATGCACGAGGGCATCGTGTCGCTCATGCAGATGCCCAAGACGTGTGCCGGCTTCGCGCGCCTGCGCCGGGCCCACATCCCCTACATCTCGGTCCTGACCGACCCCACCACCGGCGGCGTCTCCGCCAGCTACGCCATGATCGGCGACCTCAATATCGCCGAGCCGGGCGCGCGGATCGGATTCGCCGGCCGCCGCGTCATCGAACAGACGATCAAGCAGAAACTGCCGGACGATTTCCAGACGGCGGAATACCTGCTCGCGCACGGCTTCCTGGACCGCATCGTACCCCGCAAGGAGATGAAAGACTTTCTGCACAAGGTTCTGGCATACTGGCAGAGGAAATAGCGCACGGACGGGGAGCAGGCAGATGAACAGGGAATTCATTGAACTGGATGCCGACAACGTCATCGTGAAAAGCCGCTTCCGGAAGGAGCCGGGCGATCTCGCCACACTGGAGAACTCCATCCGGAATCTCGGCCTGCTCGTGCCCGTCATCGTGGACCGCAACAACGTGCTCATCTCCGGCGGGCGCCGGCTCGAAGCCTGCCGCCGTGCCGGCGTCGGCCGCATCCCGGTGCTCCGGCTGGATACCTCCTACGACAGCCTCGCCGCCCTCGACATCCAGGTGGACAAGAATCTGTGCCGCCGGCCGTTGACCGGCGAGGAACTCGAACAGCTCATCCGCCGGAAAAAGGCAAAAATCGAAGGAAAACCCCGTAAGAAGGAGCCGGGCGGCGCCCTGGCGCGTCTCAAGCGCCTGTTCACGCGAACGTGAGGAATCATGGCTCTGGACTTTGAGAAACCGCTCGTCGAGATCGAGGAAAGGATCCGCGAGCTGACGCAGTTCGGCGAGAAGGACCCGAACGTCCGGTTCGGAACGGAAATCGCCGACCTGGAACAGCAGCGGGCCGCGCTGATCAAGAAGATCTACGGGCGGTTGACGCCCTGGCAGACCGTCCAGGTGGCCCGCCATCCCGACCGGCCGCTGCTGACCGATTACCTCCACGGCCTGTTCAGCGAGTTCATCGAACTGCACGGCGACCGCCGGTTCGGCGACGACGGCGGCCTGATCGGCGGCTTCGCCACGATCGAGGACGAACGCGTGATGGTCGTCGGCCACCGGAAGGGCAAGACGGTCGAGGAGAACATCCGGGCCAACTTCGGGATGGCGGCGCCCGACGGGTACCGTAAGGCCCTGCGCCTTATGAAACTGGCCGAGCGCTACGGCCTTCCCGTGCTCAGCTTCATTGACACCCCCGGCGCTTACCCCGGGCTCGACGCCGAAGCCCGCGGCCAAGCCGAGGCCATCGCCGAAAACCTTACCGAGATGAGCCTGCTGGAAACGCCGATCCTTGCGGTCGTCACCGGAGAAGGCGGAAGCGGCGGCGCCATCGGCATCGGCGTGGCCGACGTCGTGCTCATGCTCACGCACGCGATCTATTCGGTCATCTCCCCGGAAGGATGTGCGTCCATTCTGTGGCGCGACGGCACGCGCGCCCCCGACGCCGCCGAAGCCTTGAAACTGACGGCGGCCTCCCTGCTCGATCTGGGCGTGATCGACGGCGTGATCCCCGAGCCTCCGGGCGGCGCGCATCGAGGCCCCGAAGAGACCCTCGCAGCCGTGAAGGAGGCCGTGCGGCGCCATCTGAAACGGCTGCGCAAAATGTCTGTCCGCAGACTCGTCGAACGCCGGTACGAGAAGTACGCGAAGATGGGCCGGTTCGGGAAGAAGAAGTAGAGTCTGGCTTCGAGATGTCTCTATGACCGACGGAGATTCTGAACGTCCAACATCGAACATCGAACACCGAACATCGTTGGACGTTCGATGTTGAATGTTCGATGTTCAATGTTCGCTTGGAACCCTGGGCCGCCCTAGGAGGCTGGTTCCTCCCGAGAGAAAGGACCCGCATATCATGGCAGGCAAAGGCAAACAGAAGAAACCGGCGTCGCGCGCCCGTTCCGCACCGAAATCCGAGAAGACGCGCATCCCCCTGCGGATCACCGATACGACCCTGCGCGACGCCCACCAGTCGCTGTGGGCCACGCGGATGCGGACGCGCGACATCCTCGAGATCATCGATGTCATCGACGCCGCCGGCTACTACTCGTTGGAAATGTGGGGCGGCGCCACCTTCGACGTCTGCCTCCGGTTCCTCCGCGAAAATCCCTGGGAACGCCTGCGCACGATCAAAGCACACGCCCAAAAGACCCCGCTCCAGATGCTGCTGCGCGGGCAGAACATTCTGGGGTACCGGAACTACCCCGATGATCTGCTGGACCGGTTTGTCGCGCTGGCATGCAAGAACGGGATGGATATCTTCCGGATCTTCGACGCGCTGAACGATACCCGCAACCTCGAATACGCCGTCCGGGCCGTCAAGAAGCACGGCGGCCATGCCCAGGGAACCATCTGCTACACCATCAGCCCCGTGCACACCGTCGAGGAGTACGTGCGGATCGCCAAGGAGCAGGCAGCGCTCGGGATCGACTCGCTCTGCATCAAGGACATGGCAGGCATCCTGTCGCCGATCTCGGCCGAACGGCTGGTCTCGGCCCTGGCCCGGACCCTCGACGTGCCGGTGCAGCTTCACTGCCACGCCACCAGCGGCATGGCCACGGCCACCTACGTCGAGGGCGTCCGCGCCGGCGCCGGCGCGATCGATTGCGCCATCTCCGTCATGTCCGGATTCTCGTCCCAGCCGCCCGTGGAAACCATGCTGTCCATCTTCGATGAGACGCCCTACCACGCCAGCCTCGACGTAGAGGCCCTGCGCACGATCCGCAAGCATTTCGAGGACCTGGCGCCGAAGCGGCGCCTGAGCCACCATCCCGTCAACGTGATCGACCCCGAGATCCTGCTGCACCATATCCCCGGCGGCATGATCTCCAACCTGCGGTCCCAACTGGAGCAGCAGGACGCGCTCGACCGGCTCGATGAAGTGCTGGCCGAACTGCCGCGGACGCGGGCCGACCTCGGCTACCCCCCGCTCGTCACGCCCACCAGCCAGATCGTCGGCGTGCAGGCGGTCCTGAACGTGCTGTCGGGGAAACGCTACGGCATGATCCCCGAAGAGACCCGGAACTACGTCAAAGGGCTCTACGGACGCCCCCCCGCGCCCGTCGACCCGGCGGTCCACAGAAAGATCCTCGGCAAAACCAAGCCCATCACCGTGCGGCCGGCCGATCTGCTCGAGCCCATGCTGCCGCAGGCCACGCTCAACGTGGACCCCGAACTCATCAAGAACGAAGAGGACATCCTGTCCTTCTGCCTCTTCCCGGAACCGGCACAGGACTTCTTCCGATGGCGCAACCTGCCGCTGGAAGAGAGACCCTCGCCGCCCGCCGATCTCGAGAGACGGAAGGAGGAACAGGGGGAAGAGAAGCACGAGGGGCAAGAGCCCGCCCCGCCGCCCCGTCCCTTCCTGTCGCCCGGCGACTACCGCGAGCTTAACGGGCTCGTCGATCGGATCGCCCGGCTGGGCCTATCCGAAGTCACGATCCGGCGCAACGATCTCTCGCTCAGCCTGAAAGCGGCCGGCGTCACGGCCGGCCCCGCGGCGCCTACCGAAGAACCGGCTGCCCCCGTCCCGCCCGAGGAGCCGTCCGCGCCGGCGCCGTCCGAACAGCCGGAACCGGCCGGCCCGTCCATCGACGCCCCGCTGAACGGCACCTTCTACCGGTCACCCGGCCCCGGCCAGCCCGTGTTCGTGAACGAGGGGGATTCCGTCCAGGCCGGGGACCCGGTCTGCATCGTCGAGGCCATGAAGCTGTTTAACCACATCGAAGCGCCGTCCGACTGCCGCATCGTCCGCTTCCTCGTCGAACACGGCGCCGCCGTCACGAAGAACCAGCCCTTGGTCCTAATCGAGGAGCGGGGTCAAACCTTTAATTAGCAGTTAAGGATTGTGTTCTTGGGCGGCTAGGTCGATGATTCTTCTTAACTGCTAATTAAAGGTTTGACCCCGACGGCGTTTTCGTTTCTTCGTGAAGAACTCCAGCTGGGTGTCCTTGATGAAGTCGTAGTTCTTCAACAACCGGACGACCTGGAGCAGATCCGACTTCTCGTAGTTGCGGTTGACGTCCGCCTGCAGGATCAGTTCCGACAGGATCGTGCCGAACGTGAGGACGCCGTCAATCCCACGGCGCTTGAGCAGGCCCAGCGCCTGCTCGCGCAGCCCAGCCGAAGCCGGCAGTTTCGGCAAACACAGGACCCGGCATAGCGAGGAAGAGCCGAGCACCTTGGCCGCGAACCGAATCGAGTCGGCCTCGATGAACCGCAGAATGTCCGGGCTCTGCTCAAACGTGGAGGCGTAGAAGCGCTCCGTGTGCCAGCCCCGGATCCCGACCACGGCGCGCTTGACGTGCCGCAGATCCGCCGTCGTCCAGACCAGCCGGTCCACCCGCCGCGCGGACTCGCCCGCGCGCGGGTTGAAGACCACCAGGTCCACTTCTTCGTCCGCCGTCTTCTGCCGTCCGGGCACACTGTGCTTGCAGGGCTGGTTCACCAGGAATCCCAGCAACTCGAAGTACTCCCGCACGACCCACTCACTTACCGAGGCCACGTGCACCTCCCTCCCCGACGCGCGCGCCGGCAACCTGATCGAAAGCCGCTCGTAAAGACTCCTCCCCGACCTCGCACCCGAACACCACCGAGCCGATCCGCTCGGCGAGCACGAAGCGCGGGACCCCTTCCCCCGCCTTCTTGTCCGCGCGCATGATCTCTCTCACCTTCTGCCACGGGAGCGCGACGCCGCTCTCCCGGAGATCCGCCGGAAGCCCCAGGCGGCGGAGGAGCGCGGTCAAGCGTTGCCCCTCTTCCTCCGAAAAACCCCGCACGGTCTTCGAGAGCTCCGCTGCGTACACCATGCCCAGCGCGACGGCTTCCCCGTGCCGCAGTTGCCCGTAGCCGGCCGCCGTCTCCAGGGCATGACCGAGCGTGTGTCCGAAGTTCAGCACGGACCGCACCCCGCCCTCCCGCTCGTCCATCGCGACTACCTCGGCCTTGATCTCGCAGCAGCGCGCGATTACGTCTTCCAGCAGCGCCGCCTCCCGGCCGAGCAGGCGCTCCCCCGCCTCTTCGAGCCGGCGGAACAGGGCCGCATCCCAGATCATTCCGTACTTCACCACCTCCGCAAGCCCGGAGCGGTACTCGCCGTCCGGCAGCGTGCTCAGCCAGGGGACCTCCGCGACCACTTCCGCCGGCTGATGAAACGCGCCGACCAGGTTCTTGCCCTGCGGCAGGTTCACGCCGGTCTTGCCGCCGACCGAGCTGTCCACCATGGCCAACAGGCTGGTCGGAACTTGAATGACGCGAACGCCTCTCAGAAAGGTCGCCGCCAGGAACCCGGCCAGATCGCCCACCATGCCGCCGCCCAGGGCGACCACGACCGAACGGCGGTCCAGTCCCGACCGGACCGCCTCCTCGAAGAGCCGCGCCAGCGTTTCCAGGCTCTTCGACGCCTCGCCCGCCGGCACGGTCACGCTCCGGGGCTCCAGTCCGTTCTGTCGCAGACGCCCGGCGCATTCCGCTCCGTAGAGGGGCGCCACGTTCGAATCCGAAACCACCAGCGCCCGCCCCCGCACGCCGGCCGCCGCGCCCACGGGCAGACCCGCGCCGATGAGGATCTCATAGCCGCGTTCACCCAGATCCACGTGTACCCGCCTGCTCACACGCTCTCCTCCCCGGAGCCTGCCGTCAACGACTACGCCAGCCGGTCCCCCGCCGCCAGCGGATGTCCCCGAAGGTAGGCCGCCGCCGGCATCGGCTTCTTGCCTTCTGGCTGGACCTCCAGCAGACGCAGCACGCCCCTGCCGGCCGCCACCAGCGGGCCCGGCCCGGCCACGTCCAGCACCTCGCCGGGCTCGCCTCTGCGCCCGTCGGCGGGCTCGACCCGGACCTGAAGAACCTTGAGCCTGCCCTGCCGACCAGCCGGCCTGCGGCAGAAACTCCCCGGCCACGGCTGGAACCCGCGCCACCGATTGTAGATCGTCTCCGCCGGCAGGGACCAGTCCATTCTGCCGTCCTCTTTCTTCAGCTTGGGCGCGTAGCTCGCATCGGCTTCCACCTGGGCAATCGGCTTTGCCGCCCCCCGCCCGATGTCCGCCAACGTCTGCAGCAGGAGACCGGCCCCCTCCCGGGCAAGCCGGTCGTGCAGCCGCGGGGCCGCCTCGTCGCGCCCGATCGCGATCCGTTTCTGCAGCAGGATATCCCCGGCATCCATGCGCTCGTTCATATACATCGTGGTCACGCCGCTGAAGGGCTCGCCGTTGGCGATCGCCCACTGGATCGGCGCCGCGCCGCGATACTTCGGCAGAAGGGACGCATGCAGGTTGACACACCCCCGCGGAGGGAGCGACAGGATGCCGGACCGCAGGATCTGCCCGTAGGCCGCCACCACCACCACGTCCGGGCGATACGCCTGCAGCCGCGCAACCACGCCGGGATCATTCACGTCCGGAGGGCACAACAGGGGAACGTCCGTGCCCGCCAGCCGCTCTTTTGCCGGACACGCGGCGGCCTCGAGACCGCGACCCCTCGGGCGGTCCGGTTGCGTGACGGCCGCGATCACCTCGTGGGTCCCGTCGTCGAGCAGCGCGGACAAGGACGGGCAGGCCAGCGCACCCGAGCCCATGAAGAGGATCCGCATGGCTGCCTCCGCCGCGGGTCAGCGATCGGCGCCGGCCCTCTTCTCGCTCAAGACGTTACGAAGCGCCCGCTTCGAAACGGTCTTCACACGCTTGTGAAGGCTCCGGCCCTTTGCGTCGATGGTCACAACGGCCTCGAAATTGCGGACCTGCAGGACCCACAGCGCCTCGGCCGGTCCGAATTCATCCAGAAAATGCACCGCCTCGACCCGCTCGACCCGCGCGGCCAGCAGCGACGCCGCGCCCCCGACCGCCTGCAGGTAAACGCATCCGCAGCGTGCGCACGCCGCGCGCGTGCCCTCGCCCATGCCGCCCTTGCCGATGATCACGCGCAGACGGTGCTTCGCAATCAGACCCGGCATGTACGCCTCGTGCCGTAACGACGTCGTGGGCCCCGCCGCCCGCACGGACCAGACCCCTTCCCGGCGCACGACGACCGGCCCGCAGTGATAGACCGCGCCCTCGCCGAGGTTCACCGGGCAGTCCCCCCCGTCGGCCAGGTGCCGGTGCAGACGGTCGCGCGCCGTAAAGACCGTTCCGGACAGCGACACGGTCTGTCCCATGCGCAGCGCACCGACCTTGTCGGCCGTAAAAGGGTGTTCCAACTCAACCGCCATCCGCTTCACCCCCGTGCGTTCTCCAGCAAACAAGTGATCGGTGATCCGTCATCGGTGATCGGTGTACCGGACCCCTATTCAACTCACCGCACGGGCGGATCTCACGACGCACGATTCCTCAACCGATCACCGATTACCGGTTACCGATTACCTTCTGCCTCGCTAGTACAGCCACCGGTGCACGCCGCCCTCCCGCCCCATGACCGCCCCCCGCCTACGCAGCGCCCAGCACATGAACGAGACGGTCACGAAATAGCAAGCCGGCAGCCGGCTCAACGCCGAGAGCTTCACGGCCAGCACGGTGGACTTGCCGCCCAACCCCATCGGGCCGATGTCCAGCCTGCGGATCTCCTTCAGCAATGTCTCTTCCATCCGGGCCAGGGCGCGTACCCGCGACCGCTCGCACAGCTTGCGCAGAAACTGCTCCCGGGCGTAGGCACTGCCGCTCGCCCGGTCGCCGCCCACACAGACCCCCAGAATCGTCGGGGCGCACGCGCGTCCCTGCGTCTGCCACACGGCGTCCAGGACACAGCGCCGCACGCCCTCGAGGTCCCGGTCCGCCCCCAGGTTCGCGTCCGGCAGGCTGTACTGCCGGCCCGCGTTCTCGCAGCCGCCGCCCTTCATGACGAGCCGCACGTCCACGGTCTTGCGCGCGCCCTGGTCAAAATAAAACACCGGCGAAGCCGGCGCCACGTTCGTCGGATAGGACGCGCCCGACAACGCGTCCACCGCGTTCTCGCGCAGGTGACCCAGACGCGTCGCTCGCGAAACCGCCGCGCGCGCGTGCGCCACGAGCGCGTTCGTATCGAATCCGACCGGCACGCGGAAATGGAAGATCAGCGTGCCCGAATCCTGACAGATGGGCGTGCTGTTCTTCCGCGCCAGTTCCGCGTTCTCCAGGATGACGCCCAGGGTCCACCACGCGTGGCTGCCGCGTTTCTCCTGCCGCCACGCCCGCCGGATTCCCACCTCCACGTCTTTGGGCAGGTCCGTGGCCGTCCGGCGGATCAGCTCGAGCAGATTCCGTTCCCAGTGCGCCTTTCTCATGTGCCGGTCCCCGCCGTCCTCGCCCGCCGCGCGCCGAGCGGTCACCATAGCAAATCGTCCGGAGAGCGCAAGGCTCCTTCGCCGCCCCGCACCTTACGCGCCGCCGCCACGAGCGCCGGCACCAGCTCGTCCGGCACGCGCAGCCCGCCGAACCCCCGTCCCATCCGGATGTCGGGATTCAGATCGCCATGGAAGTCCGACCCGCCGGTCAGCGCCAACCCGAACGCGCGCGCCAGTTCGACGTACTGCCCGGCCCGGTCCGCGCTGTGTTCCGAATAGTAGGCCTCGATGCCGCCCAACCCCCATTCCGCCAGTTGCCGCACGCGGGCCCGCAGCTCACCGTCGTTCAGGTCCAGCGTGAGCGGATGCGCCAGAACCGGCACGCCGCCCGCCTGCCGGATCGCCGCGATTCCGTCCGCGGGCGAAAGCCGGAACCGGTCTGCATACGCCGGACGGCCCTTGGCGAGATACTTCTCAAACGCCTCGCTCGTGGACTTCACGTACCCGCGCGCCTGCATGGCGCCGGCGAAATGCGGCCGGCCCACCACCTCTTCCCCCGCCCGTGCGGCAACCTCCTCGGCCGTCAGCTCGAGTCCGAGATCCTTCAACTTCGCCCGGATCTTCTCGTTGCGCACCGAACGGCCGTCGCGGATCTGCCGCAGCACGTTCGCGAGCGCAGCATGATCCGGATCCACGAAGTAGCCCAGCAAGTGCATGGTGCCGCGCGCGACGTCACAGCTGATCTCCACGCCGCCGATGCCGGCCAAGACACGGCCGGCGCAGGCGGCGCGGAACCGGTCCAGCCCGTCCGTGGAGTCGTGATCCGTGAGCGCGATCGCCGTCAGACCCAGCTTGTCTGCGCGTTCGACCAGGGCTTCCGGGGTCAGGCTGCCGTCGGAAAACGTGGAATGCAGATGCAGGTCGATCATGATCGCCGTTCTCCCGGCCCGCCTACTCCCAGTAGCCGGCCCGCGTTCCCGGCGTCTCACGGACCCCCACGCGATGCACGCGGCAGCGGACCCCGTTCAGCTTCCGCGCCAGCCGACCGTACAGCAGCCGCGCGAGGTTCTCGGACGTCGGATGCGCATCCCGAAACGGCGCCAGTTCGTTCAGATCGGAATGGTCCAGGTCCTCGATCTCTTCCCGGACCCTGCGCCGCAGCTCGCGGAAGTCTATCAGCATGCCCGCCTCGTTCAGTTCCTCGCCGCGGACGAAGACTTCGACCTCCCAGTTGTGCCCGTGCAGCCGCGCGCACTTCCCCGCGTCCTCGGCCAACCGGTGCGCCGCCGAAAAATGCGCGACCACGCTCACCTCGAACATCGTCGGACCGCCTCCCTGCCGCCGCAAGCGCCTGTTCCGGACCCCGCCGGAAACGAGCCAGCATATCGCGGGGCTCCACGAATTCAAACTTTCTTTTCCGGCGGCCCACCCGTACCATCGAAGCGAAGATTTTCGCATGCGGATCCTGGCCATAGAGCAATCGACGCCGACGGGCAGTCTGGCCCTGCTGGACGGGGACCGCGTGCTGGCGCAACGCTCCTGGACGGAGCCGCGCGCGCGCAGCCCGCAGCTCTTCGCGCGACTCCCGGCCTGCGTACGCGAGGCGGGCGTGAACCCCGCGGAGATCGAACTCTTCGCGGCCGGGCTGGGACCCGGCTCGTTTGCCGGCATCCGTACGAGCGTGGCGGCCCTGCGCGGCCTGGCCCTGCCCGGCGGCAGAATCGTCACGGGGGTCAGCAGCGCCGAGGCGATCGCGTGCGACGTGTTCCGCGAACGCGGCCCGCAGTCGGTGGCCGTCGTCGGCGACGCGCGCCGACGCCGGCTGTGGTTCGTCCGGTTCCGTCCGGACGACGACGGCCGCCTGTCCCCCGAGCAGCCCCTGCAGCTCCTCTCACCCGGCGAACTCGCCGCCTACCTGCCGGCCGAGGGCACGCTCGTGGCCTCCCCGGACTGGGAACGCCTCGAGGAAAGCCTGCGCCGGGCCGCGCCGCCCGCCGCGCTCCTGCCGGAACCCCGTCTGCCTCGTGCGGCCACGGTCGGGAGACAGGCCGGGCGAATCCTGAGCGCGACCGGCAGCGCGCCGCCGCCGGCGCCGATCTACCTGCACCCGCCGGTGTTTGAGCCGGTCAGGCCGCCCCCCAGTCGCTGACCCGGTCCGGATAGGTGAGCTTCACCTCGACACCGCCGTGTCCGCGCTCCGCCAGCGCCGCACGCACCGCCCCGGCGGCCAGCTCGGGCCGGTTGCACTCGGCGCTCAGGTGCACCAAGAACACGGACCTCAGCTCGGGGCCGGCGACCTCCGCCAGCAACTCGCCGGCCTGCCGGTTCGAAAGATGCCCCTGCCGCCCCGCCACGCGCTGCTTGAGCGACCAGGGACGCGCCGCGTCCCGAAGCATCTGCTCGTCGTGATTCGACTCCAGCAGAATCGCGCCACAGTGCCGGAGCCGCTCCCGGATGAGTCCCGTCGGCATGCCCATGTCGGTGACGATCCCCGCCCGCGACGGCCCGTTCCGCACCACGAACCCGACCGGGTCGTACGAATCGTGAGGGACCGAGAACGGCTCGACGATCAGGTCGCCGGCCCGGAACGGCGATCCCGTGAGAAAAACGTTCCAGGTCAGCCCGCGCAGCCGCTCCTCGCGCTCGATGGCCTCGATCGTCCCGGCATTGCCGTAGAGAGCCAGCCCGTGGCGCCGCTGCAGCGCCGCCAGGGCCGCCCGATGATCGTCGTGCTCGTGCGTGACGCACACGGCGTCGATGCGCCGCACGTCCACGCCGATCGCCGCCAGGCGCCGTTCGATCTCACGCCCGCTCAGGCCGGCATCGATCAGGATCTGCGTGCGCTCCGACGCCACGTAGATCGAGTTCCCGGAACTGCCGCTTCCCAACACGCAGATTCGCAACGACATTGCCCCGCTTCCTTCCCGCGCTTGAATTTCCTTGAGAACCGGAACGCGCACAAGTATAGTCTCTTCAGCATACAGGAAACGCGGAAAATGCCAACGCAATCGTTATCACTCGCGCAGACGCAGCAACTCCAGATGGTGCTGGCCCCGCAGCTTCGCCAGTCGCTCGAGATGCTGCAACTCCCCATCCTGGAACTGCGCACCATGATCCGTCAGGAGATCGAGCAGAACCCGACCCTGGAAGAGATCCCCGCACCCGCGGAGCCGGTCGAGATTGAGCCGGGCGGAACCGACCAGGACGACGGCAAGGAGATGGACTTCGAGAAGGAGTTCGAGGTGCTCGCGCGCCTGGACGACGAGTGGCGGGACTATTTCTTCCAGGACCACCTCAACCGGCCGTATACCCGGGACGACGAAGAGAAGCGCCGGTTCCTGCTTGACTCGATCCCCCAGCGGGAGTCGTTGCAGGAGCATCTCCTGAAGCAGCTCAACCTGGCGGGTCTTTCGGAAACGGACCGTCAGATCGGCGAGATGATCCTCGGCAGCATCAACGAGGACGGCTACCTGACCAGCACCGTCGAGGAGCTGTCTCTCTCCGCCAACTTCGACGCCGGGCACGTCGAAGACATGATCACCCTCGTGCAGGATTTCCATCCCACCGGTGTCGGCGCCCGGGACCTGCGCGAATGCCTGCTGATCCAGCTCGAACGACAGGGTCGGGAGACCACGCTCGACGGACGGATCGTACGCGACCACCTCGAGAAACTCGGGGCCCGCAAGCTGCCCGAAATCGCCCGCGCGCTGGACGTGCCGGTCGAGGAGGTCGAGGCCGCCGCCAAACGGATCGCCGCCCTCGACCCGAAGCCCGGCCGGACCTACAGCGGGGAGGTAGCCGCCTACGTCGTTCCCGAAGTGGTCGTGAAGAAGGTGGACGGGAAGTATGTCATCATCCTGAACGACGACCAGCTTCCGCACCTGAAGATCAGCAATCATTACCGCCAGTTGATGGGCAACCAGACCACCCAGTCGGACGTGCGGACCTATATCCGTGAGCGCATCCGGTCGGGCGTGTTCCTGATCAAGAGCATCCATCAGCGCCAGAAGACGATCCACCGGATCGCGACCGAAATCGTGACCGCCCAAACCGATTTCCTGGACCGGGGGATCTCGCACCTGAAGCCGATGACGATGGCCGAGGTGGCCCAGGCAGTCGGCGTCCACGAGACGACCGTGAGCCGGGCCGTCTCGGGGAAGTACATGCAGACGCCGGCCGGCGTTTTCGAGATGAAATACTTCTTCACGCCCGGCATCGAGACCGCAAACGGCACGCAGATCTCGAACAAAACCGTCAAGGACATGATCGCCAACCTGGTGGCCGGCGAGGATCCCTCGCACCCGCTGTCGGACCAGGAGATCATGGAGAAACTCAAGGAACAGGGCATCGAGATCGCGCGGCGGACCATCGCGAAGTACCGCCTCGTGCTCCGCATCCCGCCCTCGCATCTCCGCAAGTCCTACGCCTGACGCGCGCTCGTGCCTGTCCTTCAGCCTCGTACCCGTACGGGACGGAAAGGGGTCTGAATGGAGAGGGAGGACATGGTCGGACCGTTCGCCCGCTACCTGGCGGAGCGCCTTCCCGCGGACCGCGTGAGCGACCTGCCCGCCCAGCCCGGAGCGGCGGATGCGCTGCTGACCTGGAGCCTGAGCCGGATCCTGAGCATGGACATCGTCCTGATCACCGACGGGCTTCACTCCCTCGAAAGCGCCCACCGGGACCTGGTTACGCTGGCCGGCCCTGAGGACGGCGACCGCCTGCTGTACTACCCGCCCTGGGAAGCGCTTCCCGGCCGCGAGGAGGAAGCCGACCCCGATCTAACGGGATTCCGGCTCGGCGCCGTGTGGGCCCTCGCCGCGCCCGCGGTCCCCGCGGGGCCCCGGGTCGTGGCCACCTGCGTGCAGGCCCTGATGCAGAAGACCGTTCCGCCTGCCGCGCTGAAATCCGCCACACGCTCGGTACGGGTCGGGGAGGAACACGATCCCGAGGATCTCGCCCGGGGTCTGGACCACGCCGGATATGCATTCGCCGCCGAAGTCGTCGAGAAGGGACAGGCCGCGCGGCGCGGCGGGCTGCTCGACGTCTGGCCGGTCACCGAAGCCCGGCCGTTCCGCATCGAGTTCTTCGGCTCCGTTGTGGAATCCATCCGGTCCTTCGATCCGACGCATCAACGCTCGGTGGCAAGGGCGGAGTCGGCCTGCCTGCCGCCCGCCCGCGAGTGGGAGATGATTCCGCATTCGAACCGCGCCCCGGCTTCGATCCTTTCCTACCTGCCCGATCCGGCCGTCTTCGTATGGCGCGGCCTGGAAGACATTGAGGACCACGCCGCCGCGTACGAGGATATCATCCGGGAAGCCGGGTCCTCCGGCGTAACGATGTCCTTTGCGGCGCTGCGGTCGCGAATCGCCCGCCGTCCCCGCACGCGGGAAATCCAAACGCGGCAGGAGGCCGGTCCGATGCCGGGCCTCTTCGGCGAAACGGGCATCGTCGCGGCGCCCGGCGTCTTCGACCTGCCGCGCGAAGCGCTCCAGCCCGATCTGCTGGATTCCGTACGGAAGAGGCTGTTTGCCGAACTGCTGACGCGCGCGGAGCAGGGCTGGACCGTCGTGCTGTTCTTCGACACGCCGGGCTCCCGTGAGCACTTCCACGCACAACACCCGGAGATCTTCTCCCGCCTCGACAGCCGAATCGGGATCCTGTCTGGCGGACTGGTTTGCGAGCGCATGAAGCTCGTCCTGATCGCGGAGTCCGATCTGTACGGGCAGCGACGCAGCCTCGGCCGACGGTACGATCCCCGCACCGGCGGCGCGGCCGTGAGCCGGACCGCGGGCGAACGGATCGGCGATCTGACGGACCTCGAACCCGGCGATCTGGTGGTCCACGACCAGCACGGCCTCGGGCGGTACGAAGGGCTCTACACGATTCAGGTCAACGGCCGAATGCAGGAGGTGCTGAGCATCGCGTACGCCGAAAACGCGCGGCTTCACGTGCCGGTCTTCCAGTCGCACCTCCTCAGCCGCTACGTCGGCCTCTCCCGCCGCCCGCCCGAACTGCACCGGCTCGGCGGGCGCCGGTGGAAGAAGGACAAGGCCGAGGCCGAACGCGCCATCGCCGACCTGGCCGCCTCGCTGCTGGAGACCCAGGCCCGGCGCGAGACGCTGACGGGGCACGCCTGCCGGCCCGACACCCCCTGGCAACACGAGTTCGAGGCCGCGTTCCCCTACCGTGAGACCCCCGATCAGGATGCCGTCATCCGCGACGTGAAACGCGACATGGAGTCTGCCCGGCCCATGGACCGGCTCGTCTGCGGCGACGCCGGCTACGGAAAGACCGAGGTGGCCATGCGGGCGGCCTTCAAGGCCGTGATGGAGGGCAAGCAGGTCGCCGTGCTCGTGCCGACAACCGTGCTGGCCCAGCAGCATTTCCAGACGTTTCGCGACCGCCTGTCGGCCTACCCCGCCCGCATCGAGATGTTGAGCCGCTTCGTCCCGCGCGCCCGGCAGACCGTCGTGCTCGCGGACCTCGCCGGCGGCTCCGTAGACATCGTGATCGGGACCCACGCCCTGCTCCAACCGGGCGTGCGGTTCAAGGACCTGGGACTCGTGGTCATCGACGAGGAGCAGCGCTTCGGGGTCCTGCACAAGGAGCACCTCAAGCACGTCCGCGAGCTGGTGGACGTGCTGACGCTCACGGCCACACCCATCCCGCGCACCCTGTACCTGAGCATGACGGGCGGGCGCGACATGAGCCTTCTGCAGACCCCGCCCCTGGAGCGGATGGCGATCGAGACCGTCGTGACCCGTCACACCGACGCCGTGGTCCGGGAAGCCGTCCTGCGTGAGATGAACCGGGAGGGGCAGGTCTTCTTCCTGCACAACCGGGTCCTGACCATCGAACGCGTGCGCGACCGCCTGGCGCGGATCGTGCCCGAGGCGCGCATCGCGGTCGCGCACGGCCGGATGCCGTCGTCCGAGCTGGCGGCGGTCATGACCGACTTCGTCAGCGGTCGCGCGGATCTCCTGCTCTGCACGACCATCATTGAAAGCGGCATGGACATCCCGCGTGCCAACACGATTCTGATCGACCGCGCGGACCGGTTCGGCATTGCCGATCTCTACCAGCTCCGCGGGCGCGTCGGCCGGTCCAGCCATAAGGCGTACGCCTACCTGCTGCTGCCTCCCAAGGGACCCGTGGACACCGACGCGCGCAAACGGATCGCCGCCGTGAAGAGATACTCGAGTCTCAGCGCGGGCTTCCGGCTGGCCCTGCGCGACCTCGAAATCCGGGGCTCGGGCAACCTGCTCGGCGCCGCGCAGAGCGGCCACATCACCGCGATCGGGTTCAGCCTCTACTGCCAGTTTCTCAAACGCACGATCGAGCGACTGAAGGGGCGGCCCCTCCCGCCCATCGTGGAGGTCGCCGTCCAACTGGACTTCCTGAGTCTGTCCCCCTCCTCCGGCGAACCCGCCGGCCTGGCCTGCCTGCCCGATACCTTTATAGAGGACGAAGGCCAGCGCATCGCCGCGTATCGCAAACTGGCCGGGGCCGCACGCGCCGAAGATACGGCGGCGCTGCGGGAGGAATTCGCCGACCGGTTCGGCCCGCTGCCGCCGCCCGTGGAACGCCTGCTGGGGATCGCCGAGATCCGGATCGCCGCCATGGCACGCGGCATCCGGCACGTGGAAACGCGGGACGGCAAGGTGATTCTCAAGCGCGGGGGCGAGTTCCTCATGCGGGGCCAGCGGTTCCCCCGCCTCTCGGGCCGGACCCCGGACGAGCGGCTACAGGCCCTGCTCGAGCTCGTCCGTTCGGCCGACGAATGGCGCGGGCGGAGCCGCGCGCCGGGCGCGACGCGTGCCGGCGCGCGGCAAATGAGCGATTGACCGCAGGGTCCCTTTTTGACTAACGTGACGGCCTTTGCGGAGGCGCCCGTATGACGGCAAAACCCCTTCCGGTCCCGGCCGACACGCTGCGCCGCGTCGCCGCGGCGCACCCGACGCCCTTTCACCTCTACGACGAGGGAGGCATCCGGCGCAACGCACGCGGGCTCGTGCGCGCCTTTGCGTGGAACGACGGGTTCAAGGAATACTTCGCCGTCAAGGCCACGCCGAATCCCTACCTGATCAAGATCCTGAAAGCGGAGTCGTTCGGCGCCGACTGCAGCTCGCTGCCCGAGATCCTACTCGCCGAAGCCGCCGGGCTCACGGGCGAGGACATTCTGTTCACGTCCAATGACACGCCCGCCGAGGAGTACCGCACAGCCGCGAAAGCGGGCGCGATCATCAACCTGGACGACCTCACGCACATCCCGTTCCTCGAGAAGCACGCCGGGCTGCCGGAACGGATCTGCTTCCGCTACAACCCCGGTCCGCTGAAAACGGGTAACGCCATCATCGGCCACCCCGAAGAGGCCAAATACGGGTTCACGCGGGAACAGCTCTTCGAAGGATACCGGATCGTCCGCGACCGCGGCGTGCGGCGCTTCGGCATCCATGCCATGGTCGCCTCCAACGAGCTCGATCCCCGCTATTTCGTAGACACGGCCGACCTGCTGCTCCAGCTCGTCGTGGAGATCTCCACCACACTCGGAATCCGCTTCGAGTTCGTCAACGTCGGCGGCGGGATCGGCATCCCCTATCGTCCCGGCGAGCGGGCCGTGGACCTCGACGCCGTCAGCCGCGGAATCCGGGAATGCTACGACGCCCGGATCCACGCAGCCGGATTGCCGCCGCTGCGGATCCTCATGGAGTGCGGCCGGATGGTGACCGGCCCGTACGGGTGTCTCGTGACCCGCGTCCGTCACATCAAGACGACCTACAAGAACTTCGCCGGGGTCGACGCCTGCATGGCCGACTTGATGCGGCCCGGCATGTACGGCGCCTACCACCACATCACCGTGCTCGGCAAAGAGGATGCGCCGCACGATGTCTCGTACGACGTCACCGGCTCGCTGTGCGAGAACAACGACAAGTTCGCCGTGGACCGCCCGCTGCCCCGTCTCGAGCGGGGCGACCTGCTGGTCGTGCACGACACGGGCGCGCACGGCCACTCGATGGGATTTAACTACAACGGGAAACTCCGGTCGGCCGAGCTGCTGCTGCGCGAGAACGGCGAGGTGCGCGAGATCCGCCGCGCGGAGACGGTGGACGACTACTTTGCCACGCTCGACCTCGACGGACTCGCGGCGTTTCCCGTGTAGCCCGCGCCGCCGGCCTCATGATCAAGGGCGTCATTCTGGATCTGGACGGAACCGTGTACGTCGGACACGACGAGGTGCCCGGCGCGGCCCGTTTTCTGCAGGACCTGGCAGGCTGGGGCCTGCGGCGTCTGTTCGTCACCAACCGGTCCAACCGGACGCCGGCGCAGGTCTGCGAGCAGCTCCGCCGCTACGGGATCGCATGCGTGGAGGACGACATCCTCACTTCGGCCGAGGCCACGGCGCGTTATCTGCGGGAGGGATCCGTGTACTGCATCGGCGAGGAGGGACTGTTTGACGCGCTTCGCCGGGCCGGTTTGCTCCTCACCGACCGGTCGCCCGAATACGTGGTTGTCGGCTTCGACCGCGAATTCACCTACGTCAAGCTCAAGAAGGCCTGCCGCCTGATCGAAGCCGGGGCGCGCTTTGTGGCCACCAACCCCGACCGGGCCCTGCACACGGAGAACGGGATCGTGCCCGGTACCGGCGCCCTGGTAGCCGCCGTGGCCGCCGGCTGCGGCGTCGAGCCCGAGGTCGTGGGCAAGCCCGGCAAGCGGATCATCGAGATGGGACTGGAGCGGCTCGGCCTCGAACCTGCCGAGACCCTCGTGGCCGGGGACAATCTGACAACCGATATCCCGGCGGGCGCCGGCGCCGGTGCGCCGACCGCGCTGCTGCTGACCGGCGTTTCGAAACGGGCGGACACCGGGGGCGCGGCGGTGCAGCCCACCTGGGTCGCCGCAGACTACGGCGAGCTCACCCGCATTCTCATGCGCGAAAACGGCCTGTGACCGCTTCCGAGCCCCTACGTTCCGATCGTTCCTGCCGGAGATCCCTCGTTTTCCTGCTGGCCAAGCGCGCACGGGGGCGATACGATCCGCCGCCATGATGCGATTCGTTCTGGCCGTGCTCATCTGTTTCGCCGCCCGCCTGCCCGCGCGCGGGGAGACGGCGCCTTCGGCTGACGAGCCGGCGTCGGTCCGGTTCGAGGAAGCCTACAAACTGCTCACCGCGGCCGACACGGCGCGCGACGAACACTTCGCTGCTCGCGCGCGCGAACTGTACCGCTGCGCATTGGAAACCTACCAGGGGTTGGCCGAGCGGTATCCCGAATGGCAGCCCGGCGTCGTGAAATTCCGCATCGCCTACTGCGCCAGCCAGATCGAAGCCCTCAAAGACGAAACCCCGGCCCCCGGTCCCGACGGAACCGGCGGGAAAGAGCCGGCCGGCGACGAAACGGTTC
>Ga0180432_10003341_pt1 | contig 22990 bp, 27 predicted proteins | sample SS_ome_10_FD_132414 | JGI IMG/M metagenome (GOLD analysis project Ga0180432, IMG submission 132414) | Hypersaline lake sediment archaeal communities from the Salton Sea, California, USA - SS_1_MS_2 metaG | ecosystem: Environmental > Aquatic > Non-marine Saline and Alkaline > Hypersaline >...
AAGCGCTAAAGGAGGCAACCAAATGACCAAATACATAGAAATAGAGAACCCCCGTGGAACCATATACATCAGGGAAGACAAATTAGCGGAGCTTGCCATGGTTGATGTCATTGTTTTCGACTGCGACGGCGTACTGCTTGATGTAAGAAACGCGTATAACATCGCTATAGCTGCAACCACCAAGATAATTATCGAGGCATTCACAGGCACAGTCATCCCTGAGGAATTATTTGATAGCGAGTTGAACCACCTCTTCAAACGCACTGGGGGCTTCAACAACGACTGGACCCACGCCTACTCTGTCATCATGAGGATACTGGCTGAGTTGCCTGATGAGAAGCTGGCTGAGTTGAACAAGTTGGCTGAGGAGAGCCTCAGGTATGATTCACCAAAGCTTCGATTCGATTATATGTCGGACAAGGTGAAAGCCACGATACCAGTAGAGGGGCTCTACGAGAAACTAGCAGATTATGCAGTACAGCTGGATGCCTCAGGCATAGAGAAAGTAGATCAATTACTGCTACCAAGAGTCGGAGTAAACATAAAAAAAGCCTTAAAGTTCAGGGGGGAAGTCGGGGAAAGCATAGTAAGCACCTTGTTTGAGGAGCTTTTCGCAGGAGAAGAGCTGTTCAAGGAGTCTTTTGGCTTTGAGCCCAGCTTTGTTAAGCCTGAGAAGGGTATCGTTGAGGCTGATGAGGTAGTGATACTGGAGGAGACCCTTGATGAGCTTGAGGGTATTCTTGGTGGACCTAGATTCGGTATCGCATCTGGTAGCCTTGAGAATACAGCGAGACATGCATTAAAGGAAATCAAGGATAGGTTCCCACAGGAGGCCCAGTATTGGCATGATGTTGTTGACAGGGATGCGAGGAGGCTTGGTGAGGATAACCTCCATAAGCCCAACCCCTACCCACTGGAAAAGGGATCAGAGCCATACAAGCCCAAGAAGGTCCTCTACATTGGGGATACCATGGCTGATTACTTGACAGCTGAGAACGCTGGAGATGATTATCTCTTTGCCGGGGTTTATGCTAGTGTCCATAATGGGGATGGTGTCAGGGATGGTTTCCTTGATGCTGGTTCCACTGTTGTGGCTCCTACTGTGAACGAGATACCAATTGTGTTACGGTATGCGAGGGGTGATAATCAATGAGAACTGCAGAATACACACGTCAAACACGGGAGACAGATATCACCGCCAAGGTAAACCTCGATGGCACAGGAGTAGCCGTGATTGATACAGGGATAAAGTTCCTCGATCACATGCTTACGAGCCTAGCAACTCACAGTCTCATAGACATTGACATCAAAGGCGCTGGAGACCTACGGCACCACCTCGCTGAGGATGCCGCTTTGGTGCTTGGGGAAGTCCTCTATCAAGCATTGAAACTGGATAAGCGGATCACAAGGTTCGCTGATGCCGTTGTGCCTATGGATGAGAGTCTCGCGGTATGCAGTTTGGATCTGGGTGGTAGACCTTACAGTGTCATTGATCTGGGGTTGGTGAATCCCATGACTGAGGACTTGGCAAACGAGGATATTACCCACTTCATGGAATCCCTAGCCACCAGCCTCAAGGCAAACATCCACATTCAGGTCAAGTATGGCTCTAATGATCACCACAAAGCAGAGGCAGCCTTCAAAGCCCTAGCAAGATGCCTCAGACAAGCCACAGGCATCGACCCACGACGCTCCGAAACACCCAGTAGCAAGGGAACCCTATGACAAAGATATCAATAATAGACTATGGGGTTGGCAATCTCTTCAGCATGGGCAACGCCCTCAGGAAAACAGGTGCACAGGTAGATATTGTCAAGACCCGTGAGGAGATACTGGCGGCTGATGGTGTGGTGCTTCCCGGTGTAGGTAACTTTGGTGCAGCAGCCCTGAAGATCTATCCATTAGCGGAGGCTTTACGTGAGGCAGCTGGTAATGGTGTTCCTCTTCTTGGTAGCTGTCTCGGTATGCAGTTGATGTTTGAGCAGAGTGAGGAAGCTGAGGGAGAGGGGCTTGGATTACTCCAAGGCTGGATTCGTGAGTTTAAGGGTGAACTCAAGACCCCCCACATGGGATGGAACACATTAAACGCGACGCGTTCCAGCCCACTATTGGAGGGGATACCAGATGGCTCTTACTTTTACTTCGTCCACAGCTACTATCCAGACCCGGTGAACAAGGAGGATTCCCTTGCGGAAACTATCTATGGAGAACGCTTTACTTCCATTGTTGAGCGTGGAAACGTGTATGGGTGTCAGTTTCACCCCGAGAAGTCGGGGAAGGCTGGGGCTGTGCTGTTATCGAACTTTGTGGGACTTGTACGGAGGTGACCATGTTGCAGATTATACCAGCAATTGATATCATGGATGGGCAACTGGTCCGATTAACCAAGGGTGACCCATCTACACGGCAAGGATACCAGACTAAGAACCCCATGGACGCAGCCATGAACTGGGCTCAGCAAGGCGCAGAGATGATTCACATCATAGACTTGGATGCAGCCCTTGGAAAAACCTCCAACTCTGATCAGATTCTTGAGATCGTTGGTGAGATTGATGCTCCGCTTCAGGTTGGTGGAGGAATCAGGAGACTTGAGACTGCTAGGAGGCTGCTGGATGGTTGTGTTCAGCGTATCATCTTGGGCTCCATGCCCATCAAAGCCCCCATGAATGCTCGGATGCTTCTGAGAGAATATGGTCCAGACCGAATTGTCATCGCCTTGGACCACAAGGATGGTTACCTGATGGTTAAGGGCTGGCAGGAATCCACAAATCGTAGGCTCAGCGAGTCCCTACGAGATTTCAAAGAACAAGGATACAGATGGTTCCTTGTAACTAATATCGACCATGATGGCACATTGGAGGGACCAGACACAGAGACATACAAGGAGATCTCCAAAAGCTCCAAGATAATCGCCTCAGGAGGAGTCAGCAACCTAACTGACATCACCAGACTCAAAACGACAGGAGTCAAAGCCGTGGTAGTAGGCAAAGCCCTCTACGAGAACAGGTTCACATTGGCAGAAGCCAAGGAGGCAACGAATTGTTAGCCAAACGCATTATCCCATGTCTGGACGTAAAGTCTGGGCGAGTGGTCAAAGGTACAAACTTTTTAGAGCTACGAGACGCTGGAAACCCAGTTGAACTAGCAAAACGCTACAATGATGACTTGGCGGATGAACTGGTTTTCCTTGATATTACTGCGAGCCATGAACGCCGAGACACGTTGAAGAATCTGGTAAGGGATGTTGCGTCTGAGATTGATATTCCCTTCACTGTTGGTGGGGGTATCAGGGGCGTCGAGGATGTACGAACTATTCTCAGGAATGGCGCCGATAAGACCGCTATCAACACAGCGGCGGTCGAGAACCCCGAGGTTATCACTGAGATTGCAGAGGTCTTCGGAGCCCAATGCGTCGTGGTGGCGATTGACGCCAAACGAAACTATACAATAGAATCCGGTAGAACCATCTTTGAGACCAACGAGGGACCCTGCTGGTTCGAGGTCTATACCTATGGTGGTCGTAAACCCACTGGTATTGATGCGGTTCAGTGGGCTATGCGTGCTGCTGAGTTGGGTGCTGGTGAGTTGCTGGTTACCAGCATGGATAGGGATGGCACCAAGATTGGATATGACAACGCTTTGAACTCAGCGATATCCACCACAGTTAATATCCCATTGGTTGCTAGTGGCGGCGCTGGGGTGCCAAAACACTTCCATGAGGCATTCACAGATGGCAAGGCAGACGCAGCCCTAGCGGCATCAGTTTTCCACTATGAGAGCTACCCGGTTCCATTGGTCAAGAAATATTTGCAGTCAATGGGGGTGAATGTAAGAATATGAAAGTAACAACTGATGAGCTGGACTGGGAGAAGATGAACAACCTCATACCAGTCGTAACACAAGAAGCCAACACAAAAGAAGTACTAACCCTTGCCTTCGTCAACAAAAAAGCCTTAGAGAAGACACTGGAATCTGGTTGGGCACACTATTACCGCAGAAGCCACGGAAAGGTGATGAAGAAAGGCGTAACCAGTGGCAACGTCCAACGGATCGTTGAGATACTCACCGACTGTGACAACGATGCATTGGTGTATCTGGTAGAACAGACTGGACCCGCCTGCCACCTCGGGGAGAGAACCTGTTTCCACAAAAAAATAGGTTAATCCTTTTTATCTGAGTAGGTTCCTATTTTTCGAGTCTTGAACCCTAGATTCGTTGTAATTGTGTCTGCGGATGGTGAGTGGCAAGCCGTACCCAAGATTTTCCCAGAGGCAGAGTATTGCATGAGTCCTTTTGGACAGTTTTTCGTTGAGACGATCAATGGTGAGCCTGTGGTCATCATGCATGGTGGCTGGGGTAAGATTCCCAGCGCTGCATCAGCACAGTACGCTATCGACCGTTGGAGCCCAGAACTTATTGTCAACTTGGGCACCTGTGGTGGCTTCAGGGGGGAAATAGAGCGAGACCAAGTAGCCCTAGCCGATAAAACCGTACCCTATGATATAATCAACCAGATCGGAGACCCTGATTCAGCCATCAATCGCTTAACAACGGAGATCGATCTAAGCTGGCTCAAGGAACCCTATCCCACCCCAGTAGTCAGAGGCACTATTGTGAGTGGTGACCGGGACCTGATACCAGAGGACATCCCTTTGCTTCGGGATAAGTATGGGGCAAAGGTGGGCGACTGGGAGAGCGCAAGCATCGCATACGTCTGCCACAAGAACAACGTCAAACTATTGATCCTGAGAGGCGTCTCAGACCTTGTTGGACCAGATGGAGGAGACGCATATGGTCAAAGGGTCATCTGGGTTGAGGCAGCCGAGCGGATAATGAAGATGCTTTTCAAGAGCCTACCAGATTGGCTAGGGTTGTTTAAAGAGTAAGAAATATATCCACCCCACTGCGTCTATGGGATGCAAGCGACTGTGGTCTAGTGGTATGATTTCTGCCTGCCACGCAGACGGCCCGGGTCCGATTCCCGGCAGTCGCACCAATTCTAATCATTCTTGAATAGCCGCTAACAGGGGAGGGGGGGGGGTACCAGTGAAACAAGGGAAAACAGCTTTTTTCATTAAAAGAACCCCCAAAACGGCTTCTTTACGATCCAAATCAGTACAAAAAAGTGGTAGAGTAACCGTAAATAAGTGAAAAAAAGCGGGTTGGTAAGGCTATTCGAGGATCTGGGGGAGTTCACTCATCCTGTGAATTATAGTGCTCGGGTTCACTGACTGAATCTGCTCAGGTGTATTGTTCCCAGTGGTTATACCAATGGTATGCACACCTGCCCTGATACCTGCAGTAAGCCCCACCTTGGTATCATCAACAAAAACCGCCTCAAATGGCTCGACACCAAGCTTCTCCAAAGAATAAATGATCATATCTGGCTCCGGCTTGGGCTTATCCACAGTCATAAACCCAGCCATCAAATCAAAATAACCCCCCACACCAAGCTCATCTAATATCCTCTCAGCCTCAGTAACCGTCTTATTGGTCGCCACCGACTGCAAAAAGCCCATGTTCTTTACTTCTTGAAGGGTCTCGGCTACCTCTGGGAGCAATCTCGTATACTTGATGTCGAGACTCTGGAAATGCTTGATATATACCTGTCTAAGCTCCTCAAGCCGATCATGAAACTCCTCTGGCATCGTATCCAAAAAAATCTGATAAAGACTATGCCCGATCCTATCTAAAATCATATCTGGCTTAAACTCAGCACCCACCTCCGCCATGGTAAGCTTAAAACTCTCAAGAATAGCCCGATTACTATCTATCAAAACCCCATCCAGATCATAAATAACCAGCTTAATACCACGGAACATTAGCCCAATATAGACTATCACATTAATCAGTCTTTACAAGCACCCTTTTTATCCCACCACACATCCACTCACCACATGGCTAACCTACTAAACACCAACGCCCCCTTGAGCAGCGAACTCAGCATGATACTCCAGCTACTATCCTTGGGCATACTCGTAGTAGGTTTCATCATTGTCAAACAGAAAAAATACAATATCCATGGCACCACCATGTTAGCAGCCGGAATACTCAACCTAGTCTCAATACTAACCGTAATGTTACCCGTCGCACTCCGCTTGGTAAATGTCACCATATCTGGGTTCACCCTATTATTCAGGTCCCACATCCTGCTTGGTCTTGTGGTGATTGCGATATCATGCTACATCCTAATTGATTGGAGGTTCCAGACCCCGGGACCAACCTGCTTCCAGAGAAAGAAATGGATGCTAGGGCTATCCTTGGCTTGGATGGCCCAAGTCATTATGGGCATACTAGTCTTCTTGAAACTATACCCCGTTTAAAGAGGGGTTAGGCTCTTCCCTTAGGAAGATTATAGAGGACTCTCGCCCGCGCCTGTTCCAGCTGCCTGATGGTTCTACCAAGGTCCATGTCCTTCATGGCTCCTAGCTTACTCCTGATATAAGATAGGCTAACTATCTGCTGGTTGAAGTTAATCGTCATCTCAGGGCTCAGATAAGTAATCTGGGCGGAACCAAAACTATCAGGGAACATATTGCGATAATTTCCCTCCCCCCTCAAATGCTCATCAAGGCCTGTATGGTTACCAAATAGAATCATATTGAATTTCCCGTAAATAGTCTGGATCGCGATGGGTATGCTCGTATCAATTATTACCTCGTTGAGCACCCGCTCATCCAACTGTTTAAACTGGACCAGAATATAGGTCAACAAGTAGTTTGGTGGAACGAAAAAATTAGGGAACCGGCATAATGGAATACCCAGCAACCCATCCTTTTGCATTGCCTCGATCCTCTTCTCTATGGTCTTCCTGTGAAGCCCGGTCTTCTCGCAGAGCATCGTATTATTGGTCTTGATCCCTTTTCCATTAACCAAACATCTGAGGATATCTAGATCAAGTTCATCTAAATCATATCCCCTGAGCTTCAAGCCGTTATTTTCTCTAAAATCCTTCTCAATTAAATTAATACCAGTACTTGGATTGTATTTTATCATCAACTGGTTACTGAAATAGGCGGTACTAGACTCAAAATTACACTGATCCTCTGTAACACCATAATTAATCTTCAAAATACTCGGCACAGTAGACATCCATAGCTGATAAGCAGTAATATCTTCATGATAGGTAAACAGCAGAGTATCATATTCTCCTTGCCTAGTCCTGAACGCCGCGAAGATCTGGGGGTCTTCCTTTATCCATTTTATTATCCCCTCAGTACAATCCTTGGCGTCTGGGATATCTAGGTGAACTACAGCAAGAAGCGGATAGACCCTGTATAAGCCATGAAAAGGGTATGTTGGTGGGTCGATTATATGGTGCTCTAGGATCGCATCAACCTTGTTCTTGATGGTATTCCTATGTTTTCCAAGTATCCTGGATAGCTCACTTATGTTAACGCTGACCGCGTTGCCGGAGACAAGCTCCTCCATAAGCTTCAGATTATTCATATCTTCTAGCAGTTCTGACATCTTATGCTATCCCCCGCGGCGGTAATTAATACTTTGCGTATCAATAAATACCATGTTTCTATACTGTATATATTGAAAAACATTCACACTTTCTTGCTCCCTTATACAAATCTTTCCTTATGTTCTTCTATAAGAGTGGCATTTTTTTATATATTTTGCCTTTTTTTTGTAAACCCGTTTTATATTAACCCGGTATATACTGTCATCTAGATTAGGAAGCGAACAGAATGGGGATAAACGAGAAAAATAATCTGGTTTTCTTCGGGGCAGGAATAACTAATCAGCAAATGGACGTGGAGTTCAAGAGACTCTATGATAGTCTACTCGTGTACAAGCACAACATCTTCCACCTTGTGGACACTATCTGCAATGACTGTGATGCAGGTGAGCGCTTGGCAATGAATATCGCAGAACGCGATAGCGCTCTACTACAACGTCTTGTAGCAAAAGAAGTAGATCTCCGACGCATGTCTAGAAAAGCTGGGAAGGAATCAATACTCGAAGAGTTAAGAAAGGAAGAAACACCGGAGCTAACGCTTCAGTCCATCCTTCAGACAAGAGCAGATACGCTTAAAGAATCAGTAAAATTAGATTGAGGAAATACAATGTCACAATTATCAATTAAAGAAATTCAAGATGTCATCTTGGAGAGCCAAGAAGACAAGACGCTACGCGACATGTATATCCACAAGTCACCCTGTGCCGAGAATAGTCTTGGCGCTGTGTTCTTTGCTATCAGTGGTACTCCTCCTAGAGGATATGCCATGTACCTTCCGGGTGAAGGAGAAAAAGTTGGAACTCTGCATGTCTTTGACAATCTGGGTCTGAAGCGAAAGATCATGCATTGCACGATCAGTGACTTGGCTAGTTTCAAGGATAATGACGTATGGAGTGCTCAGGCAGTAACGCCCCTCGTAGAGGCATAAAATGGAACCTAAGGAAACAAAGGAAACCATCATATCTCTAAGAGGTAAAAAAAGTTGAACCCTGAGACACTAGTAACTATCAATGTAGGGCTACCAGTGGTCTCTGCGCTTGCCCTACTTGTTTTAAACGATAAACGTATCCGAACCGCAATCGTTTCTCTTTCCGCATTAATTTTAGTTTCATCATCCTTCCTGCTATATCAAGCAGGGGGGGTAGTGTTCTCACCAGGACACATCTTCGAGCAGGCAGTAGTCATACTGGACTTTGCCCTGCTTCTATATTTCCTCTACGCGGGTCTAAAAACCAAGAGCCCACAGGTTGTACTCCTTGGATTGGCTCAGATAATCCCTGCTGCTTACTTTGAGTTTGTGGTCAAGGGAACCCATGTAGAGAACATCATGGTTGTTGACAGTCTATCAATATTGTTGACACTAATAGTCAATATTGTTGGCTCAGTGGTGGTAATCTATGCCCTGAGCTATATGGAGGAGCATGAGCACCATCTACAAATGGAGAAGAGTACCCAAAACAGGTTCTTCTTCTTCATGATCATGCTTCTTGCAGCAATGAACGGCCTAGTTTACAGCAACAGCCTATATTGGATATACTTCTTCTGGGAAGTAACTACTCTCTGCTGCTACGAGTTAATCCGTCATGATATGACAGAGGAAGCCATACAGAATAGCACACTAGCCCTATGGATGGGGCTAGTCGGAGGCGTAGCCCTAATAGGAACAATGTTTGTCTCCTATTACACCATTGGTAACATCTCACTAAGCGACCTACTCGTGGCTACCCCTGGACAATATGTTCTACTCGCTTTTGCATTAATGGCTATAGCAGCTTTCACCAAGAGCGCTCAGCTACCCTTCCAAGGATGGCTGCTAGGCGCCATGGTGGCTCCAACGCCGGTATCAGCATTACTGCACTCAAGCACAATGGTAAACATAGGTGTCTACACCATTCTAAGAATTGCTCCTGCGATACAGGGAACATACCTGACATACGGAATAGCCTTCGTTGGAATCTTCACGTTTTTGATCACTTCCATAATAGCGCTTAGCCAAAAGTTGAGCAAAAGAATACTCGCTTACAGCACGGTAGGCAATCTAGGCTTGATGATATTCTGTGCAGCCATGAATACATCGCTCTCTTACAGCGCAGCCATCATTCTGCTAGTTTTCCACGCCATGAGCAAGGGATTGCTTTTCATGTGTGCAGGAATAATTGAGAATAGGCTTCATACTAGAGCCATCGAGGACTGGGCTGGGCTAATTACCAGGCTGCCTATCACTGCGAAGGTGATGATGGTGGGTATCATAAGCATGTTCTTGCCCTTATTCGGTGTTCTACTGGGTAAATGGGCTGCCATCGGGATCACCAGTACTGCCCCATCTATTCTAGGTATGGTCATGGTGGCCATGATGGTAATAGGAAGTAGCGCAACCACTCTGTTTTGGGCAAAGTGGCTCGGTAGCTTCGTTATCACCCCCCTAGTCAAAGGGACAGCAAAGAATGAGGAGTTATCAGCAGGTTACAAGCTAAGCCTTTTCGGCGTGCTAGGTCTTAACATACTCACGAGCCTTGGTTCTGGATATGTCATTAAGGCAATAGTCACTCCAATCGTCGAGATGAATTACCAATTAGTCTGGAATATCGATGTACTTACGCTCCACTCACAAGTTGGGGACTTTATGATTCTACCCCTTTGGGGGGCTTTGGTAGCCATATTCATCTTAGGCAATCTTCTATTCAAGTCAAAGGGTGGAGAGATCAAACCCCCATACTTATCGGGAGAAAATGTAAAAGATAACCCAATCGCGTTTAGAACAACCGCTGATTCTGTTGTAGAATACAATGTCGCTGGAATGTTCTTCGACTCGGAAATTACAGAGGCTAGATGGGTGCCTCTCAGCACATTAGCTGGGGTACTATTGAATCTGGCTCTACTGGCGTTGGTGATGCTTTAATGGTGAACACAATGAATCTTGAACGAACAATACAAGTACTCTTCATAATATTCGCCCCAATAATAGGAGGCTTGCTGGCGGGGTTAGACCGTAAAATAACTGCTCGTATGCAGGGAAGGGTCGGGCCACCCTTGTTGCAGCCTTTCTATGATGTTATCAAACTTTGGGGCAAGGAGCCCTTTATCGCTAGCTCTCTTCAACCGATACTGGTAGTTGGTTATCTGGTCTTCATAATGACCGGATTAGTATTACTCGCCTTCCGAAGAGATATGCTGCATATAATATTCACATTAACCCTTGCAGACATATGTCTCATCGTTGCCGCATACAACTCAGGTTCTCCATATAGTAACCTAGGTGCACGAAGAGAACTGCTGGCCATGCTGAGCTATGAGCCTCTCATGGTACTCACCGCAATGGGCATACAGATTATCACAGGGAGCTTCCTCTTGGAAGGAATATTCACCTATCATCTGCCCTTACTCGTGGTGCTGCCTGCCGCTTTCGTCGCTCAGCAGTTCATACTCATCATCGATATGAAGAAAAGCCCATATGATGTATCTGGTTCAAGCCACGCGCATCAAGAGCTTGTGCGAGGAGTCTATACCGAATTCAGTGGCTACACCATGGCCATCGTCGAATTAGGTCACTGGATCAAGACCGTTTTCATACTAGGTCTCATGAGCTACTTCTGGGCACAGAACCCAATCATCGGCGCAGGACTAGCCCTCTCATTGTGGTTCATCGCGATACTGGTAGACAACATCTACCCACGACTAAACTGGAAACACATGCTAAGAACAACTTGGATAACTGGCTTCACGCTCATACTAGCAAACCTCGTTGGGCTAGTTGTCCTAGGAGTGATCTAAAATGACAATAATGGACAAATCTAGACTCAAATCCCTCTGGGTACTCCACTATGACTGCGGAAGCTGCAACGGCTGCGACATCGAGATACTCGCCGCCTTGACCCCAAAGTTCGACGTGGAGCGCTTCGGGATAGTAAACATAGGAGACCCCAAACAGGCAGATGTACTGCTTGTAACAGGTCCAGCTAACAACAGAAACAAGGATGTCCTAAAGAACCTTTACGACCAGATGCCTCAACCCAAACTGGTTATGGCTATTGGCACATGCGCCTGCACTGGAGGAATCTTCCATAATTGCCCAAACACGCTTGGAGGAGTGGACAAGGTAATTCCAGTTGATGTTTACATCCCTGGATGCGCCGTTAGACCAGAGCAGATCATTGATGGGGTCGTTTTGGCGCTTGAGAAACTCAAGGGCAACGCCCCTGTTGAGGAGGATGAATAACAATGATGGACTTTGAGCAAATTAGAACAAACACATTAACAGGCACAGAGCTAGAACAACACGTAACAAATGAGAACCTCTTCCTGTACGTCAACCAGATGAAGATAGAGGGCGCCCGGTTCATAACCATAACCGCCCTAGACATGGATGACAAGCATCAACTTGTCTATCATTTTGAGCTTGATGGGAAGATAAACAATCTTCACCTTACAATAGAAAAGGGTCAGCCAGTGCATAGTATCACTGGACTCTATGGCGCTGCTTTTATCGCTGAAAACGAGGTCCAAGACCTTTTCGGTCAAAAATTCATAGCCATGAACATTGACCTTGGAGGAAAAATGCTGAAAATAGGTCCTGATGTAGGCACCGACCTGCACAAATCCGTTAGCGGTCCTATGCCCCCCATTATGAGAAAGCTTGGAAAATGCCGTGAGGAGTGTCCAGCCATGGTCGATATCCCAAAATACATCCGGGAAGTCGGGGCAGGAGACCCAACAGCAGCATATAACACAATAATAGACCGTGCTCCACTACCCGCCATTCTAGGCAGGGTATGCTTTGCACCATGCCAAGAAGGTTGCAGGCAAGAGCAGGAGACGAAGCCCATCCAGATCAGGCTGCTCAAGCGAAGTGCAGCTGACGGTTTCAAGGAACTTAATGGAAGCTTCAAGAGGGATATCGTATGTAAACAAGCTACTGGTAAGAAAGTAGCAGTAGTTGGTGGTGGACCCGCAGGCGTAGGTGCAGCCTATTACCTGGGTACTCTGGGGCACAGTGTTACAGTATACGAAAAGGCAAATACTCTAGGTGGCGCTATGGCTTGGGGAATTCCTAAATATCGTTTACCTAAGGACGTGATGAATGAGGAACTCATGGCTCGACTTGAAGAGGTCGGGGCTGAGGTCAAGTTAGGTGTCGAGGTTGATGACCTTGATGAATTGATGAAGGATTATGATGCCGGCTTCCTCGGGATTGGGGCTGAGAAATGTAACAGTCTCCGATGTGAAGGTGAGGACAGCGAAGGAGTAATCAACTTTATCGATTTACTAACCGCGGTCAACGTCCGCAACGAGACACCGGACATAGGAAACAACGTTATTGTAATTGGAGGCGGAAACAGCGCCATGGATGCAGCGAGGACTGCCAAACGCCTCGGCGCTGAAGAAGTAACTGTGTTCTACCGTAGGACCGAAGGCGAAATGCCTGCAAGCATTCATGAGATCAGAGGCGCTATGGAGGAAGGCATAAACTTTGATTTCCTGTCTACTCAAATGACCATCATTCCAGGTAAACCATTGAAAATATTCTTCCAATCAATGATTCCAGGTGAGCCAGATGAATCAGGAAGAAGACGACCCGTTCCTATGGAAGGACGGGGTGTTACTGTGGAAGCAGATACTATTGTCTCGGCTATCGGGTACAATGTACTTGTGCCTGCTGGACTAGGTGTCGAAGTGGACAGGAGAGGCAGGATCGAAGCATCCGAGACTCTGAAAACGAGCAAGGAAAACGTCTGGGCTGGCGGAGACGCGGTCTATGGAACATCTAACGTCATTTCATCCCTAAGGGATGGTAGAATCGCTGCCTCTGAGATCGACAAGTATCTTGGAGGAGAGGGATTAAGCGACGCAACACCTGACATGACAGAATTCGTTTCGAGACCCGTTGATATTGAGGAACTGAGTGAGCTGCCTCAAGCGAAAATTCCAGAAATGGATCCCGATGAGCGAGTAACCAGTTTCATCGAGATTGAACAGTGTCTAGCTAAAGACAAGGCGATTTGCGAAGCCAACCGATGTTGGAGATGTGATTGGAATGAGTAAACAAAAAAGTGAAATGACGACCTCTGTGTTCCCTTTCGGTCCACAGCACCCAGTACTACCAGAGCCTATACAGCTAAAGTTTGTAGTTCAGGAGGAGGAGATAATTGATGTTCTCCCCCAGATTGGATACATTCATAGAGGTATAGAGAAAGCAATTGAGCTAAACGACTATAGACGCAATATCTACATCTGTGAACGAATATGTGGCATCTGCAACTTCCAGCATGGAATGGCTTACAGCGAGACCATCGAGAAGCTAACAGACACAAATGTACCCATGAGAGCAAAATATCTTAGAACCCTCTGGGCTGAGCTAACGAGAATGCAGAGCCACCTACTCTGGTTGGGCTTATTTTCTGAAGGAGTAGGATTCGAGAGCCTGTTCATGACTATCTGGAAGATACGTGAGAGGGTCTTGGAGTTAACTGAGAGAACAGGAGGTCACCGTATCCATCTATCCACCAACGCTATTGGTGGCGTAAGCAAGGATATGGATGAAAAACTGATCAACCATTACTACAGCGAGTTGAAGACTCTCAGAAAAGAGATGGACACCCTAAAACCAGTCTTCTACAAGGACAAAGCATTCAGAGCAAAACAGGAAGGAAAAGGAATCCTGCCAAAGAAAGACGCAGTGCACCTAGCTGCAGTTGGACCTACAATCAGGGGCAGTGGAATTCCTCAAGACATGCGAAATAACTTCTATGAAGCGTATGGGATGCTTGACTTCCGACCAATAACCTACGACAGCGAAGATGTACTAGGTCGAACACTGGTAAGGTTCGACGAGGTATTCCAGAGCATCGATTTGATGGAGGCGGCGCTAAAACAGATGCCTGAGGGACCTATTCAGGAGAAAAACACTATGTTCCCTGAGGGTGTCGCTATGGTACGCGTTGAACAGCCACGAGGAGAATGTTTCTACTATGGCGTTGGTAATGGCACGATTCATTTGGAGAGGATGAGGATTAGGACTCCGACGCTTCCCAATATTCCTGCGCTACTGCATATGCTGATAGGCTATGAGGTATCGGATATTCCCGCTATCGTACACAGCATCGACCCATGCATCTCATGCACTGAACGGATAACCTATGTAGACAAGGAGGAGAGCTAAGATGCCCAAGATGCTAGGGAAGATTCTTTCTAACTTGTTTAGTAAGCCCTCTACAATCCAGTATCCTTTCGAGAATCCTGGTTTGGTTGAAGGTACCAGAGGTGAATTATTCTTCGACATGAACATTTGTGACCAATGTCAAGATTGCGAGCGATTGTGCCCATCAGGCGCGATCACTGTGAATGTTGATGAGAAGAAGATCGAATGGGACCCCTTCAAATGCATTTACTGCCACCTCTGTGTCAATAGCTGCATGCATAAGGCTATCACGGCGCTGGACAATGTGAAAAGTCCTGATTATAAACTCCGCAAGAAAGTTTTCGAGCGGTAAACTTTTTTCTTATTTATATTGATCCTTGTATTCACTGTCTTCCATCATGTCTAGCCTTGCTTCCAGTCTGGCTAGGCTACGCTCTATATTCATCAATCCATCCTTGAGACCATCAGCTATCTCCATAAGACTAATACTCATCTCCAGCGGCAGGTCCTCAGTAACCTTGTAAAGCTCATCTTGACTCTTCTTAATGAGTATCACATTGCTAATTCTATGGATGCCCTCTATCTGGGCTTCGAAGCTTGCTAACTGCTGCTTCGCCTCTTCTATGAGTGCTCGGTAATCGCTGTGTTTCAAGTCTTCCCAAGGGTTGTCTGCCGTGCTAAAACACCAAAATATTTTCACCGCGGCAGTTATATAGGGCTTTTCCGTAGGAAACGAATATTTCTAGCGATTTTTCTTAAATTACGAGCACTAAGTGTTAACAATGCACACTCTCTGGAGTAATACCTGACTAAGCTTTTTTCTATTATGCAGTGGATTTTGTATTGATGCAGGGATTAACACGGGCCAAGCTCAGCAACCTAGACAAGATACTGTACCCTGAACTCACACTGTCTAAGGCTGATATTATAGAGTATTATATCAAGGCTGCTCCATGGATGCTTCCCCACCTTCAAGACCGCGCACTAGTGAGAACCAGATACCCTGACGGTGTATATGGGGAGAGCTTTTACGAGAAAGATTCTCCAAAGGGGGCGCCAGAGTGGGTCAAAACCTTCACAAAATACAGTGCCTCTGTAGGGAAAGATACCAGCTATGTTGTCTGCAATGATCTGGATACATTAATCTGGTTAGCGAACTTGGCGGCTCTTGAGTTACATATCCCCTTATCCACTATCAACGCTGTTGAGGAGTCGGACACTCTGCTGTTTGATGTTGACCCTGAGCCCCCTGCCGGGCTATCGGAGTCAGTAACGACCGCGTTGATACTTAGGAACTATCTTGAGGCACTAGGTTTGGAGCCTTTTGTTAAAACCTCAGGCAAGAAAGGAATTCACGTCGTGGTCCCCCTTGTACCGGGTTATTCCTTCACTGATACCAGTTCCTTTGTCCACGCTGTAGCCATCGAGCTTGCCTCAAAGAACCCCCTCATTGTCTCTGAACGGAACCAGACCAATATCCCCGGAACTGTCTTGCTGGATTATCCTCAGAATAGCGAGAGGGGTACAATGATCGCCCCATATAGTCTACGCGCTGTGCGTGAGGCTACGGTTAGCACTCCTTTAGAATGGGATGAGTTGCCCAAGCTTCGTCCCTTTGATTGGAATATTTTTAACGTCTTGGATAGGAAGGGCGACCCTTGGAAGGGTCTTTTTGAGGAACGATTCAAGCTTCCGATTTAACATGTACTATATAGGTAGGCTCTGCCTTTTTTCCCGTTTCTCTCTACTATATTTATCTTTGTGAGGCAGTAGAGCATCTTTTGGGCTAGTCTCATACTGAGTCCTGTTTCTTTGGAGAGCATCCTTGAGGTAAACTCTTGTGGAAGTGTCTCTGGGATAAGTTGTTTAAAGTCCTCTGGAGACCTGAACAAATGACGCTCACGAAGCTCAAGCATCCTCTTATCATGAATACTCCACCGTCTACGCCTCCAGCTACCCTTTCCATCGTCTATCCAGTACTCCTCCAAATCAACCAACGCGACCTCAAGCTCAAAATTAGAGTTCATTAAGAGCCTTGGCAGATATACTAGTTCTTTGAATACGTCCTCAACCCTGCCGCGTCTTGGGCTCTTTCTCCTACTAACATGTTTTTCGTCTTCATCGAGCCTTGTGATCCATTTCTGGTAAGCTATCGGATGTACCAGCCGTACCCTGTTTTCCTGCGCTAGGTCCCTGAGCTTGTCCCTGATGGAAGAAAAGCTCCTTGTCTGTATCTCGATAAGCAGGTCCCCCCTAACTACATCAACCTTGTAGGCACCTAGAGGTGACTCGATCTCCCCTGTCTCCCGTGCATAGAACTCCTTTAACTGCTCATGGAGGGTCTGCTCAGTCACACCTCAATGTACAGTCGACTCAGCTTTATACTATACCAAACTCAGAATATCATGAGGCATCCAAGTTGAGCAATTTAACAGCTGATCCAAGTAGCAGAAGCATCTGGAGCGGCAGAATAAGCATCGGATTGGTAAACGTGCCAGTAAAACTCTATACCATGATCAAGGACCAGAGCTTCAGCTTTAAATTCGTCCGCAAAGACGATGCATGCCCCCTCAAATATGAACGAGTCTGCACCCTAGACCAAGAAGTAGTGCCATGGTCTGATGTAGGCAGAGCCATCGAGGTAAGGAAAGGGGAGTTTGTGGTCTTCGAGAAGAAGGAGCTGGATGCATTACGACCAGAATCCAATAAGAAGATCAACATAGACAAGTTCATCCCCCTCAGCCAAGTAGACAGGATACTCTTCGAGAAGAGCTACATACTGGCCCCAGACAAGAGCACGGACAGTTATAGTCTTTTGTTGAAGGCGTTCAAGACCAAGGATATGGCGGGTATCGGCAGGTTCACCCTCCGAACAAAGGAGTACCCGGTCCTGATCTATCCCTACAGGGACGCATTGATACTCACCACACTCCGCTACGGCAACGAGGTCGTAGACCCCAGAGGTGTGAAAGACTTGCAGGAGCTTGAGGAACCTACCAAGGAGGAGCTGGACCTAGCCCTCAAGATAATGGACAACCTCAAGGGAGACTTCGATATCACCGAATACCATGATACCTACAGCGAAAAAGTAGAGAACCTTCTCGCCAAGAAGATGAAAGGCGAGACCATCACAGTAGAGGAGCCCAAGACCGAGGAAGTCAAGGACATCATGACGGCACTCCAACAGACATTAGCGCAGCTGCAGAAAACATGAACACCTATCAACCCATGATGGCTCGCACCGCCGAGAAGCCCTTCAATGACCCAGATTGGCTCTTTGAGGTCAAATGGGATGGCATCAGGGCTATTGCCTATGTTGGGGAAGCGGTTAGCCTCAAGACGAGAAACGACAAGGAGCTTGTTTCAAAGTTTCCCGAGTTAAGGGAGTTATCTGAATTAGCCTCAGACGTGGTTCTTGATGGCGAGATAATTATTCTCACTGATGGGCTTCCTGATTTTCAAGCGGTAGCTTCGAGAAATCAAGTCTCAAAATTACTTGAGATACAATCTCTGGCAGCGGAGCGGCCAGCCACCTACATTGTTTTTGATATATTGGAGGCTGATGGAGAGAGCCTCATAGACCGTCCACTCCATGAAAGAATAGACACCCTCAAAACACGGCTCAAACAGGGGAGACACATCATCCGAAGCGAACCCATCCAAGAATACGGGACCGAGTACTACGACGCCGCAGTCCAAAAAAACCTTGAAGGCATCATAGCCAAGAGACGAGAAAGCACATATCAACCCGGAACAAGAAGCCCAGACTGGCTCAAGATCAAGCAAGTTAAGACATGTGATTGCGTCGTATTCGGATACACCCCTGGCTCAGGTGTACGCGGAGAAACCTTTGGAGCCCTCCTATTAGGTCTGTATGATGAAGGAGAACCAGTCTATGTTGGAAGGGTCGGCACTGGGTTCAGTGATCAAGACCTAGTTAAAACTCTCAAACTGCTTGAACCCCTCAAGGTATCCCCTCCATGGTTCAGTGAACCAGATATACCCACGGGAAGCACATGGGTTAAACCCCGTCTCGTTGCGCAAGTAGGATACCAAGAAATAACAAAGGATCAACGCCTCAGAGCCCCAAGGTTCCAAGTACTCCGAGACGATAAGCCAGCCCTGCTTTGCAGTATTAACCAGATAAAACCCAAACTGCTCGATGAATATTATGATAAGAGGAACTTCACAGAGACCACCGAACCTGCAGGAGGCTCAATGGCTGGGACAGGGAACAGCTACGTGGTTCAGAAGCATGATGCCACACGCCTGCACTATGATCTTAGGCTTGAGCGTGATGGGGTTCTTGTCAGCTGGGCAGTCCCCAAGGGTATCCCTGAGGAACCTGGTGACAGCCGTCTAGCTATTCAAACCGAGGACCACCCCCTCGAATACGGTGGATTTGAGGGGGCTATTCCGAGAGGTCAGTATGGCGCAGGCAGTGTAGAGATATTGGATAGGGGTTTCTATGTTCCAGTTAAGTGGTTGGATGATAAGATCGAGTTTGTTCTCGCAGGTGAACGCATCAAGGGACGTTATGAGTTGGTGCGGTTCGAGAAAGCCGGCGATAATGAGTGGCTTCTATTCAAGAAGAAATAGAATATACACTACGAAACCTATTTTCAAACCATGCAGCAGGTTTACCTTGGATCGATGGGGTGGAGCTACGGGTTCTGGCCAATCTACGAGAAGACAGCCTCCCGAGACTACCTATCAAGATACTCTGAGAACTTCAACAGCGTCGAGGTAAACAGCACATTCTACAGGATACCAAGAAAATCCTCTGTCGAGAACTGGAGAGACCACACCCCAGAGGGCTTCATATTCAGCGTCAAGATACCCCAGAGCATAAGCCACAGATCAGGACTCAACTATGATCCAGAGAAACTGGACGCATTCCTAGACCACATCAAACCCTTTACTGGAAAACTAGGACCCCTTCTATTACAGTTGCCCCCTAGGCTTACACCAGAACACAGGGATCAATTAGTTGTGCTACTCACTCAGCTTCAAGACTACAAGGTAGCTGTCGAGTTCAGGCATAAGGACTGGTTTAAACCTGAAACCTATCAGATGCTCAAAGATCATAATGCAGCCCTTGTTTATGTTGAGCATCCTTGGCAGCCATCAGAGGAAATAGAGACCAGTGAATTTACCTATGTTCGCCTTGAAGGTGATAGGCGTAAATTGGATGGAGAAAAGGGTGAAAGCGAGTTGGATCGAACCCCGGATAATGAACGCTGGGCAAATAAGATCCATGAAAGTGAAAAAACAACATATCTCTACGTTAGCAAATACTACTCAGGGTATCCACCCGCTGACCTTCATCAAATAAAAGCCAAGCTAGAGGCTCTCAAGACCGCCTAGAATCGTCTCAACATCAAGGACTTGACAGATTATTCATACAATACTATTAGACTTCCCAGAGATTGAAGACGAAGCCAAAGGGGTCTTTGATATAACAAGGCTTCCCCTTTCCCTCCCACTTCACAACGGTACACCCCTTCTCCATCAAGTCAGCCTTCGCCTTCTCCAAGTCCTCAACATGATATTCAGTGATTGGACCGAGAGTACGACCCTGACTAATGTAAAAGTTGAACTTACCTGTATCGAACCTGGCCCAATCGTTTCCCATCTCAGCGATCCGGAGACCAAGAACCTCTGAGTAAAATTGAACCGCTTCCTCCAAGTTGGGGGTCTCTATATTGATATTATCAGTAAGCCTATAGCTCATATCAATCAAGTAGTAGATTTCATACGTACTAAAAGAACCCATTGAATAACCACTGAATTTATCCCCCATATCAATACACATTATCCATGGGTAAACTAGGAGTAGGATTCATCGGAGCAGGTTTCATAGCACGATTCATGGCTGAGAGCTGGAAAGGAATCAGGGACGCAGATATCAAAGCGGTTTACAACCACAACAAGCCAAGAGCAGACGAACTCTGTGCATACACTGAAAACATCGGTATGCCAAAACCGAGACCCTATGACGATCTAAACGAGATGCTCTCAGACCCCAGAGTAGATGCCGTATGGATAATGACTCCCAACTTTATGCGAGTCGAGACCATGAGAGCCATAACAGAGGAAGCCACACAGGGAAGAAACGATCTGATAGGCGTTTGTTGCGAAAAACCACTCGCTCGAAACCTGTCTGAAGCAGACGAGTTAATGAAGCTGTTAGAAAAATCCAATCTGCTCCATGGGTATCTTGAGAATCAGGTATTCGCGCCCACCATCACAAGGGCTAGAGACGCTGTCTGGAAGCATGGAGCAGTCACTACAGGGAGACCATACATCGCAAGAGCCTCAGAAGAACACGCAGGACCACACAACACATGGTTCTGGGACCCACGACTATCCGGCGGGGGTGTCCTGCTTGATATGAGCTGTCACAGCCTTGAAGCTGACAGATACCTGTTACAGGACCCAGCTAAACCAAAGTCCTCATTGAAACCTGTCTCGATACAAGCCAGCATAGAGTCCCTAAAATGGAGCAGGGAACCCTTCCTCACAGAGCTAAAGGAAGCCTATGGCGTGGATTACAGCGAGGCTCCCGCCGAGGACTATGCCAGTGTTAACGTGGTCTATGAGGATGATGAAGGGCAACGAATACTCAGTGAGGCGAAGACTAGCTGGAACTATGTTGGTCCCGGACTAAGATTGGCATTGGAGGTTCTTGGACCCGAATACTCTGGAATCAGCAACAGCTTATCCACTGAACTCAGTGTATTCTTCAGCCGAAACGTCACTGTCCCACCTAGTGAAGAGTTCATAGAGAAACAGACCGTTGAACAAGGGCTAATCCCAATCGTTCCAGATGAAGCTGTAGCCTATGGGTATCAACACGAGAACCGCCACATGGTTGAGTCATTTATCGCAGGAAGACTGCCATATGAAAACTGGGTTGATGGATATCTAATAATGGAACTCATGATGTCTGCCTATAAGTCAGCAGAGGAAGAAAAGACAATCAAATTCAATCCAGACAAACTCAGAGACTTCAAACCAAAAGTTGCACAGGGAACTTGGAGACCCTAACCTTCTACAAATTGTGGCGCCTTATCATCCTCTTTTGGCTCTTCAATTAGTAGCATAATCATTGTCGTTGATAGTATACCCAGAATTGCGTTGATGAAAAAGGGGATACCATAACCCGGAACCTGTAAACCAAACACATCAAACACAGTAAACCTGTATGTATCATAAATCCAAGTAGCCAAAATAGGTCCTGCAACACTCCCAGCAGTGAAAGCTGTCCCGAATAACCCGAACATCCTTCCACGTACATCGGGAGGCACGAGATCAGCCCTCAGGGCTCTGAAGGCAGGCATACTGATGTTAAAGCCCAGGCTCCTGACGCTAACCACGATTCCAGCCTGTGTGATCGTACCCGTGAAGGGCAATAAGCCTCCCGCAATTCTGCTAGTATAATTTCCCCAGGCGATCAAAGGCTTCCTACCTACTTTATCACTGTATTTTCCCGCCATGTAGCTAGCAAGTAACCCTATGAAGCCGCTGATACTGATTATTGTACCGATTCCAACCGGGTCCATATTGAATCGATCAGTGTAGAATAACACCATTATGGGTATGATGAACCCCACCCCGACGCCTGAAATAAAGCTATTCACAAATAAAACCTTCAATGGGTTACTCCAAACTATCTTGGGCGCCTCTGCGCCCTTCTCTCCTCTTCGCATTCCACCGCTTCTCCTCTCAGGTTCCTTGATATAGAAATAAACAACAACCAAAGCGATAGCCGCCAGAACAGAATCAACAAAGTATGGAATACGGTAACTCATTATCTCCGACAAGCCCCTGCTCAAAACGAACCACTGGATGGCACCACCGAAGACAGGTCCAATGTTTCTCCCAATCATATTCATTGACATAATAAAACCTGAAGCCTCACCCCTCTGCTTTGGAGTAACCATATCGATAAGCAAGGTCTCAGAAGCAAGCATCGCAGCACTAGAGACCGCTCCATTAAGAACCCTTATCACAAGCAACCATTTCCAGTTCGGAACCAAACCCGTCATAATCCCAAGTATTACATCGCATAGGATTCCACCCATCATCATCCGCTTCCTTCCATATTGATCAACGAGGCTCCCCATCTTTGGAGAGAGAATCGCAAACGCGATCATAAAGCTGCTAGTGAATAGACCGACACTAGCCACACTAGCGCCCAAACTTATGACATAGCTGGGGAAGAAACTGATTGGTAATGCGAATGCTAATGATTCAATTAGTTGAACCGCTCCAAGAATCATTATAGCTCTGCTAAGGGTTCTCCCAGACATAGTGTTCTTCCAAGCATCCTATTATCATCTCATATAAGGACACCGAAAATCAATGAAGAGTTTATATCATGG